>Ga0172381_10002438_pt1 | contig 20491 bp, 11 predicted proteins | sample Leawel6488metaG_FD_119754 | JGI IMG/M metagenome (GOLD analysis project Ga0172381, IMG submission 119754) | Leachate microbial communities from a municipal landfill in Southern Ontario, Canada - Leachate well 64-88 metaG | ecosystem: Engineered > Solid waste > Landfill > Unclassified | place...
AATATTATACTTGGGGATATACTTGATTCTTCAGGAGCAAAAATAGGTTCAACCGCAGCTTTAATTAATTCAATTAATTTAGTATCTAATTTTCCATTTTTAAATGAAAATGAAAGTATAACGGAATTTGAATTAATATCAGCAGGAACTATGTATTATTCAACAAATTCAAGTTATAAAAAAATGTTTGATATTAAGATAATTGGATCTGATACAAATAGAAAAGTTTTGGTAAAAAATTTAATATAAAATGGCAGTAACACCTTTAGTAAAACCTATCGATAGTAAGACTGGAACGTTTTATGCATTTCAAAGTGCAATAAATGATTCAAATTTAATCGGAAGTCAAGATAATTTTAGATTTACATATTCTAAATATGCAATGCTTCGCATTCCAGAAATTGGTGTTATTAGTTCAAATCAATTTGACGATATAAGTGTTCCAAATAAAGTGCAATTTAAGGCACTTGGTGATTCTGTATTAGTTGATGGGTTAGAATCAGATCAAGTTTATAATTTTTCTCAAAGTTTCCAAAATTATTGTTTAAATATGGAAGCAGTTTTATTATCACAGCCAAATTATTCATCTGGTAGTAATAGAACTGTAGCTGAACGTGTATTTTTTAAATGGTTAAAAGAACTTGGTTCTATTCGTTTTAGAGAAACAAATACCTCTGAGAAAGATAATACTGTAGTTTCCGATAAGCGATTTGTAGAAGAAGATGAATACTTTGATCAAAATACAGGAAATTATGTTGGATACAATAAAGTTGTAAAATATGTTAATGATATATCAGCTATACATTCAAATAAACAAGATATCGTAACTACAGAATTATATTTATATACACCAACCGATCATGGTACTACCCCACATGTATTATTTAAATCAATATCAGATGATAATTATAGTAATTCTAAAAGTTATATAAATGTTTCTAATTCAAATAATAATGTGGAATATTTATCTGGTCGTACAGATGAAGATGTTAGCCCATTTGGGTTAAAAACAAAATCATATTATGATTATGATGGTGATGAATTGATTACATATGAAATATGGAATGATACGACAGATGTTTATGAATCTGGATCATGGTTTATAAAAGAAATAGGAGATCCAACTATAAATTCATATATAACTAATTCTGAATTTAATATATCTATAAATCAACGTTTAAAGAAAACTAAAGACGAATCAAATAATGTTGAATATTTACGTACAACATTAGATGGTATCACTATTGATTGGAATTTAAATAATTATGCACTTGCACAATCAAATAATGATTCGCATATGCAAACGTTTAATGATTTTAATTCCTATATTAATTCTAAAGATTTCGAATATAATGCAATATTAATTTATTATGATTTAATAGATATTAATGATCCAACAAATGTTATAACCAATTTGTACGGTGTTTATTTTTTAAATACTATAGTAACATTTGGAACGGAACATATAATACAAATTAATACTAAATATAAACCAGATATAATTAATAAAACAAATGGTACCGCATCAGCATATAAAATTAATTTAAAAAGTGATTCATCATATGAGAATGTTGGTGTGGTTAAATTATTAAATACTAAAACATCTGGTGATTATAATACATTTTCTATGGATTTATATATTGAAGCTTTGACTTCAATGAATAATATGGCTAAGACATATGCTAATAATATTACATATATTACTGACATTGCTAACCAAATAACACAATTGAGGAATTTATTTATAGATGATGTAAATAAAGATGAAATAATGGCAGAAATAAATATTATAGAACAGTCATTGGCTCAATCAAATTCTTTATTTGAAAGTTCAAATGCAATAATGGAATATATTCAAGATTTATATAGTAAATATAATGATATATTAACAAACAATACCATTCTTGATGTGAGATATAATTTATCATCATCTATACTTAATAGTATGATAGAACATAATCAGGAATATAATATATCTATAAATTCATACAAGATTGATTTAAGTTCTGCTAATTTCATACCTCTTGTTAAATATAATAATTATATAAAACATAAGAATCCAGAAGGTATTAATATTACTAAACTTGACAACGATTTATATATTTATATCGATGATAGTTCTATTAAATGGTCATATGGTCAATCATTTAAAATTATTTTTGGTGATCAATTTGATCCACAAAATAATACAATTTATATTAAAACTGATTCGAGTAATAAATCTATATTATCAACACCATATGGTGTAAATATCGCTTCACTAAATAAAAGTAATTTTGAAAATTCGGATTTAAAACCAATATTTGAAATTATATGTGTAGATTCAGATAATTTTATTTTCGAGATAGATCAATTAAAATAATAAAATAAAGAAATGTCAGATAACAGTACATCACAATCACAATTAATGGCTAATATGGTAATCCTTTATGGTGCACTACAAGAATATTTACTTAAATTTTCACAATCTACCACATCATATTCAGACTACACTAGTTTTGAGTGGTATGATATAAATGGTACCGAACAATCTATGAATATTCCATCTATTGGTCATATTAAATCTGATATTGAAAGTGTTAAAGATCAATTAGAATCTTTGATTTCTAATAATGATGACAAAATAACGTTACGTTATAAAGATGGTACTATTAAGTCATTTGAAATGCAAAAAATATCTCATTTAATTGATACATTAAATGGTATACAAACGACAGAATTCGAAGTACCTATAGAATTTAGGGCTAAAAATAATTGGATGTTTGAATCATTCTTAAATCCATTATTAGTAACATCAGTTAATGTTGGGCAATTTACAAAAGATAATGATATTAAAAAATTCTCGGTAAGAAGAATTATACTTAATTCCCCAACAACTGATAATATAAATTATTTTAATAATAATTTTAAGGGACGGAATGATTTATCACACGATAATGTAATTACATCATTACAAAATTCAGGAATTGCATATAATTTAGATGATAATGAATATGAATTATCATCATCTATAAATAGATTTAGGGGATCGTTTAATGTAATTAAAATAGACTATGATACTGCTAATATTTCGAATAGTGAATATTCTAGAATATACTATACTCTTGATAAATTATTTTATACTGATATTATAAATAATCCAAAAGGTAATACATATTTAGTAGAAAATGATATACTTATAACTTCAGATGATACCGAATATACTGTAAAATCAATTGATAAATCAACTAGACGTGTATTATTAGAACGATCTTTCGGTAGTTCTCCTATTGCTATGGGTGTCGGTATATTAAAAATAAAACCACAAGCATATAGAATCCCAGAATTACAAATAGGAATCGGATATAATGAAAGAGAAATTATATTCGTTAAACCGATATCTACACATCTTGATCTAACTACAGATACTTGGTCAAAAGGATTTGGTATTTTTACAAATGAATTAAATATTTTACTTAGTGATGGACAATCTATAGCATTAGATTTATATTATAACACATATGTTGCCGATTTTGGATTAGCTATGTTAAATATGTCCAAAGAAAAGCAAATACCAGCAGCAATTGGTTTAACTCCAATTGCACCTATATTAAATCCAGATGATTTAAAAATAACTAATATAAATTCGCATATCACGGATGATAAAAGTTCTAAAGATTTTAAATCTAAAATAGCGACTAAAGAATCTCTTAAAAATCAAATAAATGAGATTAATAAGTCTATTAATGCTAAAAAATCTGTATTAAATACATCATCTACTTCTAATGAACAAGAAAGATTATCTGTACAAAAAAGTATTAATGATCTTGTAACAGAAAAGGCTGGTTTACAAAAACAATTATCTACAATACTAGATGAAATAACATATGATATTAAATCCAGTAATGTTATTGGTACATCAACAAAATATAGAGTTAGGGGGTTTACATTAATTCCACAACCAAGAGTTGGTGAGTATGGAAATCAGTATATTATACAAATGATTGTATCATACAGATATAAAAGTAAATCTGGTGGATCAAATACATCAGAGAATATTCCATTATCAGAATCCGATGGTACCATTACTCCTGCATATTTTTCAAATTGGACTGAAGTTAGATCTAAATTGAGAATGAAAAAATATGATTCAGATAAAGGAGTTTATGTTTGGGCTGATGAAGATGTTCAAAATTCTGATGTTACAAATATAAATCAAATTGATATACCAATTAGTAGAGGAGAGATTGTAGAAATAAGAATGAAGTCAGTTTCTGAAGCTGGGTATCCATTAAATCCATTGGAATCTGCGTGGTCAAATGTAATTGAATATGAATTTCCAGCAGAACTTGAAGTTGAATCTGAAGATTCATTATTATCAGAAAGATTAGTAATCGAAGACGCATTAGTTGGATTTCAAGATGAATTAAATGCTCGTGGGTTAGATAATCATTTATTGGATTCTATTATAACTGGAGATAAATATTATTCACATAAATTAGAAGGAATTGCCTCTGGATTCTTTACATCAGAAGGAAATATAATAAATGGATATGAATTTTTAAAATCATTATCTAATAGAATAGATTCTATTGAAAAATCAATTTCTATAAGTATCGGTGAAATTAAAGTGAATATTATAGATTCTGAGGGAGTATCATATACTGTAAATCAAGGATCAAATTTAGAATTATTTGCTGGATTTTATGATGAATTATCTGAAAATGAAGGAGATATTATATCAAAAGTATATACTGTCAATATAGAAAATATATCAGCTAATATTCTTCAATTGGTATCTAGATTTGGTGGTGGAATTGGAGAATCGGTTCCAGAATCGATAAATATGACTGATGATTATGGAATGAATAGAAAATATGATTTTGTTCCCTTAAGTATATCTACAAATGATATACCAGATAATACTGGGGAATTTAAACAAATTATTGGATTTCAATCAGAACAAGTAAAATCTCAATTTATATATAATAGATATAAAGATTATAGTTTATCAAAAATGTTATATTCATCAAGTGTTATAAGTGATGATTCATATAATTATAATTCACGTTTACAACCAAATGGAAATATACCAACGCCTTCACCGACTGATGGTATTAAATATTTACCAAACATACCAACATCTCAGGCAAATACAACAACTGGTATATGGAATGGATATATAACCAATAATAATATTGGTGCTAATGGAGAAACTACTGAATTTTGTATAGCATCAGATCATCCAGGTCTTATAGAATTAGCTAATACTGGAAATTATAATGGAATTAATACCATTAATGAATTGGTTAAAAAAATAAATGAACCAGAACTTACTATAAATGGTCAGCAAAAATATTTAACATTTTCTCATTCTGTTGGATTTGATACATCCGTTGAAGAAACAACTAATGTGATAGGAATGAAATATTATCAACAATGTAAATATTATCAGCCAGAAGTTTATACGACACCTATTTTAAATAACACATTAAAATATTATCCTAATAAAATAGGATTTGCTGAAAATGATAACTATCTAATTGGTAGATATACGTGTGGTGCATATTTATTTACTCAACCAAATTCGTATGATAATATTTCTATTAAAGGTAATCATCCAGAATTAGCAAATATTAAATTAAATTATGGATCTGAAAACTCAATTAATATTCCAGTTATATTCCAATTTAGATGTACTGATAAAAAAGGTTATATTGGTGGTTATAGATATGGAACTGAAACTCCAAAGAATATTACATATAAAAAAACTATAGGATTTGATATATACGAAAAATTATCATCTAATATAGCAAATATATTTGATGATGTATTTTCATTTGATTTAACAATATCATGTAAATATAAAAAAGATGTTACCGATACAACAATTAACGTAACAAGTACAACGGGAGTAAAGAATGTTTCGTATAATTTATAAAATACAAAAATATATAGTGAATGAATTTTAAAGATATTTCAATTAATGATGCATCATTCTCATTAGTGAGAACGAATCCAAAATTAACTGGTAACATAAAATTAACGATTGATAGCGATAACAAAATATGGTTAAATTCTATTGATGCTAATGTAGAATTATCTAAAGATATGTATAAAAAATATGCAATCAATAGTAAATTTTCACATCCTGGAAATATTATGAAATTTTTTAATAGAGGCAAAGTTTCAACTGATATATTATATGATGTTTTTACATATGTTGATCCTACAAAGATTTCCAATAATTTTAATGATCAATATGATTTTTCATTATATTTTTCTGGAGCAAAATATCTTAAAAGTACTCAATATTCAGAAAGATTTTCATATTTTTCACCATTATATATAAAAAATCAAGATATTCCAGAATATTTCGTCATATTTAAAATAGATGATCCAATAAATGATAATATTAAAATATTAAAAGATAATCCTTCCAAATATGAAAGTTCTGAATATATGTATGATTTATTAAATAAATCGACATTAATTAAAACTTTCGATTTAAGAAAAGGTACTATTATTGGTGATTATTTAAGAAATATATTTTGCGATGATTTATATCCAAACTCTCCACTTTCTGTGAATTTTAATAAAAATGAAATGACGTACTGGAAGGGAATTGATGTAAAAAATGGAGTTTATTCACAAAAGGGTGAATATTTATATGATTTCTATAAATCTGATTATCCGATAAAATATTTTGAAAATTATATAACATCTGGATATGAAAGACATGGAATCTTATTTCCGGATATTATAAATCTTGAGTTTTTATTTGACGATGAAACATCTAAATTATTTGATCATAATAGATATATTGGGTTTTATATAAATGAAATGCAATTATCTAAGTTTATTATAGATGCAGAAAAACAAAAAAATGATCAATTAATTCTTGGGAATATTCCACATATATATAATACAATTGATCAATTATTAAATGTTGATTTATTTTTAAATAATGATAATGGAGTTTCATTAAAATCATTAAGTGATGAAAAAATAGTTTTATCTGACGGAATATCTATACCAAGTTATATCGATTTAATTCCTTCATTGAATAATCAACTAGTTCCATATATAAAAGATAAGAATGAAAATATTTATAGTATATCTAATCTAACGATACACGAAGATGAATCATTAGATGTTGTGACTGTAACTAAAAAAGAAATTAATTTGAAGGATTTTATCGGGAGCGATAAAATTGTATCATTATCTGATTCTGGATTAGTTGTAGAATCACCAGGAAAATCATTTATTAGTTTAAAATTAAATGGTGAAATAAAAAATACAGATGAATTATTAATATATTATGATGGTGGAAGTAGAATAGATCAAAATGGTAGATTCTATGATTCAATTATATTTTCGACGGGATTTGGATCACCAGCACAATATGGTGATGTTGGAGAACATTATGCATATATACAAAATTATAGTAATAGTGGTATTGAATATAAGGATCCATCATCATTTATGGGTTATTGGAATACTATAGATCAAGATATGATAAATAATTTGGATAACGGAGAATATGTTATAGTTTCTCAAAATGGTGATAGCTCATCAACTCCATTTGAATTACTAGTTGATGGTACATTAATTTGGTTTTATAATATATCTATTTTAAATTCATATAAAATCAATGATATAATAAAAAAAGAAAATGATGTATTAGTATACAATTCAGATGTTTCCGATTTATTTAATTATTATTATGTTGGCATAAATGGCGCAAATGGATATGAATTATTGAGTAATAGTATTAGCGATTGTTTAAATGAATTCCCAAGTAAAGGATTTAATGTATATACCAATAATGGAGAAATTCTTATTATTTCAAATTCAAATGGTAATAATAATGATAAAATATCGGTTAAGTTTATTTCAAAAACGAATTTATATTCATCAATTATTATTAATGGGTTAACTGGAAATGATATTAAGGATAAAATAATACAATCTATAGGTGGAACCGAATATTCTAATATATTATTAATCGATAATATTCATGAAGGGTCTATAAATGTAAATTCTTTAGTAAAAATTAAAAGCGGATATTCAAAAATTAAAGAAGTAACGAAATATGCCGGATTATTTTATAGAAATATGAATAATTCGGATTTATTAAATGCTTTTGATATAGTTGATAATAAAATCGCAATAGTATTAGATAAAAATGAAATTCCATTAATTCAATCAGGTAAATTCGAAATAACAAATGAATATAATATTACTTTGGGTGCGTTGTCATTTTATGGAATTAAAGACTTTGATTTTGACTTTTATTCAAATAGGTATGGTAAATACCCATATTGGGAAAATTATAAACATTTTTATATACCAGCAGATAAAGAGTTATTACAATTTAATACTATGTATCTAGTACTTGGTAGCGGTAGATTATCATATAATGGGATTGAATATAGCGGTGGAACATATTTTCATACAAATATAAAAATTGGCAATGAAAAAAATAATAAATATTCTATTATTTCTGGAGATCCTATAGTTATTCCATGGTTTTATTTAAATTCGGATACTATAAATTTATCAGAAATTGTAAATGGTAGTGATTATCAAATAACAAATGAAGGTATTAGTATAGGAATGAATTATATAGTTAATGATGATAGTTCAACTATAGTATATTACCCAATACATGATCAGAATCCAGATATAATTCTATTTGAAGGATTTTCTACTCTTAGAGATAACGATATATCATTTGATTCTACTTTAAAATCATTTAGTTATAAAGATAAATTTATAAAGGGATTATTAAGATCAGAATATGATCTTTATAAAGAGAATTATTATCCTGGATTTTCTAATTCTAGTAAAATGGTTCCGTATGTTTGTAAATGGGGGTATGTTAATGGAGATGATTCAAGAAATAATCCATATAGACTTGATACATCTTTAGTTTTTGGTGTTAATAATTTTTCACCGTCACATATTATAGATTCACAATCTCCTAAAAATATGACGCATGAGTGGTATTATTTAGTATCTGATTATAAAATTGATGATAATGATATAAATTATGATAATTATTGTTATATCAAGGATGGGTTGGATATAGAATCTCCTGAATTTAATTTTATTGATAAGTTTACATATGAATCTAATGGCAGTATTCAATATAGATATAGTAATATTAAATTTAATAAAGATACCGGATTATGTGAAACATTTTTTAGAGGAGTTCGATTATCATTTAATGAATTAAGTAAGGGTAGATATGATACTGATACAAATGGTAAACCATTATATGTAAAAAATAGTAGGAAATATGATGGTTATAAATTTACTTCCGTATTACAACCAATAAAGGAATCCGATAATTCAAAACCACCAATTGAAATGATAGTTAAAGAAGATCATGATCAAAAATATATAATATATTTAATTAAATTTTATGTAGGTGATTTATCGAATATAAATATAAATTCTGGTCATGAAAATCCATTCCAATTAAATGATTTATATGAATCAATTGGAACATACAAAGGATTATGGGATGGGTCCAGTGAATTTGATAGTTTGAATATTGGTGATTATTATATAATGAATTATACTGGAATTCTTGAAAATCCAATATATATTAAATTAATTGATGATTCTATTGTTGAATACACATCATGTAAAAATGGTGATATAATTAGATATAATGGCGGATCTCCTGAGTTGTGGTCATTAAATCCAAATCCATACAAATATATGGATGTATTATATAGTACCAATCCTTTATATAAAATTGATGGCGATTATAAAATTAAATTTGATTCCCTTGAAATTTCGGATTTAACTTATACTCAATTATATTCGTTATTGCATAAAAAAATATCAATTATAGATAATTTTTATTCAACTATAAAAATACCATCAAATTTAAATATTATACAATTGGGTAATAGAACTAATATAAATGTTATAAATAATCAATATCCAGATTATGTGAATAATTTAATGGATGAAATTTCAAATTTCGAAAAAAATAATATTTTAGTATACACAAATACTATCGACTCTAATATTAATGGTATACATGTATCTATGTTGGATGTTGTTAATTTTGATCCTAGTAAATTTATTCCTATGGATTTTAATCCTATTGTAAAATCATTAAATGAAATTGGAGTATTTTATAAATACGATTATTATAATATTCATTCATTTGATATCGATTATAATAAAAAATCATATCCAGTATATACTAAAGATTTAAAACAAATTTCAGGAGGTAAAAACTATTATAAAAAATTAATAAATAAATTATCATTTTCTAATATAAAATCATATTTTAATACATATTCATCATTTATTCAATATAGTGATAATTCTCTTGGGTATATTGAAATATTAGATGATTCTGTAATAACAAAAACGAAAAAATTAAATATATCGGAAATAAAAACTAATAAAGTTATAGGATATAATTATGATATTAAAGATTTAGATTATCCATATAATATATATAGATATCAAGGAAGATATATGCCGATATTTAGAGATATTATTTTCTATTCATCTAATTTTATAGAAGATTTAAAATTTCCAAATATAAAATTTAATTCAAGTATTAAAAATTTTGGAGAATTAGAAAATTTCTGTCATTTAAAGATTTCTGATAAAAACATATTTGAATTCTCCAATAATTCTAAATATAATCTAGAATATGAATTGATAGATGTGGTTAATATTGGTCAATCGAATTTAAGTATATTACATACATCTTGGGATTACGGATTTCATAATTTATATTCAACAAAAAATACATTTGAAAAAGTTGCTGGATCTTTAAGAATAGAAGAAGATGATACATTTATTAACAATATAATAACATTGCCAAATGAAGTTAATCTAACTAAATTTTCATCGGAATTGGTAAATGATATTTCAATTATCGATATGAAAAATAAACAAATTGTTTATCAAATAAAAAATAATATAGTTACTGGTAAAATTAATATAATTGATATATTCTCATCAAAATTAGTTGATCTTGGTATCAATAAATGTTTTGAATTATTATATGTTGATGCTATAAACCAAAGCGAATTTATAGGTAATATTACAATGAATGAATATATAAAATTATATATTGATACTAATATTGCGCCATTATATGATGTCAATTACGTTTATACATATCTAAATAAAATAAAAGGTTCTAATAAATTTAATATTAGTAATTCTGATTTAAATAATATTGACATTTCTAATTTAATATTAGATAAAGATGTTAAAATAAATAAAAGTGAAAAATACATTATAACATTTACTTATGAATTAAAATCGAATTATAATTCCGAGATAAATTTTGATGTTACATTAAAATTAATATAATATATCATGTCAGAACTAATTAAAATGCTAATACTAGAACCATCAGATACACAACAAAATTATGTTGCGAAATCTAATTATAACTTTCAACGATTAATTGATATCGTAAATGGCGTTATAACTATAAAGGGAGATAAAGGAAATCCCGGTCTTCCTGGGATTCCCGGAGCACAAGGTCTTTCTGGAGATCAAGGATATTCCTTATATACATACTATGGTGATCCTAATGATGATGCTGAATTTAGACAATGGGTTATAGATAATAATATAAAAATAGGTGATTACGTATTGTCAACTGCTGATAATACAATTCATTATATTACGAATCTATACACATTTCCAACAGAAGATCCGGTTGTAGATTTTCCCACAATTATACAATCTGCTGTAGATACATCTCCTACATTAGAACATGTATTTTCATATGCATATACAAATACTGATGAATCAAAAACTATAATCCCATCATATATTAGATCATATGATAATACTCAAAATGTTTCATTATTATTAACTAATTTTAAAACTAGTACAGAATATGATGGAAATAAAGATTATTGTAAAAATTCAAATTATCACTTTATAACTTTATATAATTCAGTAGATAATCACATAGATGATATGTTTACTACACAAACTCATAATTATTATAATGTATCATCAATTGTAAATACACAAAATGGTATTTTGCTTGGCTCAAGGATAGAATCTGGAGAATCATCATCATATTCTACTTTTCAAGATTCATTAAAAATATTATATAATTATGACAATTATAATAGAGCTACGGAAGGTGTATTTAGTTTATCTAATGATTATGAAATAATTTTACAAAGCGGTTCCACTTTTAATACTGGATTTAAATTTATAAATAATACCGGAGATTATACACAGTATAATGAATTGGATGATTATATACCAAATCAAAACCCAATTATTTCTAATAGCGATTTTAAAAATTCATTTGTATTATTTGGAAATAAAGGATATTTAAAAGAATATATTTCTAATATAAATCATAATATAATTAATTCTATAACATTGACGAGCAATGTTGATTCATCTACTTATAATAATAATTACTTATCTTTCGGTGAATTGGTAAATCGTGAGTTCTTTTTTAAAACGACATCAACTTTACATTTAGATATTAATGGTATATTAAATATTGGTGTTGATTCATTTCTAAATATTAATGTTGGGGATAATATATCAATTACAAATGATTCAATATCTGATATTTCATTAATTCCAAATGGTAATATATCAATTGGTTTAAATTCTATCGATTTAAATGGCAAGTGGAATGGAATATATTTAAAAAATGATATTCAATTATATGATAAAAATAATGCTAAGTCATATTCATCTATATATCATTTATCCGATTGTTTATATATTACAAATAATCCAACATCAACACATACTGCAAAAACTTCAGTATATTATTCTACAATAATTTCAAGTCCAGATACTACATTATATGAAATAACTGGTAGCATAAAAATAAAAACCGGAGATTCTACATATAGTTTACAAGGACAGACCATTGGTAATATAGAATTAATTACCGGAAATCCGACTGGGTATTATGGTTCTGGTGGAAATATTATATTAAAAAATTATGGAAATGGAAGTATTATATTAGATACAAATAGTGTTATTTTTGAAAATGATAGTTATAATTCAAAGGTTTTGGTTACTTCATCAAATGGAACCATATCTAGATTATTTTCCACTGAATCTACAATTCCATCGAATTTACAATTACCATATGATGAATTAATTACTGTAAATACAAGCAGTTCTTATAAATTTGTCATGTCAGATAATCTTAATTTTTTACAAACTAAAATTAATAATATAATAAATCATATTAATTCAGATTTGGATTTAAATATATTAAGTCAAACATTAGGTGGTACTGTGGATTATACATTACATTCTACCGATCAAATAGATACACAACACTGTTCTATAAAAATTGATTATTTTATAAATCAAAATAATAAAGGTATTGTAAATATATATGGGTATGTAAAATTAATTAACACGAATTTATCAGCGAATCATTTTTACACTATTGGATATATAAGTAACTCTTCATTATTTCCAACTACGACTAAAACTGGTCAAGGTATTTTTAGTGAAACTAATTCTGCTTCAGATATGTTGGAGTCTATAATTTGGACGGATGGTAGTGGTAGTACATATGGATATGGCGAAACATTACCAAATACTCCTACAGTATTTAGCGAATTTCAGTCAGCTCTAATAGTAATATCAAGTAGTGGTCGAATATTAATAAGTCCAGGAGCAAGTGTGAGTCATTATGTAAGATTTAATTTTACATATATGGTAGAATAATCTAATTAAACTTAAAATTAAAAATAGATGTATCGGATGGATTAAAAAGCGTTTGAATTAAATCAAATTTAAACGCTTTTTCACCATTAAACCATTTATTTGTTATAATGAGTGCTCTTACCAATTTAATTGCTTTAATTTGGCTTATTTTGTGTCTAAAATCGATTCCTATACTATTCAATTCGGTTATTTTATTTTTATTATCTAACTTCGTATTATATTCTTCTATGAATTTTTCATATTTCTCAGTAATATTATTACCCTTTAATTCAATTATTTTTTCAAAATAATTACCAAGTGGAGCACTCGATGTATATTTGTTTCTATATATAGAAATTGATTTTTTTGTATCACATATAAAAAATATTTCATTCTGCTCATGAATATTTTTATTTTTTATAAAAATATTAAGATTATGCATATCATCATGTATGAATTGAGATAATATCCGCATTTTATCCGATATCAAATGTTTAAATTTATTTGCAGTTATTGTAAATGATTCATTTTTAATTTCATCACTTGACATATATTTATATAATTGTGATAAGTTTTTATCGACTATCGGTATATGATATTCATCATAATATATTTTATTATCTAATAATGAATTTATATTCAATCCATGATATAATAATTCTACATATGTATCATAATCTTTATCATTTATGGGCTTATTTATATCTCGTTCATTCCTTTGAACCATATAACCTTGTCTTTCAACGTCATACATTTTATCATCATCATCAAATATAAACCATTTTGGCGTTATAACTAAATTATGTCGAATTTTACTCATTCTTTAATAAACATTTTTATAAATATATAAAAAATTTAACTTTTTTGTTAACGTTAATTTCTATTTTTTTCGTAAATAAATAAAAATAAACCATTAATGGCTAGATTAACATTACATATTAGCTCTATAGATGATAATTCTCTTTCGTTTTCTGGAAATTTCAGGATATTTTCAACAATTGAACCAGTTAATACAATTTTAAATATTACTTCTATTATAGAAGACGTAAATATTAATGGAAATGTTGGATCGAATATAAAAAGATATTTTAGATATTCTAAAGATGGTGATAATTGGTCAATGTGGTATGATTATGAGCCATATTCATCTCCGGAACTTGGAGTTATAGGATCAATTGAATTTAATCCAGATGATTTTTTATATTTTTCATTTAAATATCTATATGATGATGGAACACATAATGAATTATCCGATATTATAACCGTAAATAGTATAGATTTACAATTTAATACTAAATCCACTAAGGTTCCACTTAGATTAAATCGAATTAATGTTAATGCTAAATGCTCTCAGGAATCTTGTCCGGAATTATTATTTAATAGAGATTCTAAATTAAATTTATATGATATTGGAAATTTAAGTGATGTGTACCTTAATATGTCAAGATCAATTAACGAATTGGCTGGATTGCCGGTATTATATTTTCAAACAATACCAAATGAATCTGGAACCGATTTTATTTTTAGGGAATATAGCTTATATAATGTAACTAGTAGAAAGTGTATAAAGGTAGTTGTCGATAAAAATGAATTTCCAAAATCTGATTTCATGTATCAAGGATCTGATATGAATTATCAAGGTCCATTTGAAATAAATATTGACAAAGCATATTTTGAGTCTATGTTTGGAAGAAAAAAGGAACCAAGAAAGAAAGACTTTTTATATTTTCCATTAATTAATAGGATGTATGAGATTCAAGACGTAACGATGTTTCGAGGTCTTATGATGATGCCAGTTTATTGGAAAGCATCATTAGTTAAATTTAAACCAAATTTAAATCTAAAAATGCAAGATCAAGATGCCCAGTTTTTAGATAATATGATATTAGATAGCGAAGAACAATTTGGAAAAGAAGCAAACGAACAAGAATTAAATTCACTTATGACACAACAATATACATCGGTATCTACCCAAAATGATGAAGTTCGTGAATATTTAGATCCAAATATTCGTATAAATGAAACTGAAATTAATTATAATTATACTCGAATGATAAATTATTATTATAATATGTCATCAGTAACCAATTCATCTGATTTAGGAGTAATATATAAAGATTCTGCAAAAATAAGCATTGATAATGATGTAACATTTATGTTTAATTTTAATATATTATCTAGCGCTACTACTGGTAATTTAATATTTGTTACTACAGATGGCGTTGGTGGCAATATTCTTATAGACGGGGATTATAGTAATTCTAATCAATCATTGGAATTGAGAGTTACTATAAATGGTAATGTGTATATATTGGATTTACTAGATATACAAAAAGGTTATTGGTATTCCACTATAATTTCTATATCACCTACATATAAACAAGTCGGGATGTATGTATATTCATATGAATATGATCCGATCGATAATGATAATATAACTGGATTTAATTTAATTAATAAATCATTAATATCGATAATGAATATTTCCGATATCACTATAAATGATAATAATAAATTTGCATTATTAAAAGGTAATATACTATTATCAAATTTCAGAATATTCAATAGAACTATAGAAGAAGAAAAACATGAATTTATAATTTCTCAATTATTTATAAGAGATGAATCAATGCTTAGAGTTATAGATAATTCTAGACCAAAAATGGGAATGCCATATTTAATGAAAAAATATTAAAAAAATTATAAAATGATTAAAAAAACTAATATCGATGATATATATTTTAGAAATGCTGCAATATCTGTTATTCACTATTTGCATAAAAATCTAAAATTAGAACAGATTGAACATGGTGAATCTAAATTTTATCAAATTCCTGTATTTTATAATAAAGCTCAAGATTCGCAGTTTATGAGAGATTATTTCACTCAATATGCGGATGAATGTTCTCCGGTTGAATATGTCGAAGGTGATTTTGATATTGAACCATTCGTTATAGTAACATTAGATTCAATATCTGTAAAAACTCAAGAAATGACTAATAAATTTGTTCGGGGAAATTATGTTGTAACAGAAAATGATAAAAATGGATTTCCTGTAAGAAAGGGATATTCTGCACTATTGTATACATTGCCGTTAGAATTAAAATTTAGTTTAGAAATTAGATGTGATGATAATATTCAATCATTTCGAATAATTCAAAGTTTACTTGATGAAATATTTAAAAATAATATATTACATTTTTCTTTCAGAAATCAAAGAATTAGATGTAATATTGGACTAGATAATAATTTTACACAAGAAAAAAAGATTCAATTTACATATAACGATGAGCAATCACAAATGGTTAAATCATCAATAGTTATGGAGTGTTATTATCCGATATTTGATGAATCTACCGCTTTATTTAAGGGAAATGTAATACGTAATTTTAGAAATTATATTCATTTAACAAATGGAAATAAACAAAATATTATTTCGAGCGATGAAATAATAATAAAAACGTAATATAATTAACATCATTATGAATTTTTATTAAATATTTACCACATAAATAAATATATAAAAAAATAAAGGATAGTAATATGAATATGACAGTATTGGTGGCAATTATATCGGTTGGTGCTGCAATTATAACGACTATTTTAACGGGCGGATTTAAGATATTGGAATTGTGGTATCAAAATCGATTAAAAAATAAAGCTAAAAAAAATAGAACTCCATTAAAGGATGTCGCTAAATTTTCATTGGATTTAGATCAAGTATTATTCGATATAATGAGAAAAACTGGAGCAGATAGAGTATTTTTTGCTCGATTTCATAATGGTGGCACATTTATAGATGGCATACCAATGGATAAATTTACAGTAACTAATGAAGTGTATTCATTCGGACAATCAAAAATATCGCCATTATTACAAAATGTATTATTGAGCACGAGATCATCAATTATGTACGAATTATTATTCGAATATGAATTTAAAAGAGAGGATACGTCGAAATATACAGATGGTTTTGAAAAGATGGTATTAGACCAAAATATAAAAAGTATTTATATGTTTTTAATAAGTGATTTGAATGATATGCCAATCGGATTCATAGAAGTATCATTTATAAACAAAATAAAAACTTTAGATCTTTGTGAGATTATGTTCATAAAAGATCAACATAATGAAATATTAAAATTATCGACATACAAAGATGATCTTGAACAGTAAACATAATCAATTTGTATTTTATTTTCCACCAAATTTTTGGTATGATGGAGTAAAGGAACAATATAATGATTTTTATAAAAGTTTATTATTACCATATGATAATGTAGATGATTATGTATTATCTACACTACAATCGGTTTCATTTCCTGGATGGTCTATTTCTCCAACAAGACAAACTGGATATAGAGGAAGTGAGAGAGATTATAAAGCAGCGGCACCAGTTAAAGATGTAATAGAAAAGAAATTCTCGCTAACATTTAAAATGACTGAAGGATTTATGAATTATGCATTATTTCAAAATAATGCAATTCATTATCTTGATCATGAAAATACTATACAATATTTCGATAATATGATTCTTGGATTATTAAATAATGAAGGATTTCTTATGGAAACCATAACATTTAAGAAAGTTATAATGAAAGGTATGTCTAGTTTTAATTTAGATTATTCAAGTGTAGATAGCACGTTTAATAAATTCAATGTTGATTTTTTATATAATGATTGGGATATAAATTCCATGTATGACCAGATGATAAATTTATATGAAGGTTCTTAATTCATATCGCGATCGTGTTTATCCCTTGATATACTCATAAAATTTCGTATGGATTTTATCCCATTAAATATTTCATATAATATATCATCAATATGCATTAAATATTCATATAATGTATTATTGCTTGTAAACATTTTTTCGGACATAGTATTTTTAAGGATTTTCCCCTTATAATTATATCCTAAATATTTATTTGTACACTTTCTATATAATTCTGATTTAAATACACTATTTCTCAACATTATATTACATTGCGTATTTTTTTATGATATCTGGGTCATTAAGGAATAATAATCTTATTCCAAAATGTATTTCTTCATTTGGTAATTCCTCGGCATCTGATAAACTAAACCATTTATATTCGGTGTGTTCTTCATTTAATTTTGGTTCAAATTCTTGATCAAATAATCCAATAAAATTGTAATATTTAAATCCACCATTTGATGTTATATAAATATATGATGGTATAATACTATAATATCCCTTAAATGTAGTTTCTTCTATAAATTCACGTTTAGCAACTTCTATTATATTTTCTTCTGATTCACCCTTCTTTGATTCTAATCCACCACCAATTCCAGCCCAAACTCCTGGATTATCTACATTATCAGCACGTTTACAAAGTAATATTCTTCCAGTTTCTTTACATATTGGTAATATACCGGCTGCAATTCGAGTTGCTTCTTTTGTATCTTTCACATTATTAACATATAAATCAAAGTTCGTTAATACTTCTACAGATTCACGTATAGCTCTTTTCTCTGCTGGTAATAATACTTGAGTATAATAGTGTGGATGTTCTCTTAAATGGGCTATAACTATCTTTAAAGTTGGTTGTGGTTGATCTCCAGTAACATTAACATCATTACCCCATTTAGAACCATGTTCTGATTCAATTTGCATACCGAGCATAACCTCTTTATATGAATATTTACTTAAATCAATCCCAATATCTTGTGCTGCTCGAATTACATCATCCTTTGTGAATTTAGATGGAGTTTTTCTTTCAAATAAGTATTCTGCGAAATCCATTATCTAATTACTATTTTTTTAATTGCAATATTAACAGCACCAAGTGCCTCATCTTTTCTATATGTAGTATCATAATAATTTCCATATCTATCTGTCCATCCACCACGAATAACAACTAAATCATTGTTATCTATTATGATATCATTCATCTCATCAATTCCAATATCAGTATTATTTATATTCAAAATTTTTGATTTTTCATTAGATTCAGATACTATTCTTACGTTTACTGAGTCTACACCATCTATTTCTTCTATTAATTTAATTAAGTCACTTCTAGGTATTCTATCCTTTCTAGATATGTTTAAAAAATAATTACTTATTGATGAAACTATATCCCTTTTTATAATTTCCTCATCTATATCATTAAATATAACTAAACTAATATTTAATATATATTTTCTTATAATAGGATCTAATATTTTAACATCAGTTGCTATTGTTTTAACTCCAATTTTTTCAATATATCTTAATATATCATTCTTTTTAGCATTAGATAGTGTAAATTTATCAAGTGGTATACTAAAATAATCTAAATTACCAGAAATCAATTTAGTTATATCTGGTATTAAGAACATATTAAATAATCTATCATTATTAACATCTCTACCAACACGAATTATAGAAAATGTTTGCATTCTTCTTAACATTAATTCATAATCAGATTCCACCATCAATCTTTCATGTGATTTAGATAACATCATCCTTGTTAATTCGATTGGTTCTGAATTTGATCCATAATCAGGAGATATAATAGTTGTTATATCAAATATTGCATTTAAATTTACTTCATTTCCAACAGAATCAAATGCATTTTCTGAAAATTCCCAAAATATGTCATTTATATTATCTGTTTTTATACACCCATTATATCCGTCGGTTACTAGATATTCTACTCTTATTTCTTCACCAAGATTTGGATAACTTCCAAATTTTCCATTACCAAAAAATATATCAATTCCTGATGTTATTCCAGTTCTAACCATACATCCGGGTTCTCCAGCTGGTACCCTAAGTATATTTTCATATATTGGTTGT
>Ga0172381_10002439_pt1 | contig 20490 bp, 22 predicted proteins | sample Leawel6488metaG_FD_119754 | JGI IMG/M metagenome (GOLD analysis project Ga0172381, IMG submission 119754) | Leachate microbial communities from a municipal landfill in Southern Ontario, Canada - Leachate well 64-88 metaG | ecosystem: Engineered > Solid waste > Landfill > Unclassified | place...
TAAATGAAAAATTGGAAAAAGAAGAACCATTTTGTAGTTTTGATATTTGTATGAAAGCAATAGAACTACATTTTAAAAACATGATTGGATTTACTGCACTTCTTTCAGATTTACATGCGAAGTTTCATAATGGATTTTTAAATATTCCAAGATCTTTAATCAAAGGAAATTATAAATCATTTATCGAAGAATATTCAAAATATTTGGATGAAGAAGATTTAGAAGTAATACAATCTAGATTATCAATTACAGAACATAATTGTAATTGGTCTTCTGAAGATTATCCTGCATTTAAAGAAGGAATAATGTAATGTCACAAACTATAAAATTTGAAGCGGCGCAAAGAATAAGAAGCCCGATTGATCTTGATTTTATGGGTATAAGATATACAACAGAAAATGGGTTGTATACATTTACATCTCCATCTTTGTGGACGATTGAAAAAAATTTATATTATCTTTTGAAAAATTCTATTGAAGTTGATTTGAATTCAAAATATATTCGAAAACCTTGGTTATTATCATATGATCAATATGGAACAGTTATTCTTGAATTTTTATTAATGTATGTAAATGGAGTTATGATATCAGAAGAATTCGATATTCCAAGTGTTGTTCTTCCCACAATGTCAGCAATTATTGAAATTTGTCATGATAAATTTTCTAAGGTAGAAAATATATCTTCGTTGGAGGCAATAGAATGGTAGTTAAAGAGTCTTTTATTTTATTAAAAGATATACCAAATATTTTAAGGATGCATTCACCAGAACTTAAAAAATATTCTATAGACAGAGGACAAAGAAAAGTCTCTGTTATATTAGAATTAAATAAAAATAAAATTAAACATTTTACAACAGAAAAAGTATTTTCAATGATTAATGATTTAGAAAAAAGAAAGAGATTTGTTGTTGTAAACATTCCAGATTATAATTTATATGTTTCATATAATTTACCAACAAAACAGATTGTATTAAATTTATCAGCATATAATAGAAACATTGATGATATTTATTCTACTGAACCAGATCCAAAAGATTTATATACTCAATTAGTTTATGGAATTTTATTTTCTCATTTAGTAACTGGAAATATAAAAATCAAAGAGTCATATTTTGCTCCAATTTCAAATTTTTTCTTAAGTATGATTATAGGATTATTTGGAAAAGAATATGGACTTTTAGGAACATATTCTTCGTTAATTACTGGTTTAAACTTTTTAACAAATTGTTATATACTATCTTCATTCTTTGGTATAACTGGAAAAAAAGCTTATAAAATGGCAGCTGCAGTTTCAGCATATGATTATAAAGTAGTTGAAGATCAATTAGATAAATATGATTTTTCTAATATTGAACAATTTATACTTTCATTATCTGAATTAAAAATTATGCCAGGAATAGATAAATATTCATTTACAAATAGATTTTTTAGAGCTACAAATAATATAAATTTTTTACCAGCACTTGAAGATTTTTCAAGATTTATTGGAGTAATGACTTGTATAAGCATGAAAGGATCAAATTTAATTCCTACATATCTATCAAAATATAATGAGGACAGTTTTAATAGGATTATAGAGATAACGAAACTAGTCTTTAAATAGAGGTAATAAAAAGAATGGCATCTACTAGTGATAAACAAAGATTAGCTGGAAGATTCCGGGCTAAAGTTATCGATAATAAAGATACTGAATTTTTCGGAAGAGTTAAAGTGTGGATTCCCGACATTATGCCAAAGACTGGCGATAATAAAGGTCTGTGGGCTCTTCCAGGAAATAATGCAATATCTGGTTTAAATTCAGAAGGTGATTCTCAACATCATTATGCTGGTTCTTGTTTAGTCCCTCCAAAAGGTTCTTGGATTTGGGTATTCTTTGAAAATGAAAATCCAAGTAAACCTTATTATCTATCCGGTCTTAATATAAAAAACACTAAAGTTTTACCAGAATGTCAACTCGGGAGTAATCCGGAAAAAAAATGGGTTATTTTTAAAAGTCATGCTGGAAGATCAATTGTAATATCAGATGATCCAGATGATGAAAGAGTACAAATAACTGGAAAGAAAAGATTATTAAGTAATCCACCGTCAGGTGATACAAATAGTGTTTCAACTATTATTGATAACCAAACTACTATTTTATTAAGTGAAATAGAGGGTGCTCAACAACTTTTAATTGAAACTTATAAAGGTGACTTTATAAAGATAGATATTGATAATAGAACTCTTACGTCTTCTTTTAAAAGCAATATTTCTGAAATTTCTGAAGCAACAATTTCTGAAGAAGCAACAATAGATATAACAGAAACTGCTGGAGGAAATATTACAGAAGATGCTACTGGAGATATAACAGAAACTGCAGGTGGAGATATATCTAATACTGCTACTGGAAATATAAATGAAACTGCAGTAGGAGATGTTAATATATCCGGTAGTAATATATCTCAAACAGCATCCGGTGAAATAAATATTGTAGCACCAACTATTAATATAAGTTCAACTGTTTTAATTAGTACAGGAGCAACAGGAACTTTTGTTAGTCTTGATGGTAAAATGATAACTGTAGTTGCAGGAATTGTAATTGGGATAGAGGGATAAAATATGTCAAAACTTGATAAAATGACAAATCCAATCGGAGCTGTAAATACAGTAGTAGAGATTGGAATTATATATAGTCTTGTTGGGTTGACAGATCCTATCAGTTCTGTAAATACAGTAGTAGAAATTGCTATTGAAGATTTATATTTTTCACCAATCGGTCTTGGAAAAATGTTACATCCGGTAGATGCTGTAAATCAAATTGTTGCAATTGCAATTAAATATACTTAATAGGAGATTCAAAAAATGACCAAACCAATTTTAATGGGAGTAGATAATAATTTAGTTTTACCCGTTGAAGTTGAGGAAGGTTTATTAATCGAGGGAACTTCAGGAACAAGTGGAACTATTAAATTAGATATAGCGTCTACGACCTCTCTAGGAGGAATTATTGTTGGTGATGGTTTGGTTATTGGTACTTCTGGAATTTTATCAACTGTAATTGATATTGGAGATGGAAACGGTTTATCTATTGATAGTACCGGAGCTTTAACAATTGATATTGGAGAAGGTTTACATTTTGATAGTACAAGTGGAGATATAACTCTTGATATAGCATCTTCATCAGGACTTGGTGGAATTAAAGTCGGAGATGGCTTTTCTATTGATGCAGAAGGGGAATTAGATCTTAATATAGCGTCTCCCTCAGGACTTGGTGGAATTAAAGTTGGAAGTGGTTTAACTATTGATAGTGAAGGAGTGTTAACTGCTGTTGCAGGAACTGGTGGGACAGGAGGAACTGGTGGATCTGATGGAACGTCAGGTACAAGTGGAACCAGTGGAATTGGTGAATCCGGAACAGATGGCACTAGTGGTAGTTCTGGCACTAGTGGAATTGGTATATCAGGAACAGATGGAACTAGTGGAAGCTCTGGAACTTCTGGAAGTAGTGGGTCTACAGGAACTGGTGGTACATCAGGTACTTCTGGAACTGGAGTTACTAGTGGAACATCAGGAACAGATGGAGCTATAGGAAGTTCTGGAACAGGTGGTACTTCCGGAACATCTGGAACTGGAGTAACTTCTGGAACATCTGGAATATCGGGATCTGATGGATCTATCGGAACATCTGGTACAGACGGTTCATCAGGCTCAAGCGGATCTAGTGGAACATCAGGACCAGGATTTACTGATAAAGGTCAATGGGTCGAGGGAACAATTCTTTATTATCCTCCAGAATATAGCGATTCTTATGTTAAAGCAGCAAGTAAATATACTACAGGATATGATGCATATAACGTATGTAATCCATCTTGTTCATTAATAGGAACTGTTGTTGGAAATGGTTGGGAAACAAATGGAACAAAAACAAATCAGAGATTTCATATAGATCTTGGACAAGCAAGAATTATAAATTATGTATATTATGAAAACGCTCACCAAACTGGAAATTATTCAAATAGAGGCGCAAAAACATTTACATTATGGGGAAGTAATAGTGCAACCGCATTTTCAACTTTGACTTACGCTACTGATACTGATTGGACTCAGTTGACATCTAGTGTATCCCAATTAGATCAACATGTTGCTGCTAACCAAACTGATCCAAAATATTTTAGTGTTACAAATACTAATTTTTATAGATATTATGCTTTTAAATTCGCAGATAACTGGGGAGGAGCTCAACTTGGATTAAGAAGAGTTGTTTTAGAAAATGTAGCTCCAGAATATAATATTAATGACGTTGTTGAAGATAATGGTGGAGTTTATAATTGTATAGTTACTCATACAGCAACTGCTTCTGATGAACCAGGAGTTGGTGGAAGTTGGACAACATATTGGGATTTATGGGCTTCATCAGGAACAAGCGGAACATCTGGTAGTAGTGGACAAGATGGTACTTCTGGAACTAGTGGAACATCATCTGTTTTAGGAACAAGCGGAACATTTAATGATTTAACAATATCAGGAGCTTACTCAGATGGAACATCAGGAAAAGTAGTAAATATTTATTATGGAACATCATCTACTATGGGAACATCTGGAATTCCTGATGGTTCACTTTATTTTCAATACACACCTTAAAGGAATAATTTTATGGCATATTTAACTGGATGGTCTTATAGAAAATCTATAACAGTTTCTAGAGCATCCGGTGCAGTAACTGATTATCAAATGAAAATATTAGTTGGGGAGTCTTCAGGAGCAACAGGAGAAAATGTAGATTGTAACAGTCATTGTTTACAAAATTTTAATGATTTAAGATTTACTACATCTGATGGTACAACTTTACTAAAATATTGGATTGAATCTATAACAGGAACAACTCCAAATCAATTAGCTACTGTATGGGTTAAATTTGATTCTATTGGAACTGGAGCAACTACATTCTATATGTATTATGGAAATGCTGGAGCTTCTGCATATAGTAGTGGTGATGATACATTCCTTTTATTTGATCATTTTGATGATGGATCATTAAATACCTCTAAATGGGACATAGCTGTAAAAACACCATACTCAATAACAGAATCTGGATCTAATTTAGTTTTAGAACCATCAAATACAACCGGTTATAGTGGATGTGGTATAATGGCTAAAAACGCTATGTCATCTGTAAACATTTCAGTTGAGGCATTATTTTTTAGAGATTGTCCATATAATAATAATGGAGGGTTGGGATTTTATATTGGTGCAACAAATAAATCTGCACAAGATACTACTTATTATGGAGAATGGGTGGATGTTGCTGGTTTAAGTATTAGTCAATATGCAGGGTACTATTCTTTTGCATTATACAAAGCTGCTTATCGTTCTGCTGTTTCCACTAATATTTTTAATAAATGGTCAAGAGGAGCTGCTAAATTACAATCCGGTAGAGTTGACACTGAATTAATTGTAGAAGGAACCACCTATACTAATTATTGTTCTTCAACTTCTGTAAATTCTGTATATCCACAAGTTCATGCCGCAGATTATCAACATCATACAGTAAACTATTGTGATTGGGTTTTTATTAGACAATGGTTATCCACAGAGCCAGCATTTGGATCATGGGGAACAGAGGAAGTTTTATCTACAGGTTTAACTTGTGGATTAATTACTGGAAGCGCATATAAATCTGCCATTGCTTCTTCTGTAATGGTTGGTGGAACATGGAAACCTATTACTAGCGGAATGATCAAAGTAAATGGTATATGGAAACAATTAGTATAATTTGTTTGTTTCATTTATAATAAATTGTACTACATATATAACTTTATAGGAAGGATGATATAATCATATTTTTTAACTTTTAAAAAGGAAAGGTGAATGGATGATCAGGTTTAATTTAGAGGAAAAGAAATTAAAAATTTTTAATGATGAACAATTACTTTTAACTACTAATTTAATTTCAAGTACAATTACTAACAAATATTTTATTGTAACTAATTTTATTGAAAACGTTTCTAAAACTTGCAATGGATTTGACAAGTGGTTTATTAATTTTTTAAGTGAATACACAACTGAAGTAGAACGGTATGCAGTAATTGAAAAAAATATTCCAATAATTAAAGAATTTGTTGATGAATATTTAAAACAAAGAGGAATTGACTCTACTCAATTTGTTGATGAAAGTAAAGCTAAAAAAGCAAGTATATTATTTACTGCAGATGAGATTGAAAAAATTATCAGATTATCTTGTTATCTAAAAATATATTCATTATTTTTTAATAGTGATGATTTAAAATTGGATGCAAGATTACATAAAAAAGTATATAATGAATTTGCCAATGAAGTTTTAAATTCAGAAGTTGTTACAAAAATATTTAATATCATAAAAACAAAAACATTTAGATATAATCTAACTGATAAGTATATGTGGGATTATATTAAAATGATTCAATGTAAGTCAATAGATGTTCATGTTATTGAAATATTTAATTTCATTATGAACTCAATATTGATTCTTTGTGAAGAAGATAAAAATCCAATTATTTATTTTGTTAGTGTTGTACAAGAGTCTATAAATTGGTTTTTGAGATCAGTGTATAAAGGTCAAATTGTATATGATGATACAATTAGCACTGAAGATATACATGGTTCAAATATTGATAATTTAAAGACATATGCTTATAATGATACTCTTGGGAGATTAAAGGGTGTTGCATTTGAGCAAATATATGACAATCTTGAAAGATCTGCAATATTATTATTTCCAGTAAATCAAGAATCTGCTTCAGATAAGTCAATCGTTGACTTTCAAAATAGACTTTCACAAATAGAGTTTATCTCACCATTATGTGATTCATTAGTCTATCCAGTCTTATCCAAAATAACAGGAATTCCATATGTTCATTTTAAAACATTGGAACCAGATCATGCAATTGTATTAAGTGTTTATACTCAAAACTTACTTAGAAAAATATTTAAAATAACAGAATTTAGAAATTTATTTTCATTATTAAGTTATTATCCAAAAAAGGATATAGCAATAGCAACAACATATAAAGTTAAAATGATGGATGATTTTATTAAAACAACTCAGAAATATGATAACTTCTTTGGATTTAAATCTAAGTTGTTATTTGGAAATATGTTAGGATATTTTATTGGAAGGATTTCAAGAGTTGAATTTGCCAGCATCTTTGATGGAAATGAGTTAGCAGGCGTGCCTCTTTCCAAAATAGAAAGTGAAATGATACAATTTTACACCATGTTATTCGCTGGTAAATTTGAAAATGAATTTGATAATATGAAAAGATTAATGTATAAAGATTTTTAAGAGGATTATTTAAGGAGAATTTATATGAATATGAATTGGATGAATGTTGTTGATAAAGATTTCCCTAAAATAAAGGAAGTTACCAAAACAATGGTTCTTTTTGCAAGTAATCAAAGTTTACAAATAAGAGGGTGTGTTCGTTTAGCAACAGGAAGAATTTCAACTACAAAAAATTTAGAAGATCGAAGAAATCAATTAATAAAAGATGAAAGAAAAGAAAAACAAAATTTTAAAGAATATGAATTAGGTGAAATTGAATTATAATTAAAAAAAGAATACGTGTAACCAAAGCATTCTGATTCCACCAAGTGAATCAGTGGACAAATAACGGCATCTGGTAGCTAGCAGACCGGTGGTGGTGCGGAATAAGGCTAGATAGCGCATCCTTGTGGGTATCGAATCCCTCCAAGTATTCCAAAAATTTTTAAAGGTGAATAAAATGTCATACCAAATGAAGCAATGTATTTTAAGGAAAGGTGTTAAAGAACAAACTGCTTGGATACCAGTTAAGTTTGCTATAGTTGGTAAAATTCTTAAATTAGAGGACGATGATGGATGGAAAGTAATCTCAACAGGATTAGTATCTTATCAATCTACGTATGTAATTGATAGAAGTCAAGATTATAAAAGAACAAGAAAGGCATCAGATATATAAAAGGAGAATGTTGTATGGGTGGAGTATTAGTTACTGGTTGGTTGTTATCAATTATAATAGCGGCGTTTGTTAAAGTTAAATATAAGATTAATATTTTTCAAAATTTTTTAGTGATTGTATTTGTTTGTTTTTGGCCATTTGGTCTAGCAATACTTTCAGTAGTTTTCGCTATAACAGGATTTTGGGATTTGTTGCAATTTTCATTTCATAAAATTCTTAAAAGCAAAAATCCTATTGAGTCAGCAACAAAAACATTAATTGAATTATTGATTGATTTTGTCAAGGATGATATTTATTAAAATGAGATTGCGTCAAGAAGAATATTGTCATAATTGTAATAAATACGTAATATTCGAGTTTGATGATGAAACATATCGTCAAGAAATAAATTGTCCTAATTGCGGGCATCCACATTATAGGGAACTTGATTCTGGAACACTTCTTAATATAAGAATGAATCCTCAAATGAGAAATGTCAGAATAGCAAAATGTAAACCAATGGAAATTGGTAAAATGATAACCAGTGATGATGTTCCTTTATGTATGGAAATAGAATATGAAGATAGAAGAATTCTTGCATCATCAGATGCTGGAATAGTAATAGAAGCAAAAGATGGTGAAAAAGGTGATACAAAAGTTATATCCCAAAGACGTTGGGCATCATCTAATGGTTAATGGAGGAATATGGAAACAGCAGCAATAATATTATCTATATGGATGATTGGAAGTTTATACACAATGTTCTTTATTTTTAATAATGATAGAGAACTTTTTTATGTAACTACATATCTTTCATCGTTAATTTTATTTTGTTTATTACTATGGTGGTTGTTTTGGATTTTAAATTTATACGCATTTATAAGAAGGATAAAGTGATTGATTTTGATTAAGAAAAAATTTCGTTAAACAATTAATGCGAAAGGGAAAAATTACTTCGACTCCTTAAAATATTTAGAACAAACTATAAATATTTTAAGGAGTCGAAGTAATTGAACTATCAAAACCTTTATAATCAGTTAATAGAATCTAGAAAACTTAGATTACCAGATATAAAACAATACTATGAAAATCATCATATTCTTCCAAGTAGTATTCGAGGTTCAAATAAAAAAGAGAATTTAATAGCTCTTACACCAAAAGAACATTTTATCGCCCATTTGCTTCTTTTTAAATTTACTACCGGAAAAGATAAAGTAAAAATGGGATACGCTTTACATATGATGACGATGGTAGTAAATGAACATCAAGATTATCGAAGAATAAACTCTAGAAAATTTTCAAAATTAAAATTAATAATATATAAAACAATTAAAGGATCTAATCATCCAAGTTTTGGAAAAAAGATGTCTCAAGATTTTAAAGAGAAGATTAGACATAATCAATTAGGAACAAAAAATTCTATGTATGGAAAAAAACCATGGAATTTTGGAAAAACAAAAGAAAATGACCCTATTGTAAAAATAATTTCTGAAAAACAAAATGGGAAAATAGTTCCTCGGGAAAAAACAAGATTTGGTGTAAAAAATAAAAAAGAAACTTTAGATGAATCAAGATTAAATTACTCAAAAGCTAAAAAAGGTCAAGTTCCATGGAATAGCGGGTTAAAAAATTGTTATAAAGAAGAAGTTTTAATTCGAATGTCTCAAAAAAAGAAGGGAATTCCTCAAGAAAAAATTCAATGTCCATACTGTGGAAAAGAGGGAGGAATAACAATGCATCGGTGGCATTTTGAAAACTGTAAATTTAAGGACAGAAAAGAGTAAAAAATGAGTGATGAAAAAATAAAAATGGTTATTGTAATGAGAAAAGATCTAAATATGAGAAAAGGGAAAATGATAGCAATGGGTTGCCACGCAAGTATGAAAGTATTATTAGATCAAATGAGATTTGATTATACTAATCAAGATTATGTAACAAGAATACTTTCTATCAATCCATTGTCTCCATTAAACTTATGGTTGTCAGGTCTGTTTACAAAAATTGTTGTTTATGTAAATAGTGAGGCAGAATTATTTAAAGTTTATACAATAGCAGTAGCAAAAGGGATGCATTGTTCATTAATTGAAGACGCAGGAAAAACAGAATTTAATGGAATACCAACTTATACATGTTGTGCCATTGGTCCTGATTTTGAAGATAAAATTAATGAAATAACTGGTGAGTTACCATTACTATAAGGTGAATGAATGAAAGAGAAAACAAAAAAAGTAGAGAAAAATTTAATTGAAGCATCAAAAATGAAACCGGGAATGATCATTGGAATAAAAAGAAGAGGGGATAAATATGATGATATTGTCCTTATTCTTGCAAAAACAGGATATGACAAAGTAGAGTATACCTTCCTTGATTATCAAGATGCTTATAGTAGTGCAATGTGTTCGGGTATTGATGGAAAAGAATTAGTAAAAGTTATGACTGGAAAAAGAAGAAAATATATATTTGAACATATAAGAAGTGATGTATTTAAATATCATAATGATGTTGAACAATTAATAGATACTCTTCGATTAATTGAAGCAATGGATAAAAAATTATGAAATCAAAAAAGAAAAAAATTCAATGGGGAATTAACGTATTAGCGGTTCATCTTAATATAAGAAAATGTGCTGGATTGCCACCTATGAGCGATGAAGAGTTTAGAGAATTTTGTAGAACTCATAGGTCATTTATTCCAGGAAAGGAGTTGAGAAAAAAGAAATGAATGATCTAATTATAGAACTTTTAGGGCAAATTCAAGATGTGATGAATGATTATAATTTTCACAAATTATCTATTTTATCACAAGAAGACTTAGCTTCTGCTTTAAAACATATAGAAGCAGTATCCAGAAGAGATGAATTATTAGAATTTGAACCAATACCTGATCCTGATCATTGTAACGTATATACAATAAAAGATTGGTTGGAGTGTGTTGATTGTGGTGGATTCATCGATTACGATGGTTTTGGTAATCTGGCATACGAAGACAAAATGTCAAATATTGAAGTAAAACCTTCTCATGTTAAAAAAGGAAGGTTTGAAAGGGTAAGAAAAGATTTTACTCATGTTGTGTGGTATAATCGGTAGGAGAACATAAATGAAGAACAAAGGTAAAAAAGATAAAAACGGAAAAGAAATCACATTTAGTCCAAATTTGGAATTATTGGAAATTGAAAATCGAGATTGGAAAACTCATCTTCTAAATGATGTTTGTAAAAATCCAAAAAAGTATAGAAAAAAATAAATAACTGAAAATAAAGAAAGCGGGTGTCGCTCAACCCGGTAGAGCGCTTGACTTCCAATCAAGTATCTTTTTGTGGGTTCAAATCCCATCACCCGCTCCATTTTTAAGGTATAGTTCAATTGAACTAATAAAATAAATTTATTAAATTATTTACTAGTTTGAATCATTCCTCCGAACATATAAGTAGGAGGAATGATTTATGTATAAATGTGAAAAATGTAATAAAAATATTAAGACTTTAAATGGATTAAAAAATCATTTAAATAGAAAAATATCTTGCGAAAACCAACCTAAAAAATGTTTAAATCCAGATTGTTCTAATCAAATTAAATATCCAAACAAATTTTGTAGCAGTAAGTGTTCAGGTAAAGTTAATAGTACCGGAAAAAAACATTCAGAAGAAACTAAAATAAAGATTAGTATTGGAAATGGTGGAAATGGAATTTTGTCTAAAAACTCATGTTTAAATTGTGGGAACCCAACTTATATAAAATTTTGTAATATGAAATGTAAAAACGAGTATGAATCAAACAAATTAATATTAGAGTGGTTAGATGGAAAAATATCGGGCAGTCAAAAAGATGGACATTATACGATGTATGTAAAAAAATATTTATTTAAAAAACATAATTATAAATGCTCCAAATGTGGGTGGGGAGAAATTAATCCATATTCTAAAATTATACCTTTACAAGTACATCATAAAGATGGAAATCGTAAAAATAATAATCCTAATAATGTTGATCTTTTATGCCCAAATTGTCATTCTCTTACAGAAACATACAATCTTGGAGATAAAAGGAAATATTCGAAAAAAATAAAAAGGATTAGTAATAGTTGTTAATTATTTTTTTGTTCGTTAATTTTGATTGAGATTAGAACAAATTATAAAGTACATATCCTTCATTGGAGGTAATTATTAAAATGAAAAAGAAAAATTTAAACGAGGAGTTTCAACATTTAGATGAATTATTACAATCAGTAAATGACATCATAACTCCATTCTCATTTGAAGATGAACTTGCTGCAGTAATGGATAAAGAAACCAGGAGAAGATTGTATGAAAAAAATCCTAGATGCTTTATGCCAATTAGAATGGGAAATAAAGACAACTATATTCTTCCGATATGCAATCGAAATGGAGCAACTGATAAAAAAATGATTGCATTCTCAATGAAATTAGCAAACAGAATGCTGGATAGAGAAGATGTTGATAGAGGAATGTTAGAAGTAACGATGAAAAAACTAAATAGATTAAATACTACTTATTCAAAAAGTACTCCTACACCTGCAGATCGAGCTGCTCAGAAAGCTAATCTAACAAAATCTTTTGCGCAAATGAAAAAGTATCTGGATAACATAAAAGGGAATAAATAATGCCTTTAAATTTTTTGGATTTAAATGAATTTACGAGAAAACTCAAACCCGTCACAAGCACACAAATTAGATCAAGAGGAGATGAGTTTCATCCACAAGGACTATTTTCCGAACTAATTTTTGGAGTTCAGGGAAGTTTAAGCAGAAAGAAAACATTTTCTTTTATAAATTTGAATGTTGAAGTTATTCACCCAACTGCATATAAACTTTTAATTCAATTAGATAGGAAATTTGAAAAGTTCTTTTCTACTGAAGACTCATTTTCATTACAAGAAGATGGATCATTAATACAAGATGATAATGGAGTAACAGGAATTTCAGAATTTATTAAGTTATTTCCAAAGATAAAATTTAGAGGGGAAACAGGAACAAGAGAAGAATACATAATAAAAATAAAAGAAGCTTATAAAAATAAAACATTATTCATTGATAAAATTCCAGTAATTCCAGCAGATCAACGACAAATTACTAAGGATGAAACTGGAAGAGATGTTATAAGTAAAAATGATGAACTATATTTATCAGTATTAAGAAAAGCAATGCAAATTAAAGCTTTTGGTGCAAAAGGTACAATGTATGATCTTTTAAACTGGGCAATGCAAAAATCAGTAATTGATTTGGATAACTATATTAGAACAAAAGTTAGTAAAAAATTTGGATTAATTAGATCAAATCTTTTAGGAAAACGAGTAGAGTTTTCTGGAAGAGCTGTTATCACATCAGGTCCAGAATTAGCAGGTGATCAAGTTGGAATTCCATTTAAATTAGCAGTCACTTTATTTGAACCATTTATTATTCATGTTCTTCTTTATACTAACAAAATAAATAGAAAAGAATTAGAAGAAGAAGTTCAAAATTTTCTTAAAATGGATTTATCAACAAATAGTTTGGCAATCATTTTTAAAAGTTTAAAATCAGGAGATGTTGTTCCTGAAAAATTATACAATCTTATTTTTGAAGCAACTCAATTAGCTTCTGCAAATAGAGCAGTTATACTTAAAAGAGATCCTGTTCTACACGCAGAGTCTCTTAGAGCGTTTTATCCAGTCATCATTGAGGGGAATACCATTAAAATATCTACTCTCTCTGTAGGCGGATTTAATGCGGATTTTGATGGTGATGCTATGGCGGTCTTTCATCCCATTACAGATGAAGCACAAGAAGAAGTAAAGAGAAGAATGATGTTAGCAAGAGGTTCAATTTCTTCTTTTGCTATGACTTTTGCATTAGGTAGAGAAATGTGCACTGGATTATATTTACTAACAAAGGATAAAAAATCTTCTAAGTCTCCAATTCATATTACTGCAGACGATTTAGAAAAAGCTACAGATCCTTATATTCCAGTAATGTATAAAAAACATCACACAACAATTGGAAAAGCAATTTTCAATAATTGTTTTCCACCAGATTTTAGGTTTATAGATGAATTAGTTACAAAATCAATAGTTAATAAATTAATTTTTGAAGTAGTTCTTAAATATGGTGATAAGATAGGAATGGATACTGCTACTAAATTAAAAAATGTTGGATTTAAATATGCCACAATATTAGCACCATCTTTTAATTTAGATGAAATAACAATTCCTACAAAAATATATGATTTAAAGAAAAAATTAGATAAAGCTTCCACTGAAGAGCAAATGGATATACTAAAAGAAATGAATGATATTATGATTGATCATTTAAAAAAGACTGGAAGTGGGTTATATGATTTAGTTGATTCTGGTGCATCTAAAGGTTGGGATCAACCTTTACAATTATTAGTTGCAAAAGGAATCATGACTGATATGTCAGGAAATATAATGCAAGCAGTCAAATCATCTATATCAGATGGATTAACTCCAACAGAATATTTTAATGCTTCACAAGGAGCTAGATCTGGTATTGTTGATAGAGTTATCAATACTGCATCAACTGGGTATCAGGGTAGAAAATTAGCATATTTATTAAATTCAGTAGAGTTAGATTGGTTAAAGAAAGATTGTGGTACCAACTTAACAATTGATATTAAATTAGATCCTGATTTAATAAAAAGATTAACTGGAAGATATATAGTCAGAAGAAATAAGATAGAAATGTTTGATCAAGCAAATTTTAAATCTGGAGATTTGATTCATTTAAGAAGTCCAATTTTTTGTAAATCTTTAAAAATTTGTCATACTTGTTATGGAAAACTTCTAGAAGTTCATAAAAGTCCATACGTTGGAATGATTGCTGCTCAAAATATTGGTGAAGTTAATACACAAGCAATTATGAAAAAATTCCATTCTACTGCAGTAAAAATGATAAAAAGAGATGTTATAAAAGATATAACTGATAATGATCCAATTGTAAATTCTTTACAAGTAAGAACTAAAATAAGTCAACATGATAATGTTCTATATTGTTTAGAAGATTGTTCAATGACAATAGAATTAGATACTTATAAAATTGGAGAAAATCTACTTATTAATGAAGAAGAAAAACTACTGACATTAAATGGATTGATTTCAAAAGTTGAGTTTTCAGACTTAACATTTGATTTAATTCTGGATTATCCAGTTATTATTAAGTATGAAGATATATCTAAAACTCATGATAATATTAAATTATCTTTTAAAAAGGATGATCAATTTTTAGAAATTCCTATGCAAAAAGAAGATATTAAGGGCGACGTTTTATACATAGATAGACTTATAGCTGGAAAAGAAAGATTTAAAGACGTATCCCATTTATTATTAAAGTTTTATAAATTTTGGAAAGAAAAGAATAGTGACATTGATTTAGTTCATTTAGAAGTTTTTATTAGTCAAATTTTAAGAGATAAAAACAATCAAGTTATTCCTGCAAGAGTTGGACCAGATCCAGAACATCCAGTATTACAAAATATTAAGAAAAATATTTTTTCCAGTGGCTTCATCCAAGGTCTCGCGTTTGAGAATATAAATGCAGCAATCAATACTGGATTAATAACTAAAACCGAGCTCTCTCCGTCCATCTTAGAGAGATTGTTGACAGGGACTCTTGTCGAAAAAAAGGTTAGGAAATGATAATTTATAAAACTATAAATCTTTTAAATGGTAAAATTTATGTTGGACAGGATTCTAAAAATAATCCAAACTATTTTGGTTCTGGTGTTTATATTTGGAGCGCTATTAAAAAGTATGGAAAAGAAAATTTTAAAAAAGAAATTCTTTACGAGTGTTCTAGTAAAAAAGAGTTAAATGAAAAAGAAATTGAGTGGATTAAAAGATTAAATTGTAGAGGTCCAAATGGATATAATTTAACAGACGGTGGAGATGGTGTAGTTAATTTAAGTGAAGAATCAAGAGAGAAAATGAGAAAACCTCACGGGCCAATGAGTGAAAAAGGAAAGAAAAGTCTTAAGTTAGCTCGTAATCGACCTGAAGTTTTAGAAAAGAATAGAGTTCCAAGATCTGAAGAAGCTAAGAAAAATATGAGAAAACCTCATGGGCCATTTTCTGAAGAAGCTAAGAAAAATATGAGTAAATCAAGATCAGAAGATCATAAAAAGAATATAAAACTATCGATGAATAGACCTGAAATTAAAGAAAAATTAAGAAAACCAAAATCAGAAGAAGCTAAGAAAAATATGAGGAAACTACATGGTCCAATGAGCGAAGAAGGTAAAAGAAAACAAAAAATTGCTCATAATAGACCAGAAGTCTTAGAAAAGAATAGGAAACCTAGATCAGAAGAAGCAAGAAAAAATATAAAATTAGGTCAACAGAAAAGAAGAGACCTAGAAAAATCTAAAAAGGAGTCAACTAGTGATTCAATTTAAAAACCTCCGCCAATATACACATATAGTAGATGGAATAAGATTTCCTAATGTGTCCGGTAATAATTTTATTATTACTTACTTTTCCGAAAACTCAAATTTTTTGACAGATTACCCAAAACTAAATTTAAAACCAATTGATATAAAATATAACATAATTCCGATTACAAAAGTTCCAAGAACAAGATTGAGTCAACCATTAGCAAAACAATTTGAAGAAGTTGGTTTATATGCATACTCTTCTAATGTTAAACTTCCAAGAGGAAAAAATACATTTTTTGATTTATCTGAATATTTAAATGCAATCGATACATGGTTTCACCCATCAAACTATAGAACCAGATTGAGTACATTTATAAAAGGAATAGTTAATTCATCTTATAGTAATTATGGAGATTTTCATAAAGTTTTAATATACTCTGTTGATTTAACTAAAAATTTAAATTCCTTTATTGATAGACGATTCTTTCCAATTTTGCAAGAATTACAAAGCGGTGAATTTTCTTTTGATCATTTAATTTTATGTTTGATTACACCATCAGGAGCTAAATATAGATTATTAGTAAAAGATAAAGAATTTAAAATTCAAAAAATAATTACATTATTGAAGTCAATCTCTGCTGAAGAAATTGAAGGTGAAATTGAGGATTCTGGTGAAAATACTAATAAAGTAATGAATCAAATTCAAAGTAAAATTTTACCAGGAAATATAGATAAAGTAAAAGATGCTGTTCATTCATTCCTGCAAAATGATCCTCTTACAAAAGAAAAAGTTGCTATGAATAATTTAAGTCAACAAAGTATGGAAAAAATTGGAACTGCATCAATTCTATATAAAGTATCTGGAGACATTCAAAAGGCGAAACGAATAACCAATACATCAAAGAAAACCTCTTCAACTATTTTAGCTACAGTGGATAAAAGATATTCAGATCAAATTTTACAAACTAAAAAACCAGTAAATACATCAACTGATCCACTGGTTAAATCTTTTGATATACCACGAGCTGTTTCTAATAAATCTCCTAGTCATTTGTTTGAAAAGAGATTAGTAGACTTCCAAACAAATTTAAAGAAAGATTTAACAAATTCATTTTCTGTTTTAGAGACTAAAGAACTTCCATTAAAAGTTAATAAGATGGAAATCATAGATAAAAAACAAAAACCTGGTGAAATATCTAAATCAGATATTAGTTTACTAAAGGTTTCAATAACAGACAAAGAAGGAAATAAACATCCTATACAAATTGAAATTCCTAAAATTGATCCTAAATCTGGAACCTTTACACTTAATGGTCAGAAGAAATGTTTAATAAATCAAATCATTCTTTGTCCAATATCATTCCCAAAAAAATATGAGTCTAGATTTGAAAGTTCTTATTCAATCTTTAGAATAAGAAGTAAGAGAATGAGAAAGACACAATACCTAGAAATTTTTATTGCAAACTCTTGGTTGCCTCTTTCTGTTTTATTATTTTATAGTTTTGGTTTTGAAAAAACTTTAAAACTATATGGAATTAAATATAGAATTAGTCAAGACAAACCTTTAAAAGATGGTGAATTTGTAATTAAAATAAATAGTAAAGATTATATTTATTTTGATAATGTGAAGACAGAATTGCAAAGCGAATTAATAAAATCAATAATGATGGTTAAAATTTCTTCATATGATATTGATAAACCATTTGGTACCACAGAATACTTTAATGATTTAATTATTAAGATGACTGGAAAAGTAAGTTCAACATTTTTAATTTTATCAAACTTGGAAAATATAGTTGATCCAGTTGTTAAACAAGTATTAATTAACCAACAATTACCACATACAATAGAAAACATTATGTATTATATGTCATCTAGAGTAGTGGAAGGTTTTGTTCAAGATAGAAATGATATTTTAAATCAAAGAATAAGAGGATCTGAAGTATTGGTTTATTTGATTCAAAAACAGATACTTGCTGCCTATACAGTTTATAAACAACAAACATTATCCGGAAATAAAAATGCAAAATTTGAAATAAATCCAACTAAACTTTTAAGTGATTTTTCTACGTCAGAAATAGTAGCACATATGGAATATGCAAATCCTATTGAAGAAATGGCAGTTATGACAAGAGTATCTCCAGTTGGAAAAAAGATTGGAGGTATTCCAGATAGTCAATCAATCCAAAATGAAGCAAGAAATGTTCATCCTTCATATTTTGGAAATATTGATCCATTAGATACACCAGAAGGTCCAATGGTTGGAATTAGTCAGCAATTAACTATTGGTTCTAATATTACTTCCGCAAGAGGAATGTTTTCTAAAAAACCATTTGATAATATTGAAAAATCAGGAATGTTGTCAACAACATCAAGTATGATTCCATTTATAGAAAATAATGATGGAGCAAGAATAATAATGGCAACCAACCAAGCAAAACAAATGTTGCCTTTAAAAAATCCAGAACCTCCGGTAATTAGATCTGGTTATGAATCCTTATTGACAAACTTTTTATCTGATAGTTTTATCAAGAAATCACCCATCTATGGAAAAATAGTAAAAATAACAATAGACTCGATTTCAATAATTGGAACTAATAGAAGGGTTGTTGAAGTGTCAATTCTTCCTGCACATTTAAAATCAGGTTCTGGTAAAAACACATTGAGTATTTTTAGACCAATAGTAAAAGTTGGTCAAATTGTTCAAGAAGGACAAATCATTGCAGAAGGAAGTTGTATTGAAAATGGTACAATTTCTCTTGGAAGAACCTTATGTGTAGCAGTAATGCCATATAGAGGATATGATTTTGAAGACGGAATTATTATAAATGAAAACTTAATTACTAATGATAAACTAACTTCAATTCATGGAATAATGGAAGAAGTATTAATTTCTGAAAATGATAGAGTAATTGAGATAGCAAAAATTGGAGAATTTGTAGAAAAAGGAAATCCTATTTTAAGAAAAACTATTGGAGAAATTGAACAATTAATAGGGTTCTCAGAAGTAGAGGGAGAAGAAGTTAGAGGGCAACAATTTATTAAAAAGAGTCCTGGAGGAAGAATTGTTGACATAGAAGTATTTTCAAATGTATCTGATGATAAATTCCCTCTTTTACTAGATCTAATCAAAAGAACTAGAAGAAAATATAACACACCAGAGTCACAAAACTTTTCAGTAAAGGGAGTTAAAATTGATGGAATTTTAGTTAAATTTAAAATTGAACAAGAGTTAAAAATAAGATTGGGTGATAAACTTTGTAATAGATATGGAGCAAAAGGAATTATTTGTTTAGTTGAAAAAAATGAAAATATGCCAAGAACTCCGTGGGGAGATCATGTTGATATTATTGTTAATCCTTTAGGAATAATTGGAAGAAGTAATATAGGTCAGTTATATGAATTATATTGTGGTTTAATTTCAAGAGATATAGGAGCAAGAATAACAAAAGCAAAATCTAAAGCTGAAGTTATAAATATAATCAAAAGAGTTTATTCTATTTTAGATTCATCAAAAAATAAAGAGTTTACAACAAGATTGGTAGCAAATTTATCTGCTTTAAGTGCAAAAGAGTTCGCAAGTTTAGTTGCAGAAATTAAAACTACTGGATTTACTCCAATTATAATTCCGCCATTTCAAGCACCAAAGATGGATCAAATTAAAGACGCTCTTAAAGTGTTAGGATTGCAAGCAGGTTATCAATTATTTCTACCAGAATATGGAGTAAAGACAAAAGGTGATGTTCCAGTTGGTTATATGTATTTTTCTAAGTTAGAACATTTGGCTGCTGAAAAAGTTTATGGAAGAAGTACAGGACCAGTAAAAGGATTAACAATGCAACCAACCTCTGGAAAAAGACAAGAAGGTGGACAAAGACTTGGGGAAGCGGATACATATTCATTGATCTCATATAACTGTCCAATAACGTTATCAGAAATGATGGGACCTTTAAGTGATGACTTGACTACAAAACAAGAAATAATTTCTGATATAATTCAAACCGGTTCAGCAAAATATAGAGATACTAAAATATCTCCAGCTAAAGATTTGTTAAATTCATATTTTATTTCATTAATCCTGGAAAGAACAGAAGCAAAGTAATGAACAAATATAAAAGATACAGTTAAATTCATTGGAGACAAATAAATGAAAATAAACAATTATTTAAATTA
>Ga0172381_10002440_pt1 | contig 20486 bp, 24 predicted proteins | sample Leawel6488metaG_FD_119754 | JGI IMG/M metagenome (GOLD analysis project Ga0172381, IMG submission 119754) | Leachate microbial communities from a municipal landfill in Southern Ontario, Canada - Leachate well 64-88 metaG | ecosystem: Engineered > Solid waste > Landfill > Unclassified | place...
AAAGGGAGGCCACTCCAAATATCCAGTTTATTTAGAAGATGAAGATAATATAATTGGAGTAGTAGATGTTGATGATGTTTTAAAAGCAGTTAAGGAAAAGAAAAGTAAAGAACAGATAAAAAAGATTATTCGTCCAATAGAATTTGTTTCTCCAGATAAAGAAATAGGAGAAATTCTTTATGACTTTGAAGATAAGTCAGTATTAATGGCAGTTGTTGTTAATGACAATGGTGAAGTAATAGGTCTTTTAACAATAGAAGACATCTTAGAAGAGATAGTAGGAGATATATTTGATAAAAGTAATAGAAAAAGAAAAAGGCACTAGAACCAATTTGGTTTCTTTCTTTTAGTCCATTTAGCAAAACTTCTTTTTTCTTTTTTATAAAATTCACGATATGCTTTGATTGCGTTTTTTTGTATATATTCTTCTGGAACCACTTGCGCAAAAGATGTTAACCCAACAGAAAATAATCCTTTTGGTGTTTCTTCTAGTATTTTTTTTATTTCTGTAGTTTTGTGATCTTTTCCATATCTATAGGTATATTCTTCTAAAAGTGCCTGAAGATGTTTAAGTAACCAAAGATAATTGTTCTTTGATTTACTTGCCCAGATTACACAAGGATGTTTCTCGTGTGTTTTCTTATAAACCAAATGTTTATTTTTAGAATCGTAGATATGATGGACTGTTGAAAGTATTTGAGCAGATTCAACAATCATTTTAACAACGTGTTTATCACAAAGCATTCTTGCAGCTTTGTTTGGGTTTCTATCAAGAATAAATATTTGCATAAATTATACCATATCTCTTGCCATTCCTTTAACTGACCTTAAACACTTCTTATGCCAGTATTGTCCACCCCATTTTTTATCACAGCCAGGTTGACTACAAACTGCACAATTTTCTTTTGGATATTTACAATTAGCAAGATCAATTTGTGCTACAGGTTTTGCTTTTTGTTTTTGCAATTCCAATTCTTTAGCTTTTTCTTCTTCTGTTTTTTCTTTTTTCTTAAACACATCAAATATTGCCATAATATTTTCCCCCAAATCTGATAGCCCAGAGGAGATTTGAACTCCTGTCACAAGATCCAGAGTCTTGTATGCTTGGCCACTACACTACCGGGCTATATATATAAATAGATGAATAAAACAAGTTTAAAACTTTGTCTTTTTGATAATTTCAGAAACTTCTTTCCAATTCTTGATAATTTTTATTTCTTTAGGTAGTTTTCCTTTCGACCAAACATAATTTCCCTTGTAATCAAAAACAATTGCTCTAATTCCATGTTTATGACAATCTAAACAATAATCATAACGATCATCAATGATTAAAGAAATTCCAAGTTCTTTACAAATTTCGCCTTTGGTTTTCTTAAATTCTCCTTCTTTTAAGTATTGGCCAAATATGATTTTTTTAAAACAATTAGGGAAATGATGGGAAATCCAATCCCTTGTATGTTTCTTAACATTTTTTGTTCTTGCAGTAACTAGATATAAATCGTAGGTTTTCGATAATTCTTTGACAACAGAAACGCATCCAGGAATTGGTTTGAATTTTTTTATATCTTGTTTATTCACTGTTGTTCTTATGTATTTGTATAACGCCATTTCTTCATCAAAAGAAAAATCTTTAATAGAATGATATCCTCTAAATGCAGGAAAACTTCTGTCTTTAAGCATTTCCTTAACTAAAAGATTCACAGTAGAAACAAGAGTGTCGTCAAGATCAATTGCAATTTTAATTTTCTTCATTATTATTTCCACATTTCTTTTGCAAGTTTACCTGTGTATTTGTATTTTTCAACAAGTGGCGCATTCTTGATTCTTTGTTCTTGATGGTGTTTAATATACTTATTAACTTTCTCTGCCAAGTATTTTTTACATTCTCCACAAAGTATTTTTCCGGCTTTACAATTTTTTTTCCTTTCTGCTAAAAGATTATCGTCTTCTTCAAAGAGAACCTCTAACCAATTGTAAACAACACAGATGTCTGTGTTCCCGCCTTTAATTCTTTGTTCTTCAAGTGTTGGTTGCCCACCAGTAAATGCAAACTTGTTAATCTTACTTGTAATTTCTTTTTCTGAATCACTTAAAAAGATTGCAGAACCATTAACACTTGTTGACATCTTTCCTTCAAGTCCTTGAAGTGGTGCAAGTAGTTTGTTATGAACTGCAACAACTTTTTTGTAACCAATCTTTTCAGCAACATCTCTTTGTATTCTCCAGTAAGGGTCTTGGTCAATACCAGCAGGAATTAAACAATATTTGTCTTCAAGAGCGGTTGGTGCAACTTGAATGACAGGATAAATAATTTGACCAATATTATTATCATTAGTAAATCCAAATACTCCTTTAGCTGTGGAAAATGTTGTTTTCTTTGCAAACTTTAAAGCAATAGGATAAAGTTTAGAAATAAATTCAATATCAGAAAAGAAAAATGTTTTATCAGTATTAAAATCAATTGCAGAAATATCTTTAAAGTTGTCAGCACTTATTGTTGCCATCTCTTCAAATGTAAGTTTTTCCTTAAATGCAAATTTCTCATCATCTGCCATAGCAATATAAACATTACAATCAAATTCATCTTGAAACCATTTGGTAATCATAAAAGGAATAAGGTGTCCAATATGCATTTGCCCAGAAGGTCCTCTTCCAGTATAGATAAAGAAATTATTTTTATCAATATTATCAATAATTTTTTCAAGATCTCTATGTGAATAGATAAATCCTCTTGTAAAGAAATGATGAAGTTTTTTTGATTTAGTCTTAAGTCTAAGCTTTTCAAGTATTTGTTTATTCAGTTCAGTTGTTCCAAATTGTTTAATCAATTTTTCATAGTCAACTTTCCCTTCTATTTCCCAAGGAGTTACTGTAAATTCTTCTTCTGCCATATTTAATCACAATTACATATAATATATAAGAAATAGATTAAAAAGCTTTTTGGGGAAAAGTCACTTGCATAATTTGTATTGCTTTAGTCTCTGATATAGTTTTTCAGTGGTTTTAAGTGAATTTTCTTTACTGTATTCTTTTTTGTCTCCAAAAAGTAATTGTAGTTTTAAAGAAATTTCTTTAAGGAAATAAATTCCTTTAGAAAACACAAAGAAAAAGAAAACGTCTTTAGGTATTTCTTCTATATTCTTAAATCCTAGTTTAAAGATATATCCTTTTTCATCTCCAGAATACATTAAAAATAAGTTTTCAATTCTTGGAAGCGAACTCAGATAGTGGGAGTTATTTTTTTTTAAGTTTAAGTTATTTTTATTAGAATTAAGATAGTCGATAAACATTTCTTTTTCAAGTAAATTTATACAATTACTAACGATTGATTCTATATTTTCTGCTTTGGTACTAGGATGTAATTTCTTTAGGTATTCAATAATTTCATTTTTTGTAAAGAAACCATCTAGGAAGTGAATAATTTCAAGATAAAATTCCAAATACTTCTTTTCAGAGTTTATACAAAAATCAAGTGTTTGTTCAAATGTAATGTTTTCTTTTAATAACGGCATTTCTTGTTTTATTCTTTCTTTAATTTCTTTTACTCCTGTGTTTCCTTTATCAAGTGCTTGTAATAAAGAAACATAACTGAAAAATTCAAAGTCTTTTTTAGTTTGTATTTTGGGTTCTGTTTTTTGAATAGTGTATGGTATTTTTTCCTGATCAAATAATTCAATTATCTCAAATAGTTTTTGATTATCATTACTTGGGAATATATTGAACTGCAGTTTTATGTTTTGATTAATTGTCTTTAATTTCTCTATATTTTCAGTAATTAAAGGAAAGTTATTACAATTACTTACACAATTAAGTTTCTTTAATCCTAAAGAAAGCAATTGATTAAAGTCTTGCTCTAATAGATTTTCAAGAATTGTAGAGGTTTGGAATTCAAAATCAAAATAGTCTGCTTTAATTTTTTTTAATTCTGTAATTATTTTATTATTAAAATTACAATCCACAATATTAAAATTATAGCTCTCTTGTTTCAGGACTTCCACAAATAACTTATGATCTACAGTATTACAAATCGCGCACAACTCAGTTACTTCTTTTTTGGAATATTCAAATATTTCTCGTAATTTATAATTTATTTTTACAGTAGAGTTAATAGTGACGTTTTCTGGAGATATTAATTTTCCATTTTTTAAAGTTATAAAGAAGTCACAGTCTTCAGTAGTTGGTTTATTTACAATAAATCCGATTTTTAGTTTTGGATATTTGTTTTTAATTTTTAAAATTAAATTACACACATTTTGTTTATAGTCATTTGATTCTTCAAACAAGCATCTATCAAATAGTAAAGTATCAAATTTTTTCTTTGTAATTTCAAGTAATGCATTATCAAGAGATTTAGAAACTTTAGAAACTGAAAAAAAGTAGTCAATACAGATAAATTCTAAATCATTAGAAAAAAATAGATAGTAAGGAAGTAAAAGAGGGGATGAAAGAGAATGAGTGTTTGGTTTGTTGTTATTGTCTTCCATTTCAGTTTTTGGAATAAGGGGATAATTCGGGGGAATTATCAAAAGTGTTTTCATAAATTTTGGTTTTTTGTAATTTGTTTACTATAATAAGTATTTTGTGTATTTGAAGCTTAATATACCTTTTTTCCAAAATTTTTGTGAAATCGCAATATTTATATGTCTTTTTCTCATAAATACAAATATGGAGTCATTAGATAAATTTGATTTAAAGTTTTTAGTAGAACTAGAAAAGGATTCAAGGCAGCCAATCTCTAATATTGCAAAAACACTTAAAACCTCTCAGCAAGTTCTTAGTTATCGTTTAGCAAATCTTGAGAAAAAAGAAATAATTCTTGGGTTCTATACAGTTATTAATTTCGTTAAGCTAGGTTATACAAGCTACAGAACAATGATAAGATTATCAAATATGTCTCCAAAGATGGAAATTAAGTTAATTAATTATCTAAAAGAAAACGGAAATGTTTCTTACTTAGCAGAATGTACAGGACACTGGGATTTAATTGTGGATTATTTAGCAAGAAATATTGTCCAATATTATTGTTTCTTAAAAGATTTAAGAGCAGAGTTTCCCGAAAATGTAAGTAACATAGATGTTTTAACAACTTTAGAAAATATATATTTTGGAAGAGATTACTTTGCAAAGAAGTATAGAGAGATAAACAAGAAATCTTTTATTTGTTCAGAAGACTTAACTCCCCTAAAACTAGACTCAATTGATCTAAAAGTTCTTTTTGCAATCTCAAAGAACGCAAGAGTTGGTTCAGTAGAGGTTGCAGGAATTGTAGATACCTCTCCTAACACAATAATCTACAGAATAAAAGAACTTCAAGAAAAAAATATAATTGAAGGATTCAAACCACATCTAAATATTGAAAAGACCGGAAGGATAGCTTATAAGTCATTAATTAAATTTAATAATATAAATGAATCTCAAGAAGAGGAATTAATTACTTATCTTCAAAACAATATGTGTGTTTTTGATATTACAAAAGTTATTGGTTATTGGGACTTTGAAATTGATTTCGAAGTACAAAGTACAGACGACATGATTGATTTTACAAGACTTATTAGAGACAAGTTTAGAGATTTAATAAAAGAGTTTGAAACCACCCCCATCCATAAGGAACATCTTTTTAATTACTTTCCAGGAGATCTTCTAGATACATTTAAGAAAATAAAGTCAAAACCTGTAGATATCAAAAAGATATCAAAATGATATCTATTTAATTCTTTCAATATATAATATATTTGTGAATAATTATGAGTGAAAAAGAAATCGAATTTACTATTAGATTAAAAGGAAAACAAGCAAAATATCTTTCTGATTTTGTTGAGCAAGGTTATTATACAACAAAAAGCGAAGTAGTAAGAGCAGGAATACTTGAACTTGCACAAAAACACAAGATGGAAGAAAAGCCAAGTAAAGAAGAAGTAATACTTGTAAATAAAGCAATTGCAAGAGAGATGGAGAAACTCAAAAAAGGCAAGACCAAATTATATACTTTTGAAGAAGTTTTAAAAAGACATCCAGAGATGGCGGAAAAATGATGGAGATAGTATTTTTTAAAGAAGCAGAAAAAGATTTAGATAATTTTACTTTAGACTTTAAAAAACAAGTATATAGTCATTTAATAAAAATTTCACAAGAAGAGCTTTCAAGAAAACATTTGCATTACGGATTACCTTATTTTGTAGAAAAGATTGGTTATTTTGGAAGAATAGTATATGATATTCAAGAAAATAGAATAATAGTAGTTAGAATATTTAATGATCACAAAAATTATGATAGATGGTGTGGAAAATAATTACTTTCTTATTTTAAAAATAATTCCATTATTTATTCTCACAAGTTCTTTTGATGCGATTTTTACAAGGGAGTATTTTGATCCTCCGCCAGTGTATATTATTTCTTTTTCCATAACTCTAGGGTCAATCAAAAACTTAGCAGGGTATCCAAATGAAGGAATTCCTCCTGAAGGATATCCTGTCTTCTTTAAAATTTCTTCTTCTGTTGCAAGTCTTGGTCTTTCAATATTTAATGCTTTTGCAACTTGAGAAGTACTAGCCCTATCTTCTCCTTTTATAATTGCAACAATTAATTGGCCATTTGCGTCAATCATACAAATATTTTTCACAAAATTTAAAGGGTCTGCTTTTGCAGTAGTCGCTGCTTCTTTAACTGTGTGACAGGATTGACTAAAACTTAGGTGTTCTCCTTGTACTTTGCTTTCTACAATATATTTTTTTAATTTCTCTTCATCTTGATACATATTTATTTCCTCTTTTAGATATTTTCAAAAAACTTTCCAATTTCTGCTTGTGAGTCTTTACTAATTACAAACTGCATATCCTTTGGAAAACATTTTCTATAGTTTTCCCAATGGAAGCGAGCATCAATAAAAACAATTACTCCTTTATCAGTGTCAGTCCTAATGACTCTTCCTGCACTTTGTATGACTTTCTGAATTGCTGGTTGTATATAAGCATAGTTCCATCCATTCTTAAACTTGATTTCATAGTAATCAATCTTTGCTTTTGTCTCTAGTTCCATCTTTGCTAAGGGGATACCAACAATAACGGCGCCAATCAAAAGATTACCTGGAAGATCAATTCCTTCAGAGGCTTTCCCCCCCATGACTGCAAACAATACACTGCCCTTTAGACTCTTTGAGTGTTTCTTAAACCCATTAATCATTTCATCAAAGTCATGGCTGTCCATATTTTCTTCTTGAACAATTTTTGGTTTGTTAATTACTTTCAGCATTGGAACGATGTCTCCTAAGATTTCAAAACTAGGAAAAAAAACAACACAGTTTCCAGGAATTGCATTAACGCATTTTTCAACATGGGCTGCAATTTTTCTATATTCAATATCGTTTCTCTGAGTATATTTAGTTGAAGTATCAGTAATTAAAAGATTAAGTCTTCTTTCTTTTTCAAAAGGATTAGTATATTCTTTAGTTACAGTGTCCTTAAGATTAAAAATATCTTTATACATTGAAAGTGGAGTAAGAGTAGCAGACATAAGAACAGAAGAATGAAGATTTTCAAAAACTTCTTTAGTGAGAATAGAAACATCTAAAGCATTATACTTTACACTAATAACATTTCTTTCTTTTTTAATAAACCTGATGTGTGCTTCTTTCTCTTTAATCCATTCTTCTAAGAAAACACCAACACTAATAAGTGCAGAACTACTTTCTTTTAGTTTTTCAATATATTCTAAACCAGAACCATCTAGTTCTCCAATAGTTTCAAGAATATCATCTCTAATTTCTTTAATTAGTATTTCGTCTTTTTCAATTCCTTCTTCTTTTGAATTTGCAAGTTTACTTTCTGCAATTCTTTCAATGTGGTCTAGTTGTTTTTCTAAAACCAATTTCAGTTTACTATTTTTAATGTCTTTTGCTTCTTTGATGGCTCTATGTAGCATATTTGTGTTTAATGATTTAGAAACTAATTTTAGTAAACGGTCTTCAAGATTATGGGCTTCATCAATAATTACAATACAGTCTTTAAGATCAATTCCAATATCTGTGAGTGTTGCTTTTGCTACCTTACTTGAGAAAACATGATAATAATCTGCAATAATTACTCTACAACTTTTAGCAAAAAGTTTAGCAAGTTCGTATGCGCAAACAGGTTGTGGAGCTCCTGTTGCACTTTTTAAGTCTTCTGCAATTCTTTTTATCTCAAGGTGACTAAGAACATTTTTTTCACTTAGCTTTTTTTCCAAGAGATAAGCAAGTAAATCTCTTTGTCCTTTGTTACTTGGTCTAATATTTTCAAAGAATGGGCATTGTTTCTTTTTTGAGGCCATTAAGCAAATCTCATAAAAATTAGAGTCTGTTTTTGAGATTACAGGTTCAATACACATGTTTTTTTTCCCAACAAAGTCAATTGCTTTAATCTTTAAGTCATATTTGTCATTTAAGTCTTCAATAACTTCAAGAGCGATTTTATGTTGAGAAATCTTTGGTGTAAGGAATAATACCTTTAAGTCCTTTTCAATAGCCAAGGTAATTGCAGCAGAAAGAGCAGAGTCAGTTTTACCAGTCCCAGTTGGTGCGTGTACAAGTATGTTTTTTTCTAAAGAGATACTCTCATAGATATCTCTAATAATATCTTTTTGTCCTTTTCTAAAAGAATCATGTCTAAAATAAAGTTGAGCGTTCATTTGTTATGGTCCGTTATTTTAATCTTTCAATCAATAATATAAAATTCATGGAATCAATATTTTCTTCTGTATGAATAGTTACAGAAAACCCCACTTTCTTAAGAATTGATAAAAATTTTAAAGTTTGCTTGTATTTACCATCATTATATTCTGTAAATCTAAATACTGCAATTCCATTTTTATTAAGAGAAAGAACATATTTTTTTATTATTTCATTTCTTATTTCTAGTGGCAAATAATTTAATGATCCAAAATAGGAAGTAATTAAATCATATTTTTTATTTAATTTTAAATCTGTTACATCCCCAATAATTTTGCGATCTATCTTTTTTGAATTTGCAGGAGATAGTTTATCACTTAAAGAAACGGCGGCAGTTTTACTTGGAATTTTATTATTATTTAATAATTCTTTTAATTCTGCAAGAAAGTTACCGTGGCCGGCCCCATCATCTAATATTTCTAAAGGTTTCCGCGTTTGTGTATATTTATCTTTAAGAAAATCTAATAGATTTGTGTATTTCCATTTCCCAGATGATTGAAAAGATCTATGTAAACTAATTATTCTAAATAAAGCTTGATAAGATTCAAGATGTCTATCCCAAGAAGGATGTATAAAATCTCTGTCTTTGGATTCATTAGTAGTGATTATTTCTTTTCTAATATCATATTCCTCTAGAATTTTTTTGTCTGTAAGTTTATCTTTAATTTTATTATTTAAATAATTAGACACCGTTATCTTTGGTCTTTGTGTAGCCATTGCTTTTTTCATAATTATCAGTAATTAAATATTTTATCTTAATCTTTGAATTAATACAAGCCATACTGTCCATTTTTTACTGGAATTTTCAATTTTAGTAGTTACTGAAAATCCAACTTTTTCTAATAATTTAATCCAAGTTATACTTTTTGCACCAGGCTCTTCTCTATTTTCAGTAAATCTAAACACTGCAACCCCATTCTTATTAAGAGAAAAAATATATTTTTTCATAATTTCGTCTCTTATTTTAGGAATAGAATAATGAATGGAACCATAATAGGATGTAATTAAATCATATTTTTGATTAAGTTCCAAATCTTTTGCATCTCTAATAATTATTTCATTAATAAATCTGTTATTTAGTTCCGGAATTTTATCGCTTAAACAAACCGCGGTAGTATTAACTGGAACTTTGTTTTTAGTTAGTGCTTCTTTTAATTCTTTTAAGAAATAGCCTTGTCCTGCTCCATCATCCAATATGTGTAGAGTTTTTTTTGTTTTCTTATATTCTTCTATTAAATAATCAAGGATATTTTCGGGGATTTTTTTATTTATGGTAGCGGAGTTTCTTTCTGCGGATAACATTCTAAAATCCAGATTATAAGAATTGTGTCCTCTGGAGTCTCCCCACAATAGATAAAAGGCATTTTCATTTTCAGCATCATTCTCTAAAGCTTTTGTATAATCCATTTTATCATTATGTTGATTTAGAGTTCTTCTATCTGATAATATCCTTGAAATATTTTTATTAATATAATTAGATACCGTCATCTTTGTTCTTTGTGTAGCCATTGCTTTTTTCATAATTATCATTTCTTCTTAAATCCAAAAATATCATTGTATTCATCATGGTCGATTATGTCAACAATAAATATCAGCACATTTATTTCGTTATTATTAGAAAGTGTATATAGTAATCTCCAGTAATTTGTTAATCTTATTTTAAATAAGTTTTTTATTCCATGTTTTTGTATATATTTCTCAGGGATAAACTTTTTTTGTAAGGGTTCGCCAATTTTTGGATTTTGTTTAAGTTGTTCTATCTTTTCATTAATAGAGTTAAATATTGATTGATCTATTTTGTCTTTTGATTTTTTCAACTTCAAATAGATTGAATTTGCATCAGGAGCAAAACGCACATCACTCATATTTTATTCCTTTTTTAATAGCAGAACAAAGTTTTTGAGAAGGATTTGCGATATAGATTAATTGATTTTTTTCTCTGTTGACAAGAACTTTATTTGTTTTTTCTAAATAATACACAATTTGTTTTAATTTATCTTCAGTAATTTCTTTTGGTAACTTTTTAGTAAGTTCTGTTATTTTGATTGCAGAATCATACCAATTATCCAAAACATTTTCAACAAAAAACACATCATTAGCTGTTGGATATTCATCTAATGGCCTTTCTTTTTTTGCAGTCATAATAATATATTATCAAAAACAGTATTTAAGGGTTTCGGGGGTAGTTGTCCAGTGCAGAATCGAAAGTTATTAAAAAACCTTTCACTCAATCTTTTATATGGACACAAATACAGAGTTAAAATTAGTTTTTGCAGCATATTCTAAATTAAATTTTTATTTTAGACAACATATTTCTAAGTTTGTTATAGAGGAAGGATTTGTGCCTTTAAATCCATTTATGATTTCTGATTATTTTATGCTTGATTCCGTTGATAGAGACTTAGTAAGAGCTGCAAATAATTCCTTGGTTAAAAGAACAGATGAACTTTGGGTATTTGGTCAGATAAGTAATGGCGTCCTAGCAGAAATAATTTTAGCAAAGCAAAGAGATAAGCCAGTAAGATACTTTGATATAATAAAATCAAAAGATATAATAGAAATCACAAAAGAAAAAGTAATTTTTGAAGAAGATTTAGAAAAGCACAGAAGTGAATTATAATTATTTAACTCTTTTTATAATTAGTACGTCTTGTAGCATATTTTTTGCACTCACTTTTTTAATTTCTGCATCAAATCCTCTTTTATTTAAACTTTGAATCAAAGTCGTAGAAAAACGAGTTATTTCTTTTGGAGAAATAAAGTTATAATTAATATAAGGATTTTCTTTTTTTGGTTTTAAATTCACTAAACTCATATCTAAATCAAATAAAATAATTAATACGCCTCCTTTTTTTAAAGAATAAGCTAATTTTAATAATACTTCCTTTTTGATAATTTCAAAACTATAATTAAATCCCCCATATGCACTTGTAATTAAATCAAATCTTTTTTTAGGAACATAATCTTCTGTTCTCGTATATAAAACTTCATTTATATTGGCAATATTTTTTTTAAAATTTTCGGTATCGCTCTTACTTAAGGTTATACCTGTTGTTTTATTACGAATATTTAACTTATTTAATTCGTTTTTAAGTTCACTTAGAAAGAATCCATCGCCAATGCCATCGTCTAAAATAGAAAGCTCTTCTCTGGTTTCTTTAGATCTAGTTTTTAAGAAATTGAAAAAAGAATTTTTAGTTATAATTTTAGAATCGACAGGCAATATGTCTAAATAATCAGATAATTGTCTTTGATGAAACCAAGTATTATTAATTGATTCCTGAGAGATATATTTATCAAATCTTTGTTTTGAATCTTCAAAATTTTTCTTTTTTTTTATAATAAGCATTTCTAAAAAATCATGTATATTCCCAAATTTAGTTTTTGGTGGAATTTTTGGTTTAAATGAATTTTGTATTTTTAATGCCATGTTCTTTCAAATATATTCCAACTATAAACCTTTTTAAATTCTTTTATTCTTTGTTTTTGTATGACTATTACTAAAAAACAGTTTAATCCTGGCAAAGGTGTAATTTATTATTTTTCAGGAACAGGTAACACCGCTTTTGTTGCTTCCGAGTTTCAAGCAAATTATAAAAAAGCAAAGATAGATGTGGATATTTTTCCAATAGAAACAATTGAAACAGTTCCAAGTCAAAGTAAATATACTTTCATAATGATTGGTTTTCCAACCTATGCATTTTATCCACCACAAATGGTTATTGATTTTGTAAAGAAATTGCCAGAAGTTAATGACAAGCCAGTGATTCTTTTTGGAACAGCAGGAGGAAGTGCAGGTGCAAGTTTTTCAATTCTAGAAAATATTCTAAAAAAGAAACATTATACAGTAGTTTCTAACTTCCTATATGTAATGCCAGATAATGTTTATTTTATGTTTGGAAAAGACACTCAAAGCAATGAACAAACAGAGTTATTGATTACAAATACTACTGAAAAAGTAAAAATGGATTTTGAGATAATTATTTCCGGAAAGTCAAAGTTTGTAAAGTGCGGTTTCTTTTTAAAACTCATGTCAGAAATCGTTCATTTCTTTTTTAACAACTTAGGACAAAAACAACAAAAGAACAGGTGGTATTGGGATAGAAAAGAATGTACCTTTTGTGGTCTTTGCGAAAAAAGTTGTCCAACTAAAAATATAACTATGAAGAAAGAGAAAGGAAAGATAACTTGGGGGAACAACTGTATGTTCTGTACTCGTTGTTATAATTTTTGCCCAAGAAATGCAATTCACTACAAATCAATAAACAAAACAAATAAATTCAATAGATACACAAGACTAAAAGATGAGATTTTATGAATAAAAAAAGAATTTGTGTTTTTGGAGATAGTATTGTTTCCAATGAGGGGTATTTTGGTTACGATAATTGGGTAACAATCTTACAAAAATACATTTCAAAACAAAATGAAAGTAATTCAGTTTTTAATCTTGGAATCTCTGGGGAAAAAACAGACGGACTTCTAAAAAGAATAGAAACAGAAATAAAAGCAAGAAGACCAAATATAATTATAATTCACATTGGTTCAAATGATTCTGGCTTATTAAAAGGAAAAGCATATATTTCTAAAAGAGAAAGTGAAAAGAATATTAAAGATATAATCACTATTTGTAAAAAATATTCTGCATCAATAATTATAACTGGTTTAACTCCTTGTGTAGAATCAAAAACCACTCCAACAATATGGCATGACGATGAGCATTTTACAAACAAGCAAATAAAAGAATATAATGATATAATTCAAAAAACCTGCAAAAAAGAAAAACTTTTTTTTATTGATATTTTTAATAGTTTTAAAAAAAGAAAAGACTTAGAAAAATTATTTGATAAAATAGATGGAGTTCATCCAAATAAGAAAGGAAATGAATTCTTTGCAAAGTTAATAATTGATTTTGGAAAATCAAAAAAGATTTGGTGAATAAATGTTAACTAAAAATACTAAATGGATTTTAGTTTTAGTTTTAATATTATTTATCTTTCCAATAGTTTCTGCAAAAGAACTTAAAATTACAGATTATACTATCAATTACAGAATACAGCAGTCCGGAAATGTAAGTGTTACAGAAGCACTAAATTATCAATTGTCTGGATGTTTTACAGAACTTTATCTTCAAAGGCCAAATTTAATAATTTCTGAACCAAATGGTGCATGTTCAGGAGCAACTTGTACATTTGAGTATAAACAATATGGAACAGTTTCTGGAGATCCTGAATTAATATTAAAAGGCAATTTCTGTGATACAAATGTAGTTGCTTATTTTAATTATGAACTTGCTCAACAGATAAGAGAATTAGAAGATGGCGTACAATTTTACTATCAAGTGTATCCTGGTAAAACGTCAGTTTCAACAGATGTAAATATTAATATTAGTTTTCCAGGGGCTGTGAATAAAATAACTCAGTTTATACATTCAAAGGATTATTTTTCTCAAATAATATATGGAGAACTTAGAATTTCAAAACACGTTGGTGCTTATGAAATAATTGAAGTAAATTTATTGATGCCAAAAGAGTGGTTTTCAGAAAACAATCTTTATCATTATCCAGACAGAAACTATACACAAGCTCAAATAATAGAAGAAGAGAAAAATTGGAAAGAGGGTTATAATCAATACACAAAAGCAAATGTAAAGAATGAAGCCCCACTAGGTATTATTTTATTATATCTTTTCCTAATGATTGGTTTTCCAATTTTATTATTATTTATAATTTGGTTAATCTTTGGAAAAGAAATTCCAGAAAGTAAAACTGGTTATCTAGGAATTTATGAAAGAGATTTGCCTGGAGAAGAAGACCCAGTTCAAGCGCATTATTTAATAACTGGAGAATTATCAAAAAATTGGTTTTCTTCTGCAATTATGTATTTAGTTTGGAAAAAACAATATGAATTAGTAAAAGAAAAAGATAAAACATTATTTAGTTCAGAAAAATATAGTTTAGTAAGAATAAAAGATGCAAAAGAAGTAACGCTTCCAAATTATGTTCCTGAAGTTGATAAGTTCTTTAAAGAATATTATCCGGATGGAACAATTAATTTAGATGATTTAAGAAGTGGGCAATATAAATCAAAAGACGCTACAGATTTCTTCTCAAAATTAGAAGAGAAATCAAATTTTATTAATGATTTTAGAGCACTGCAAATAAAGGTTCAGAAAGAAACTAATAGATGGGCAAATAAAAATAAATATTTTGATAAAACAGGAATGATAGTTGCAAATATTGCAATTATTCTATATGCTTTTATTTTTTCAAGAATAATAAATTTTATATTTTTTGGATATATTTTTCCAACATGGGTGACATTTGTTTTTTGGATTTCAGCAATTGTAATAATTATTGCAAATATAGCTACTAGATCAAAAATTAGTTTTTCAGTAATCTTTGGAAGATTTTCTAAAGAAGGAAGAGTAAAAAATTTACAATGGACTAATTTTAAAAAATATATTACTGATTTTTCTTTAATCAAACAATATCCACCACAACATGTAATTCTTTGGGAAGAATATATGGTTTATGCAACAGCATTTGGAGTTGCAAAAGAAGCATCAAAAGCACTGAAGACAGCTATGCCAGAAGAGGTTTCCAAAAATGAACAATTTGTTGTATATTCTGCATTTGCAATGAGTAGTTTTTCTACAACAATGGGAAATTCATCTTCTGGTGGATTTGGAGGTCACGGAGGCGGAGGCTTTGGTGGCGGTGGTGGAGGCGGCGGTGGTGCCGGTGCCCGTTAAACCAAATTATTTATAAACCCTTTATAGTTACTATTTTTATTTAAAAATATATTTATGGAGACTTGAGTAAATATGAATGCAAAAGATAAAAAATTTATTATGTGGTTTGATGAAATAGGAATTGAAGATATTCCTTATGTTGGTGGAAAGAATGCGTCTCTTGGTGAAATGTGCCAATACCTAGGAAAGAAAGGAGTAAAGATTCCTTATGGTTTTGCAATCACTGCAAATTCTTATAGATACATCTTAGAAAAATCAGGAGTAAAAGATCAAATAAGAAAAATCTTAAAAGATCTAGATACAACAAACATGGATCAGTTAGCAGAGAAGGGACATAAAATTAGAGATTTAATAAGACATGCAGATGTTCCAAAAGATCTAGAGCAAGAGATATTTGAGGCTTATGATAAATTATGTAAAAGAGAAAAAATGTCAGACCTTGACGTCGCAGTAAGATCTAGTGCAACTGCTGAAGATCTTCCTGATGCTTCTTTTGCAGGTCAACAAGAAAGTTATCTTAATATTAAAGGAAAACAAAATCTTTTAGAAGCAGTAAGAAAATGTTTTGCAAGTCTTTTTACAAACAGAGCAATCTCTTACAGAGTAGATAAGAAATTTGACCACTTCAGTATAGGTCTTTCAGTTGTTGTTCAAAGAATGGTTAGAAGTGATATGGCGTCATCTGGAATTATGTTTTCAATTGATACAGAAACAGGATTTAAAGATGTAGTTGTAATCAATTCAACATATGGTTTAGGAGAAAACATTGTTCAAGGTGCAGTTAATCCTGATGAATTTATAATTTTTAAACCAACATTAAAATTAGGAAAGAAACCAATAATCTCAAAAGTTGTTGGAGAAAAAGCAATTAGAATGGTTTATGATACTCAAGGAAATAAACCTGTTAAAAATATTTCTGTAGACACTGTAGACAGAAATAAGTTTTCAATAACTGATGAACAAGCATTGCAGTTAGCAAAATGGGCTTGCGATATTGAAGAGTATTATTCAAAAAAAGCAGGACACGATAAGCCAATGGATATGGAATGGGCTCTTGATGGTAAAACAAATGAATTATTTATTGTTCAAGCAAGACCTGAAACTGTTCAATCAAGAAAAGATTTAACAAGTTACACAACTTTTTCTTTACAAACAACAACTAAACCAGTAGTTATTGGAAAAAGCGTTGGTCAGCAAATCTCAACAGGAAAAGTAAATGTTATAAAAGATTCAAAAGAAATTAATAAATTTAGAAAAGGAGAGATCTTAGTAACAGAAATGACAGATCCAGATTGGGAACCAATCATGAAGATTGCTTCAGGAATAATTACAAACAAAGGCGGAAGAACTTGTCATGCTGCAATCATTTCAAGAGAACTTGGAATTCCATGTATTGTCGGTACTCTTGAAGGAACCACAAAACTAAAAACAGGAACAGATGTAACACTTGATTGTTCAAGTGGAGATGCTGGTTTTGTTTATGCAGGAAAAATTCCATTCACAAAACAAACAGTTGACTTAAAAGAAGTTCCAAAAACAAAAACACAATTAATGATGAATGTAGGTAACCCTGAACAAGCGTTTGATTTAAGTTTCTTACCAAACGACGGAGTAGGTCTTGCGAGAGAAGAATTTATTATTAATTCTTGGATACAGATTCATCCACTTGCTTTAATCAACTACAACAAAATCACAGATGCAGAAGTTAAAGCAAAAATTGATAGTTTAACAATTGGTTATACAGATAAGAAACAATATTTTGTAGACAAGTTAGCACAAGGAATTGCAAGAATTTCAGCAGCTTTCTATCCAAAGAAAGTAATCTTAAGACTTTCAGATTTCAAATCAAACGAATATGCAAATCTGATTGGCGGAAAAGAATACGAACCAATAGAAAGCAATCCAATGATTGGTTGGAGAGGAGCTTCAAGATACTACCAAGGAAATTATGTCGCAGGTTTTGCTCTAGAATGTTTAGCAATTAAAAAAGTAAGAGAAGACTTTGGTTTAACAAACTTAGAATTAATGATTCCATTTTGTAGAACACTTGATGAAGCAAATAAAGTAATTGCTGAAATGAAAAAGAATGGTTTAGAGAAAGGAAAGAATGGATTGAAAGTAAACTGTATGTGTGAGATTCCATCTAACGTTATCCTTGCAGACAAGTTCTTAGACATCTTCGACGGTTATAGTATTGGAAGTAATGACTTAACACAATTGATCTTAGGCCTTGACAGAGACTCAGAACTTCTTGGAAACATCTACGATGAAAGAAACGAAGCAGTTAAGAAGATGTTAACTGATGTAATCAGAATTGCAAACAAGAAAGGAAAGTATATTGGAATCTGTGGTCAAGCACCATCTGATTATCCAGAGATGGCTGAGTTCTTAGTAAGAGAAGGAATAAAATCCATGAGTCTAAATCCAGACACAATTATCAAAACCAAGATGGCAATTGCAAAGCTAGAAAAAAGTTTAAAGAAGTAAACTTTTTTCATTTTTTTTTATTTTCCCCACTGGACAGCTACTTCCAAAAGGTTTTTATATATCTAAAAGATAGTATATTTATAAACAGGAAAATAATATGACTATAAATTATAATTCTGAGAAATTAAGTGAAATGGTTCATTATATTATTTTTAATTGTAGTTCTAATCCAAATTTTGGAAAAACCGTATTATATAAATTATTATATTTTTCTGATTTTAATCACTATAAAAAAAACAATAAATCAATTACAAATGAAGATTATAGAAAGATTGAGTTTGGTCCTGCCCCAGTACATATCGCAATAATAATTAATAAACTAGAAAAGGAAAATAAAATAGAAACTAAACAGTTATCACAAAACACAAAGTATAAGATTTTAGATATTCCCAAATTAAGTAAATTATCAAAAGAAGAAATCTCTACTATTGATAAAGTTATAAAAAAATTAGGAAATCTTTCTGCGACTCAAATATCAAATTTATCTCACAAAGATAATCCTTATATTGTTTCTAAAGATAAGGAAATAATAGATTATGACTTAGTATTTTACAGAGCAGAGTCCTTAGAAAAACTAGTAGAGTAGGTTATTAGCAATGGAATCAATTGATTGTGTTGCTAAAAATGCTTCTAATTTTGAACATAAGTTTGATAAGGTTTTAAAGAAACATTCTAGATGTTTAGTGAAAGATTTTGAAATAATTAAGCAAACGATTTTAACAAGAAAAGAAGAACTATTAAAAGAGTCTCCAAAAAGAAACGAGAGGGTACAACTTGGAGAGAAGTATTCTAAATTTATTGCAATCAAATCACGAATGAGAATATCTGATGATAAAGATTATAGCGCGAGAGTAATTTGGCATTTATCAAAAGAAAGAAAAGAAATTCTTTTTATAGATATTTATCTAAAGAATCATCAAGAAAATCATGATATTGAATTAATTAAAAAATCATTAGATACATATTATAAGTAGATTGTATTTCTTAGTATATATTGGGAAAAATATGAAAACAATACTCTTCGTTTGTACAGGAAATGTATTTAGGAGTATGTGTGCTGAACTTTTTCTTAAAAAACACTTAAAAGAAAAAAATATAAAAATAAAAGTTGCTTCTGCAGGAATTATTGCTAAAAAGCAAGAGATACATCCTATTGTAAGAGAAGAACTTGATAAATTTAAAATCGATTACAGTAAGCACAAACAAAGAAAAGTTACAAGAAAAATTCTAGATTCTTCAGATATAATTATTTCTATGGCAAAGGTTCATCAGAAATTTTTAAAAGAAAAATTTAATACGGATTCAATTCTCTTTAATGAGATTTGTTTTAACAAAGATGAAGATTTCTTAGATTACCCAGATATTCTAAAACAAACAAAATCTAAAAAGAAAGCAGATAACTATTTAAAAAAAGCAATAAAGAGAATAAACAAGGGCGTCTTAAATCTCATAAAATTAGAAAGCTAGTAAGTAAACAATTTATTTATAAACATAATCACCCAGTATATATCTAGAAATTAAAATAAAAAGGTGATTAATAAATGAATATAGCAATTTGGGTAATTTTAGGAATTATTGCAGTACTTGTTATAATCGCATTGACTATTTTTAATTCTCTAATTATCGCAAGAAATAAAGTTAAAAACGGCTGGAGCCAAATAGATGTTCAATTAAAAAAAAGATACGATTTAGTACCAAACTTAGTTGAAACAGTTAAAGGCTACGCTAAACACGAAGCTGGAACTTTATCAAAGATTACTGAATTAAGAAACCAAGCAATGCAAAGTAAGGACATTAAAGCAACAATGAAGACAAATGATCAAATGTCTAAAGCAATTGGAACTTTGTTAAATGTAGTTGTTGAAAACTATCCTGATTTAAAAGCAAGTCAAAATTTCTTAATGCTTCAAGAAGAACTTTCAGGTATTGAAAACAAAATCGCTTATGCAAGACAATATTATAACGATATAGTTATGGATTATAATAACAAGATCCAAACAGTACCAAACAATATGTTTGCTAACGCATTTAATTTCAAAGAAGAAACATTCTTAGAAGCAAGTCAAGAAGAAAAGAAGAATGTTAAAGTTTCTTTCTAATTTTCTTTTTCTTATTTTTCTCTTTTTCTATAAATAACTTTTGTCCAGTAAATAGTTAACCTTTATATTCTTTTTCTAAATATAAACATATATAAATATATTATTCTTTTATTTATATATACTAAAATATATTTTTAAAAATATAAAGAAAGATAAATAATGGCAAAAGAAAAAGCAAAACCAAAGAAAACAAAAAAAGAGGATTTTTCTGATTTAGAAGATCAAGAGATTTCTGATAATCAAGAAATTGAAGATTATTCTGAAGTTAATAATGATTTTTCAGATAATGAAATGGATAAACAGCAAGAGGGAAATATTTTTGGCAAAATCTATAGAGGTTTGGAAGATAGGTATTTTGCATTTTCTGATTGGTTAGGTAAGAAAGGAATAGGCTTAAACAAACTAAATGATTTTCTTGAAGATAAAGGAATTCCTTCTTTTGCTTTCG
>Ga0172381_10002441_pt1 | contig 20485 bp, 29 predicted proteins | sample Leawel6488metaG_FD_119754 | JGI IMG/M metagenome (GOLD analysis project Ga0172381, IMG submission 119754) | Leachate microbial communities from a municipal landfill in Southern Ontario, Canada - Leachate well 64-88 metaG | ecosystem: Engineered > Solid waste > Landfill > Unclassified | place...
ATAAAATGAAATCACAAACAAAACCGATAAAATCAAATCGTATTTATGGGGCTATTGAAGGAATGAGGGGCAGGTCTTTAGAATTTTCTATATCAGATAAACCTGTGGAGGGAGATTGGTTAAAAACTAGTGAAAGGGTGTTTTCTCAATTAGTATATAAAGTAACTGATAAAAATAAAAAGTTTACAACCATAATTAATAATCTCCAAAGACAAATAGAAATAAGACAATATAATCTTACAAAAAAGAATAAAAATGTGGCTTATCCCTTTTGTTATCTTTCTAAAGAAGACCCTAGGACAATCACTCGAGAATCAAATCCTCTTCAATATTCAAAATATAACCTTGCATTAAGAAAAGCAGGATGGATTGCAGAATGAAATCACAAACATACACAATAACAAAGAAAATTGCAAAACACGGAAGTCAGAGCATAATTGTAATTCCTAATGTTCTTTCTCATAAAATAAAACCACAGATGTTGGTGAAAGTCACAATTGATGTTCTAGACAATGGGAGGATAGAATAAAATGACAGGCGAAAATCCATTTGAAGGATTAATGGAAAGAGTTTTCCAAAATATTGGAGCAAGACCCGAACCAATAGTAGTTCCAAATGTTTTGATAGGAAAAGGAGACGAATTAAGAAATTTGTATGTATGCCCACAAAGAATTGGAGAGGTATATGGAAGTGAAGAAGCTGCAAGAAGAGAATTGGGGCAAAATCAAACTTTGTATCAAGTAAATGTTAAGAGGATAGAATAAAATGGCAGAAACAAATAGATTTGATGATTATATCTTGAGAAAGGTTGATTGCATATGTCCAACAGGGATTCATCCTGGACAAATAGATTGTAATAATAAAAGAATTAATTTGTTAAAAGTTGCTAAAAGATTATCTAACCATAAGAAATATCTTGAAAGTTTAGATTCTATTCAAAATACCCGAGTTTCTTTTTATGTTAATGAGCTTAATCATAAAAGTTATAATGAATTTTTCTCTGATTCTGTTTATGAGAAATTATCTACGATAGATAATTTGCGCTTCCCTAATGGTCCTGAAATTAAAATCCGTTATTTATTAAATCAAATTCAAGAAAGGCAAATGTCTCAGGGGGTTTATGAATTTTTAGAAAAAACTTCTGTTGAAAATATAAAATGGAGATTCTTAGCTAATCCTAATTATAACATTGAAGATGAAGTTTTTGGAGGCGAAGAAATAAAATGACCCCAACAGCAACACCTTATCTTAAAGAATGTATTAAAGAACTTGATAAGATATTAAAATGGAATTCTAGAGAACTTAAATTAAAATGTTTAACACATTATGAGCATGGTTTAAAGGTGAGTCTTCATAAAAATTATCCTGATAAATTTGATATGCCTGAAGGAGAAACCCCTATTACTGAAGAACCAACTCGTCAGGCATATGTAAGAGCAAAAGAAATTGCTTTCCTTGGACCATTAGAAATAGATAATGCAATAGAATATATCTTAGCAGAGGTTGGAAAAAGAAAAAAGAAGTTTTCTAAACCAGGAATATTAGAAACAATTTTATTTGGGATGAGATAAAATGGAAATTAAAAAACAGATACAAATATTACCAAAAGATTTAGCAGACTTAGCAGTAGGAAATGGTCTTGAAGTCCCAGGACATTCTGTTCATAGATTAAGGGAAATTGCTTATGATATCAATGATTATTTGTATGATTGTCGTTTTGTTCCAAAATGTTTTAATCAAACAATCAATGAACAAGATTTAATCTATAGGATTGAAAGAATAAAATGAAAAAACTAAAACCAATTGAAAATATAGTAAATGAAAAATTTAGATCAGGAGATATAATCTTAATTAAAGGAAATTTTGAAGGAGGAGGACCTTACAAATATGTTGGATTTTTTTGGGGTAGTGGAGAAGGAAACATGCATCATCCAGAAATATTAGCTTTAAATAACATCGATTCTGTTATTCATGATTTTGTTATTCATGATTCTCCTAATCCTGATCATTTGAATAAAGATAATTTTTTAATTTTGGAAGTTAAAGATTATAATCATAGGGATGTAAAGACTAAATTACTTGCAACACATTATCAGATATTACAAAGAGGGCCTAAACCAATTCCTCGGAAAGATACTTCTACATTTACTGGTTTTGGATAATTTCACTTTTATCACTACAATATCTTTAAAAACTTCTTTGTAGTTTGTAAGTCATCTTTAGAGGTTAAAATGTATATAGTAAAACAAAAGGTTAATGGTGGAGAATATTATTATCTTCGTAAAGCTGTGCGAAATGGAAAAAAGGTTACTAGCGAGTGTGTTGCATATCTTGGAAAAACTCTTGAAGGTGCTGAGATGAAGAAAAAAGAGATTGAAGAAAAGTTATTAAAGCAAGAAGGAAAGGGTAATGTTATGGCTGAAAATCAAAATAACAATAATAATGAAAAAACAATGGTTCATAAATCTTTGACAATAGATGAACTTGCTATTTTTTGTAAAAGAAAAGGTTTTGTTTATCCTTCAGGAGAATTATATGGTGGTTTAGGAGGATTTTGGGATTTTGGACATTTAGGAGTTGAACTGAAGAAAAATCTTAAAGAAAGCTGGTGGAAATATCATGTTTATAGGGATGATCTAGTTGGGATTGACGGAAGTATAATCACAAACCCTAAAGTTTGGGAGGCCTCTGGACATGTAGGAAGTTTTGTTGATGTTGCTGTTGTTTGTAAAAAATGTAAAAATAAAACAAAAATTGATAAACATGAAGTTGGAAAAGCAAAATGTGATAAATGTGGCGGAGAGTTTGAAAACAAAGGAGAGTTTAATCCAATGTTTGTTACTCAAGTTGGACCTGTAAAAGATGATTCTGTTAAAGCTTATCTAAGGCCTGAGACAGCACAATTAATTTTTGCTGATTTTAAATTAATTCAGGAAAATGCAAGAATGCAATTGCCTTTTGGAATTGCACAAGTTGGAAAATCTTTTAGAAATGAAATTTCTCCAAGAGAATTTTTGTTTAGAAGCAGAGAGTTTGAACAAATGGAAATTGAGTATTTTATTGAAGGTGGAACTTCATGTCCATATATGGAAGAAACAAAAGGAGTAAATATCTTAGTTTATGATGAACATATGCAGAAAGCAGGAAAAGAAGCTCAGTTTATGGATTTACATGAAGCCTGGAAAAAAGGAGTTATAAAAACAGATTGGCATGCTTATTGGATTACCCAAGAATATAATTGGTTTTTAAATTTGGGATGCAGAGCTGAAAACTTTAGAATAAGACAACATTGTTCTGATGAAAAATCTCATTATGCTATTGATACTTGGGATTTAGAATATAAATTTCCAATGGGTTGGAGAGAGTTACAAGGATTTGCAAACAGAGGAAATTTTGATTTAACCCAACATCAAAATTATTCTAAACAATCTATGGAGATTATGAACAAAGAACAAAAGAAAGTTCTTCCTCATGTTGTTTGTGAACCCTCTTTGGGTGTTGAAAGAGCATTTTTAGTTTTCTTATTTGAAGCTTATTCACAAAATGAAAAAGGCGAAGTTGTTTTAAAATTAAATCCAAAACTTGCTCCAATAAAAGCTGCTGTTTTTCCAATTGTAAAGAGTGAAGAATATGAAGCAATTGCTGAGAAAATTTTAAAAGATTTAAGAAAAGATTGGAATATTATTTATGATAAATCTGGTTCTATTGGAAGAAGATATGCAAGAAATGATGAGGCTGGAACTCCTTATTGTATAACTATTGATGATAAAAGTCCTTCTCAAAAAGATATTACAATAAGGGACAGAGATACACGAGAACAAATTAGAGTTAAGATTATTGACTTAAAAGAAACAATTAGGAAATTGATTAATGGGGAGATTGAGTTCTTACATGCTGGGAAAAGGGTTTAAATTGCAAAACAGCAACCTAATTATACTTGTTCTTATTTATTAGAATATGGACCGAAAAAACAAACAGTTTTGGATCTTGTTTTTGATGATTCTAATTACTTTTATTATTCTTGTTCTTTTAAATTTAAATCCTATTAATGAATTTATCCGAAGGAACATAGAGATTTATGGTTATCCTGCTATTTTTGTTTTTTCTTTAATTTCAAACTCTTTTGACCAGCCCATTGGACCAGATTCTATTGCTTCAATAGGATTATTTTTTGGCCTTAATCTACTTCTTGTTTTTATTTTTTCTGTTCTTGGAACTTGGACTATGGATATTATTGGGTTTAATCTTGGTAGAAGAGTTTTTTCAAAAAGAATTAGGGCTTCTTGTTCAGCAAAACAACATCTAAAGCAATGCAAACTTTTTTTTAAATATGGTAAATTTGCATTACTAATCGGGGCGCTAACTCCTGTTCCTGAAGTTTTTATGATTTGGCTTTCTGGAGCATTTGGTATGAAATTTAAGTATTTTTTTGTTTTTGGTATGCTTCCAAAAGCATTTAGGATAGGAATTGTCTTATTAGGAATTCATCTAATCTTCTTTTGATTAAAGATAAAAATTTATAAACAGAGACTCTTTTAAGAGAGTATGGATAAAAATAAGGTGAAATTGTTTAGTGATATTTTAATTGCTATTGTATTTATATTTGTAAATGTTTCTGGATTTAATAGAGGATTTAGAATGTATCATGAGCCCTTAGCAATCTTATTAATTGTTTTAGTGATTATTCATTTGTTGCTTAATTTTAATTGGATTAAATGCATGATAAAAAATATTTTTAAATAAAATGGGTTCAACGGTTCAAAGAAGTTTTTTAAAAGGGATTACTTGGGAGATTATTTCATTTATAATCACTTTTATTTTTGTTTATCTTATTTATGGTGATTTTAATATGTCTATCACTGTGTGCTTTTTTCTTAGTTTAGTTAAAATATTTTTCTTTTTTGCACATGAAAGAATCTGGAAAAAAATTATGTGGGGAAAGAACAGAAACAGAGCTAGATAACCATATAAGTATTTAAAAACCCTCAAAACTATTTTAGATTATTAATTAAATTTTGGAGGTAAGTAATCATGACTGAGGAAGAAACTCAGCAGATTCCTCAAGAAGAAACTTCTGAAGCTGGTAATGTTTCAGAATCAGATGCAAAAATTGAAGCGGGCACTGATGAAGCAAAAGAAGAAGTTTCTGAGGAAGCTGTTAAAGAAGAACCAGTAAGTCAATAACTAAACTGTAATGTTATTGATAGTTTAATTTTTTTTCAGGGAAGGCGGGAGGGTTTTTTTTAAAAGAAAAATATTAGAATTAATGTTTTTTCCTAATAATTCTATAAGCAATAACTCCAAAGATTATTAGGATTAATATTAAAGAGATAAATACAATTGTTTTATTCTGGAAATTCATTATTATGCCTTGAACAACTAAAATCCCGCCTGTTGCTAATCCTGTTAGTTGTATCATATTTTCTAATGCAAATAGTCCAATTAATAAAAGAATAAACCCTATCCCTGCAAAAATATAATATCTTATTTGATTATATGGTTTCATTGCAGATTCATATTCATTTTGACATTTTGTATAAAAATCACAATAACCTTGAGGACAAGGAGTAGTTATGCATTTAATATCTTGAGAATTCCAAGTACCATTAGTTGATTCACAAAGTTCTTGTGTTATTTCTTGATTCTGACTTAATTGAGGTGTTATTATTTTTCCACAATAATCATTATATTCGGGAGTAGGTAAAAATAAACTTGTTCCTACATTTACTAAAGAGATTATAATTGCTGTAAGGATAATACTAACAATTATAGTTAAAGCTAATCTATTTGCCATTTTTAACTTAAGGAACTTTTGTTTATAAAAGTATTGAAAAAATATAATGGCTCCACCGAGGATTGAGCTCGGGGCCTCGGCCTTATGAGAGCCGCGCTCTACCACTGAGCTATGGAGCCATAATTTATTGAATTATAGTTGCTTTAAAAAAGTATTGAAAACAATTAAAAAGCACAATTTACTTAGATTATTATAAAAAATGGGTGTTCAAGAAGCTTTAAATGCAAGCAGTGGAATTTTAAATATAAGTAAAGGAGCTCTGAATACAAGTAACAATCTTTTAACTTCTGGTAGTGACCTCTTAAACACAAGTACTGAACTAATTACTTCCTTACCTAATGAGATTTCAAATCTTGTTTCACGAGGAATTATGATTGCTCAGATTTTAGGAATTGTTATTCTTGTTTATATTTTATTTTTAATTATAAGGGGGATTTATACTTGGAAAAGAAATCAGAGAATTAATATAATCTATGAAAAAGTGTTAGAAATGGATAAAAAACTAGATGAATTATTAAAAAGAAGTTCAAAAAAAGAAAAAGTAGCGGAGAAACCTGAGAAAACTTCTGGTCTATTTTCATGGTTGTTTAGAAAAAAAGAAAACGAAAAAACTAATAAAAAATAAATTTTTTAATCTTTAGATTTTATGGTTTAACTAGCTTTATTTCAATTGTAGAAACATGAATCCTTTTTCCTTCTTTAGTTTCAAATTCTTCACTTGAAATCTTTACATCTTTAACCTGAATATTTTCATCTTTTAGAAAAGTCCTTTTTGCAACTTCAACAGCATCAATGGCCTTTGATGTAAATTTACCCCTTGCAGAAACAATAACTTCTTTTTGTCCTTTATTTTTAAATTGCATTACTATTCCAGTAACATAATTCATAAAGGGTTTTATCCCAATGTAAATTATATTGTCTTTATCTAAGACGCCTAAGGATTTCTCAGATGTATCTTCTCTTGAGTTAGTTTCTGTTTCTTCTGCCATTTTAAGTCTTTTTTATTACTATGTTTTATTACTGTTTTTGCTTTTTTAGTCTTGCTAGGTATCCAGCTATCTTGTTTCTTATTTTTTTACTGGGGGTTAATCCAGTCAGAAATTTTTTGTTTTCGTCAAAACTGCTAGTAAAATGATTTTCTTCTTTTAATAGCAAATGACTAGTTCTTTTAACGAGTTTAGATTTTATTCTTCCCATATTCTTAATATTACCTGATTTTTCTGGTTTTTAAAGATTGCTGTTTTTAGAATGATAAATTTATAGTTTACTTGCTGACACTAAGCTTTTATGTGCTTCTATGGTATCTTTTAGTTTCTTAGAAAACTCTCCTTTAAACAAAACAAGATAGTCTAAATTATGTTCAAGAGCCTTTTTATTTGCCTTTAGTAGCTCTTTATCATCAATTTTCTTTTTGTTGTATGCGAATAATAAATGTGCTTTTTCAGGTGCAAGATTAAAACGAATTTTTGCTACAATCTCTTTTTTATCATAATACTCTAAACTAACTAGTTCTATGCTCTTTTGTTCTAAATAATCCTTTACTTCTTTTAAAAAGACCTCTTCAGTTTGTTTTTTCTTGGCTTCTTTAGTTAAAACTTTTTCAGGTTCTTTTAATTCGGGTTTTTCTCTGATCTCCTCAACTTCTTCATCATTTTGTTCATTTGGCTGTTCTATTTCTATTGGTTTTGGAGGTTCTATTCTTTTAGGTGTTTCTCTTATTTTTTGGGGTTCTCTTGATTCAATGTCTTCTTGAGGTTTTATTTTTCTTGGTCCAAGCATTCTTTTTGAAGTTAGAATATTGTCTACTTCTGATTCTGGTGCAGAATGAAATCTCCAGAAGATTTCATCATTAGCCTTAAAACCAAATGAAAAATCTCTTATGCTTCTCAAAGCTACTCGTATTGCAGGTTCTTGATCTGAATCTTTTAAAACTATATTTCTTTTAAGCAATCCAAATGCTTCAACTTCCTTTGGATGCAAAAATGTATAAAATTTTTCTAATTGTTCTTCTTGTCCTTCTAGAAAATATAACGGAGAGCCACCTAATCTTAAATGACTAACTTTAATTCTTTTTTCTCCTGCTAGTTCTGATAAATATGCAGATATAAATAATGAAGAAATGCCTATTTTTTTAGCTAAGTGTATGGGCAGACTTGGACCATGTTCATTTAATATCTCGATTATTTGTTCAGGAACTCTTTTTGATTCTGTCATAATTAACTTACCTGGAGTTAGTTAATAAAATTAATTGTGATTAAAAAAGGTATACTATCTCTGTAATTATTAGAAGACCAATAAATGCACAAATAAATGCGAATAACATAAAAGTATTTGCATCTATTTTATTTGTTTCTAAGAGGGCTATTGCAACTTCATCGGGTATTGGGGTTGCAAGTATAACTGCAGCAATTAATGGAATAACCCATTTAAGGGTTTTTTTCTTAAATCCTCTTAGTTCTATTTTATTAATAGTTTTTCCTATTTGTTTTGGTAGATATCTTTTAAATAGATTATATAAGAATATTGCCCCAATCATTGCTCCTATGGCTCCGATGAATGCAACAATCAAAGGATTGATAGTCCTTGTGGATATAATTAAAAGGGCTGTAGCAGGAGCAACTGTAAAAGTATAAACAAAAAGCATTCCTGCAATCAAAACTCCTATAATTTGGAAATCTCCTAAAGAGACTATAATGCTATCTAAAATTTTAGAATTATAAAGATATACTGAGAAGATAATTGTTAATAAAAATATCACCCATTTTTTTATATTGGTTAGTTTCATTTTCTTTCTTTATATTAAAGAAGATTAATTAATAAAGTATTGGTTAGATTGGTCTAAGGCATTTTATTGTGAGTTTACTTCTAACTACACAAATATTTTTAAACCTAGAGATTCTCCATTTGTTATGTTACTAAGACAATCGATTATTAAATGCAGTAATTTTAAAGTCTTAGTTTTAGCTCTGTCTTAATTGAGCTATTTTTAACTAAATCTTTTTTCTTGAAAATGGCTCTTGATGATTCTCTAAATATTGAAAATGTTGTTGAAGTTAGTGAAAATGCTCAGACTTCATTATCTGATTCAAATATTTTTAAAATAAAATATTGTGAATATGGTGAAAATGGAAAATGTAGTGAGTTTGCTCCTGCTAAACATTGTTATTTAGAAAACTGTTCTGGATGTTATAGATTTAAAAATTTTGATACAGGAATATGGTAATCTGATAAAGGAATATTTTAAAAATAGGGGATAAATAATACTAATATGGCTGAGGATAAGATTGACTTTAAGAAGATTGAGCAAAAATGGCAAGAAAAATGGGAAAAAGAAAAAGTTTTTGTTGTTAAAGATAATTCCAAAAAGAAAAAATACTATGTTCTTGAAATGTTTCCATACCCTTCTGCTTCTGGATTACATATGGGACATGCATTAAATTATACGATTGGAGATATATTTGCAAGATTTAAGAGAATGAGCGGATTTAATGTACTTTATCCAATGGGATTTGATGCACTTGGTCTTCCTGCTGAAAATGCAGCAATAAAGGCTAATTCTCATCCAAAACCTTTTACTGAAAATGCAATTAAAAATTATACTAGACAAATGAAAGAACTTGGTTTGAGTTATGATTGGAGTAAAACTCTTGCAACTTTGAATCCTGATTATTATAAATGGAATCAGTATTTCTTTTTGAAATTTTTAGAAAACGGATTAGTTTATAGAAAAAAAGCTTCTGTTAACTGGTGTCCTGAATGTCATACTGTTCTTGCAAATGAACAGGTGCATAATGGAAAATGTTGGAGACATGAAGATACAGATGTAGAAATAAAACAATTAGAACAATGGTTTATCAAAACAACAAAATATTCTGATGAATTATTGGAAAAAGCAGAGGGTTTGAATTGGCCTGATAAAATAAAAAAGCTTCAAAAGAATTGGATTGGAAAATCCTATGGGACTGAGATTGATTTTGAAATTTCAAGATTTGGAGATATTTCTAAAAAAGAATTTGTATTCCTTCATGCTTATGGGGATTCTTCTCAAGATTCTTTTTGGAATTGGTTGAAAAGAGAGGTAGAAAATAGAGGAGGAAAAGTAGTATTTATGCCTGACTTACCAAATACAAATGCACCAAAAATAGAAGAGCAATTAAAATTTGTTAATGATAATTATGTTTTCAAGGAAAATACCATTGTTGTTGGACATTCTTTAGGAAATATTTTAATGATGAAAATTCTTGAAAAACTTAAAATTAAAATTTCTGGTTTTGTTATGGTTGGAGCACCCCTGCCAAGATTAATTGAAGAATATAAGAATGGCAAAGCTTTCAAGGATTTGAAACCTAGACCCTTTTTAGCAGGTTATTGTGATTGGAAATTTGATTATAATAAAATAAAAGAAAAAGCACACAAGATAATTGTTTTAGAAGATGAAAATGACCATATTGTTCATAGAGATGATCCGAAAAAATTAGCAGAGCTTCTGAATGCAGAATATATTTTGTCAATTGGTAATAAAACTCATTATAATGGAGAAAAAGAAGAAAAAGTTTTGGATTGTATTTTTAAAAAATGGCCAATCTTCACAACTCGTCCTGATACTATTTATGGAGTTACATTTATGGTTGTAAGTGCACAACATTCAAGACTTTTTGAATTGGTTACAGATAAACAGAAAAAAGAAGTTGAGAAATTTTTGAAAAAAATAAAATCTGTAAGTGAAAAAGAGCAAGAAGAAATGGAAAAAGAAGGAGTGTTTACAGGTAGTTATGCAATTAATCCAGTTACAAAAGAAAAAGTTCCTGTTTATGCTGGTAATTTTGTTTTAGCTGATTATGGTAGTGGGATGGTTATGGCTGTTCCGGCTCATGATGAAAGAGATTTTCAGTTTGCTAAGAAATATGGAATAGCTGTGAAACAAGTAATTGCACCAATGTTTAATAATACTTTCGAGAAAGATGCTGTAAGGCTAGACAAAAAAATAGAGGAAAGAGATTCTGTATTTATAATTGTAAAACATTGGAAAGAAGATAAATATTTTTGTTTAGATTGGAAAGAACATAAATGGAAAAGTTTTTTAATGGGCGGGATAGAAAAAGGAGAGACTCCTGAACAAGCAGCAATAAGAGAAACTAAAGAAGAAACAGGGTATTTTGATATGAAATCAGTTAAACAGATTGGTATGGAAGTTCATTCTAAGTTTTATGCAGGTCATAAGGATGTTAATAGATATGGAAAATACAAAATGTTTGTAATTGAACTAAAATCTGATAAGCATAAAAAAATAAATGAAGAAGAAACAAAAAATCATAATGGATTGTGGATTGATAAAAATAAGATTTTAAATTTCTTGAATCTTGAAAATCATAAATATGCTTGGGAAATTTATAGTAATGGAGAAAGAGCATACACTGACAAAGGAATTTTAATTAATTCTTCAGAATTTAATGGAATTAATAATGATGATGCAAAGAAAAAGATTACAGAATTCTTAGAAAAGAAAAAACTTGGAAAAGCAGTTGTTAATTACAAGTTTAGAGATTGGCTGATATCTAGACAGAGATACTGGGGAACTCCTATTCCAATTATTTATTGCGATAAATGCGGAGCAGTTCCTGTGCCTGAAAAAGATTTACCTGTTGAGCTTCCTGAGAAAGTTAAATTTGGAAAAGGAAATCCTCTTGAAACAAATTCAGAATGGGTTAGTGTTAAATGCCCTAAATGCAAAAGTGATGCAAGAAGAGAAACAGACACTATGGATACTTTTTTTGATTCTTCATGGTATTATTTAAGATATTGTGACAACAAAAATGATAAAAAACCATTTGATAGTAAAAAGATTGATTATTGGATGCCTGTTGATTTTTATATTGGTGGAGCAGAACATGCTTGTATGCATTTAATTTATGCAAGATTTTTTACAAAAGCTCTAAGAGATTTAGGATTTTTGAAATTTGATGAACCTTTCTTAAAATTATTTAACCAGGGAATGTTGCATGGTTCTGATGGAGAAAAGATGAGCAAGAGTAAAGGCAATGTTATTAATCCTGATGAAGTTTCCAAAAAATATGGTATTGACACAGCAAGATTATTTTTAGTAAGTGTTGCAAGTCCTGATAAAGATATTGATTGGAGTGAAAAAGGAATTGAAGGTAGTTTGAGATTAATTAATAAAATATTTTATTATTTTGAAAATCTTAAAACAGGAAAATCTAGTTTGAAAACTGAAAGTAAAATAAACAAAGCAATAAAAGAAATTACAGAAGATATTGAAAATTTAAGATATAATCTTGCTGTTATTAAATTGAGACAATTATTTGAGAGTTTTGAAAATGAAGAAAGTATCTCTAAAAAAGATGCAGAGAGCTTTTTGAAATTGCTTTCTGTGTTCTGTCCTCATATTTCTGAAGAAATATGGAATAAAATTGGAAATAAAGATTTTATTTCATTATCTGAATGGCCTAAATCTGATGAAAAGAAAATTAATGAAAAATTAGAGCAAGAAGAAAAACAATTGGAAAAACTTGCTGAAGATATTAATAATATTTTAAAAATTGTAGAAACAAAAGGAGAAAAAGTTTCAAAGGGTTATGTTTATTGTGTTCCTCCTGAATTAGCTAATTATAAAAGTGGGATTGAGATAATTGAAAAAAAGACAAATATTAAAATAGAGGTTTTTGCAGTTAATGATAAGAATAAGATTGACCCTGAAAATAAGTCCTCTCGTGCAAAGTTTGGAAAGCCGGCTATTTACTTAGAACAATAAATTTTTTATTAATTAATCTTTCATTTTTTTATATACTTTAGATTATAATCTTGTTTTTAAATGAAATTTTTTATAATCCTTCATGCCTGATGAAAATTCAGAAAATAATACTGAAATAATCCCTCAGAAATGTAAGGATTATGATTTTTGTTCTTTTAGAAAAAAATTAATTCCAGGACAAGAGCAAAGTTATTGCTTGAATAAAACTGAATCCTGTAAATTTGAAGGTAGGTCTACAAATTTAGGAGTTCTCCTTAGGCATACTAATTAAGGAATTGTTAAATAATGTTTTTAAAATTTTTATTCTAAAACTGCTTTTATTCTTCTTACTCCTGCAGCAACACTTTCTTCTTTGATTATTTTAAATTTTCCAAGCTCTCTTGTATTACTCACATGAGGGCCTGCACAAATCTCTTTGCTAAATGTTCCTGCTGAATAAACAGAAACTCTGTCTGAATATTTCTCATCAAATACTCCTTGTGCTCCTCTTTCTCTTGCTTGTTTTGGAGTGAGTATCTCACAGGTAATTGGTATTCTTTCATGTATTTTTTGATTTACTAAGTCTTCTACTTCTTTAACTTCTTTATCTGTAAGTTTTCTCTCAAAATTAAAATCAAATCTTAATCTTTCAGGAGTTATATTAGAACCTTTTTGATGCAAATCAGGAGAGTTAAGAACCTTTCTTAAGGCGGTATTTAATAAATGTGTTGCAGTATGAAGTTTTTTAGTTGCATCTGAATTATCAGCTAATCCTGATTTAAATTTTCCACAAGTTGCAGTTCTTGAAAGTTCTTGATGTTTACATAGCTCTCTTTCGTATTCAGATTCGTTTATTTTAATAGATTTTTCTTTTGCTATTTCTTTTGTAAGTTCTATTGGAAAACCATAAGACTGGTATAATAAGAATGCATCTTTTCCAGACATTTGCTTTCTATCTTTTATTAATTTATCAAAAACCTTCATACCATTTTCAATTGTTTCTAGAAATTTTTGTTCTTCTCTTTTTAATTCTTCAATGATTATCTCTTTATTTTTCTTTAAAATTTCATAATCATCATAAATTTCAAAGACTGGAAGAGCTATTGCACTAGTAAAATTTTTAATTCCTAATTCTTTTCCACATTTAATTGCTCTTCTTATTAGTCTTCTTAATACATATCCTTGTTCTGTGTTGCTCGGAACAATTCCATCTGCAATTATAAAAGCACTTGCTTTTATGTGATCTGCAATTATTCTCATTGCTTTTTTATTTGTCCCAATTAAATATCTTTTTCCAGACATATTCTCAATTTTTTTTATTATTGGAAGAAAACAATTTGAAAGATAATTATCTTCTAGACCTGATAAAACTGTGATAGTTCTTTCAACACCCATTCCAGTATCAATATTTTGTTGTTTTGCTATGTTGTAATTTCCTTTTTCATCTTTGTTATATTGCATTAATACATCATTCCATATTTCTATCCAATTTTTATCCTCTGGATTAAACTTTACAGGAGGTTTTGATTTTGATTTCCAATAAAACATTTCTGTATCTGGGCCACATGGGCCTGTTTTCCCAGCAGGACCCCACCAGTTATTCTCTTTTGGTAAAAAAGCAATTCTTTCTTTTGGAATTCCTAGAGACTTCCATATTTCTGCAGCTTCATTATCTTTTTCTGCATTTTTGTCTCCTGCAAAACAAGTTACAGCTAGACTTTCAATTGGTATTTTTAGAACATTTGTTAAAAAATGAAAACTATATTCTATTGCTTCTTTTTTAAAATAATCTCCTAGAGACCAATTTCCAAGCATTTCAAAAAATGTGTGATGAACTTCATCTCCTACTTCATCAATATCTCCTGTTCTTATGCATCTTTGAACATTGCAAAGTCTTTTTCCTGATGGATGAGATTGTCCTAAAAGATATGGAACAATTGGATGCATTCCTGCTGTTGTAAATAAAACTGTAGGGTCATTTTCAGGAATAAGTGATGAGTTTGGAATCTCTTTATGATTTTTTATTTTGAAAAATGTAACAAATTCTTTTATAAGTTGTTTACGATTGTTTATCATACTAGAAACAGAGAAGAGATATTTAAAAGATTTTGCTTATTGTTTGGTTTTTTCAATTTTAGGAAATCCGTGTTTTTCTCCCCAATTAAAAGGGTCTTCTCTCCATTCAGCAAGCATTTTTTCCTGAGCTGTATTTATATACCCTATTTCTTTTGCAACTTCTAATAATTTATCATAGGTTAAAAGAGATTTAACTTGACAAGGAGTTTTTAAAAATTTTGTTTTCTCTTTATCATAAGGTCTTTTTCCTTTAAACATTTCTTCTGCTTCTTTAAATCCATAATTAAAAATAGAAAAACAATGTTCACAATTACCATTTGCATCTCTTATTGCTTGAACAGCATTTACAGAACTCCCTCCAGTTGAAATTAAATCTTCTATTAAAAGAACTCTCTTACCTCCTAAGTCTTTTTCTGCATCAATTCCTTCAATTTGATTTCTTAAGCCATGGTCTTTTGGTTTGTCTCTTACATATATTAGAGGTCTCTCAATTGAGTAAGTATCTGCAAGAGTTGTTGCAGGAGAAATTCCAGCAGTAGAAGTTCCAGCAATAATAGAAAAATATATGTTTCTATTTTCAGAGTATGCAGAATCCATTAAATGGTTGAAGCCATCTGCAATTAGTCTCCTATGTTTTGCATTACCAAGAAACATTCTATTATCATTATAAATTGGCATTTGAAAACCAGAAGCCCATGTAAAAGGTTTATTAGGACTTAATTTGATTGCATTAATCTTTAATCCTGCTTTTGCAATTTCTTTTGCAGTTTCTGCTTTATAATTCATAATTCTTTAATAAAATTTTAGTTTATAATCTTTAATGTTCTAAAAACAATATAATAGGATTATTGTAATCTTGCTAGTTTTGTCTGAATATCTTGAAGCTCTTCTGAAAGATTTTTTTCCTCAATAGTCTCTTTCTTGATTATTCTTTTTACTTGTGTTGGTCTTTTAGTTACAGGGAATGTAGATGAAAGAAGGTTTAGTTTTATTTTTAACATTGCTAAAGATATTTTTAATTGGTTTTTGAGGATAAATTCTTTTTTTCTTAACTGTTTGTATTTTGATAGAGCTTTAGCTGTATAAATTAAATCTATTTCTGAAGAAAGTAACTCTTTTTTTGCTGAAAGAGTTTGCGCATAATCTAGTCTTACATGTCTTGTTTCCATTATGTATTTTAATCAAACTTATTAAAAATAGTTTTATCAATAGAATCTATTCTTGATTTTATAATATTGATTTCTTTTTCCCATAATTCTAATTCTTGTTCTTCTTTTTGTTTTATTTCCTTTGTTTTTCTTAAAATTTCTTCTACTTCTGAAATCTTCTTTTTGATTTCTTCAATAGATTGTAAACTTGTTTCAAATTTATCTAGTCTTACATAAACTGGTTCTGTACCTCTTGAGGATTTGTTTGGTCTTGAAATTGTTTCTTCTATTTCAATCGGCTTGTTCATTTGAATGGCCTCTTGTCTTTGTTTATTTTCAATTTTTTCAAACTGAGACCTTTGCATTGCTTGATTGGGATTTATTTTTTCTTGTCTTATAACTGTTGGATGAAAATTATTCTCTTTTTTTAGTTCAGGAAGTTCTGGTAACTGAGAATTATAAGATTCTGCGTTAAAACCAGGTTTTTGTAATTTTGCTAAAAAAGAGTTATTGCTTTTTGGTAACTCTGGTAAAGAGAACTCATCTGGGCTAGGCAATTCAGGAAGTTCAGGCATTTCTTCATTTTCTATTTGTTTTTCCTTTTTTTTAAACCAGCTCATATTTCACCTCTGTTATATAATTATTTATGGTTATAAGTTTATAAAGCTTATGCAGGATGATAAAAATAATATATAGAATTGAATATATGCTTTTGAGATAGTATTTACTTTTGTTTTTATTATGAAAAAAAGAGGCGAACCAAAGATATTTAAACTATTCTCTCGATTATTCTTTACTCAAAAACTTATTATTTAAAATGCAGATAAAATTTCTGAAATCTATTGTAGAACACCTGATTAATAAACAAGCAACTCCAATTGTAGATTTATTGGCTGGGAAAAAGGATATAAACGAGTTTTTAATAGCTAAAAAACTTGGATTAACTATTAATCAAACTAGAAATGTTTTATATAAACTCTCAGATTATGGACTTGTTTCTTTTATTAGAAAGAAAGATAAAAGAAAGGGATGGTATATTTATTTTTGGACATTAAATGTTTATCAGTCTCTTGTTTTACTCCAGAAAAAATTAAAAGAAGAATTAACCCAAGCAGAGGTTCAGTTGAATAATAGAAAGGAAAGGAGGTATTATATTTGTAATGTTTGTTCTCTTGAAGTAACAGAAGAAATTGCTTTATTAAATGATTTTACCTGCCCAGAGTGTGAAGAGGTTTATGTTTTGTCTAATAATCAAGAGAGTATTGATTCACTTAATAAAACAATTAGTAGATTACAAAAAGAAATAGGGTTGATTGAAGTAGAATTAAGTCTTGAAAGCGATAAGTTAGGAAAGAAAAAAGCAAAAAACATTAAATTTGCAGAAGACGAAAGAAAATCAGAGAGGGCCAAAAAGAAAAAAGATAATGCTAAGGCTAAAAAAGCTCTTTCTTCAAAACCTTCTGGTAAATCTCCTGGTAAAAAATCTGTTAAAAAGCCTGTTAAAAAGCCTGTTAAGAAAAAGGGAGTAAAAAAGAAATAATTATCAAATGGATAATCAATTAAGGATTTATACAAAGAAAAATTTAGATACTGGTTTTTTTGAAAAGCTTTCTAGAAAATACAGTATAACTGCTTGGTTAATTATCATTAATGTGCTTGTTTTTATTATTGCTAGTCTTCTTATTAGTATTTTTAATGATGATAAAATCTTTTCTTTTTTAGCAATTCAACCTACTGCTTTTTTTAATGGGATTGTATGGACATTAATTACAAGCATGTTTATGCATGCAAATTTCACACATTTATTTGTAAATATGGTCTCTTTGTTTTTTATTGGAAATTTTATCGAAAGTTTAATAGGAAGAAAAAGATTTTTTTGGTTATATCTAATTTCAGGAATCTTTGCAGGATTATTCTTTGTTTTTTTATCTTATTTTTTTGGTACAACTGAACTAGGTGCAAGAATTTTTGGTAATCCAAATATTTATGCGGTTGGAGCAAGCGGAGCTATTTTTGCTTTAGCAGGATTACTAGCAATTTTAACTCCAAAACTTAGAGTGTATGTATTCTTTATAATCCCTATGCAAATGTGGTTTGCAATGGTTGTTTTATTGGGTGGATTTTGGTTAGCCTCTTTTTATGGTAATCTTCCTATTGGGAATACTGCTCATCTTGGAGGACTATTAGTTGGAGTAGCATATGCAATTTATTTAAGAAAAAAGTATCCTGAAAAAACAAGTAGGCTCGCAAAATATTTCTCGAGTTAAATTTTTTTATTAATCTTTTATGATTTTATTTTTTTATAGTTTGGAAGGCAAAGCCTAACCAAACACCTGATTTATCAATATCTTGCAAATTCAATTAAAAGTTATTTATCATTGGGGGTGAATTAATTTATATTTAAAACTTAAAAGATTTAGATAAGTAAAATAAACTTAGATTAGTTAAGTTGTCTAATTGTTAAATCAAACAACTTTAAATATAGATATTTCTTGTTATAATCATGAAAGCTAAAAAGAGTGTGAAAACTAAAGTTAATTCTGATAATTATATTTATTCAAGTTTTAAGTTTGGATTAAGGTATATTAAAAATCTGAAAAATTATATTGGATTTGTTTCACTCTTCTTTTTATTAATAACTTTTTTTGGGTTTATTTTTCCTTATTTTTTTAGAGAGCAGATAATAAAAATAATTGCAGATTTACTTAAACAAACTGAGGGTCTTGGAACTTTAGAATTAATTAGCTTTATTATTACTAATAATATTAAAACTGCTTTTTTTGGAATGGTTCTTGGAATCTTTTTTGGGGTTGTTTCTTTAGGCATAATTATTGTTAATGGTTATGTATTGGGTTTTATAGCTAAAGAAACAGTTGGTATAGAGGGATTTTCAGTTTTATTTAGACTTGTTCCTCATGGGATTTTTGAAATTCCTGCAATAATTATTAGTCTTGCGCTAGGATTAAAACTTGGAATGTTTTTATTTACTTATAAAGGGAAAGATAAACCTTTAGAATTTTTAAAATGGTTGAGTGATTCTGTAAAGGTTTTTGTTTTTATAATTATCCCTCTTTTGGTTATCGCAGGAATAATCGAAGGAATTTTGATTATGTTTGTGGGATAAACTAAAACCATTTATTTAATCTTGTTTGAGTTTTATATTCTTTTAAGAGAACTGACTGATTTGCAAACTGACTAACTTGAAGTTTCATTCTTGTTTGCATTTGGTTTAATGCTTCTTGTGGTGTATTAAACTTTTCTGGAATTTTTGTAAATATATCTCTACCCAACTCCCTTAGGATTCCTACGCCCAGCGGGGCGTTATATTCTGGTCGTTCTTCTCTAAAGATTATTACATAGGCCTGCCTCTTTATGCGTTCAAGATATTCGCAAACTGCTAATCTTGCAGTGTAATATGCTCCTGTGACATTGTAAGCATATTCTTTTCTTCCTGAAAATCTTTCAAAATCCTGTGAAAAACGAATTCTTAAAGAAAATGGATTCCAGACACTTCCGAACATATAAGCTTCTATTACCTCGAAAGAGAATTTATCTGGTAAGAGAAGAATTTCATAATAATTTCCTATATAATCTCCGTGAAAAAGCATTATCTCATTTATTTCAGGATAGAATTTTATTTTTTTAAGAAGCTCTTTTGAAATTGTGTCATCTGTTGCAGTTATTGCCCATCTTGTTGGAACTAATTTTCTTCTTGTTGCTGTTCCTAAAAGTCCTGCACTTAGTATTTTTATTATATGGCTTGTCTGAATATTTGATTTATGAAGTTCTTTTATTGCAACTACTGACTTACAGTCTGTATCGGCTGTTAAATAATCTATTTTTGGTTTTATCTTTGGGTTTTCTTGAAGTCTTGCATGTTCTAATGGTGCTGGGTTTCCAATTGTAGCAGAATATTTATTTATTTCAAGAACCATTCTTGGTATTTTCTTAAGAAAAAATTCTGTTGAAACTGGTTTATTTGCCATACTTATTTCTTGCATTAATTTAGTAAATTTGTTCTCTGTTTTTGGAGATTTAATTGAGGTCTGAAAGTTTCCATAAATAAGCTGGCTTCTGTTTGTCAGGACTTGCGGGATTTGAAGATTTTTTTCATACCAAACCTCTGGCATTGAAAGTTCTGAGGTGTCTCCATGAATTTCTGGGGATAAAATTCCTGCTTTAATGTTTGGATAATTATATCTTCCAACAAAAATTTCAGGAGGAGAATCTCCTGAAAAGTGCTTACTTTTTTTAGGAGTAAAATCTTTAATTTTAGAATAAATTTTACATGGTCTTCCACACCACCCTTTGCCTTTGCATTTTACACATAATTCTGTTTCAAAAAATGGTTCCATATTAAATAAAAATTAAATTATTATATATTGATTATGGTTCTCAAAAATAGAATTAAAATTATAAGAAATAACTAAGAGAATAAAATAAGATGTTTATTCTTTTAGGTCGCTTATTCCTAACATTAGAAATAATAATCCTATCATAATAACAAACCAGATAATCCCCCCTTTAAGGAATTCCCATGCAGCATGCCCAAAGTCCCAAAAATCATATGGAAGGGTTAAAAATACTGCTAGCACTGCTATTATCATAAAGATAAGCCCTAGTAAAATTTCTAGCCATTTATTCATTGTAATATTGAAACTATTTATTTGTTTATAAAGATTTATATGGTAAAATGAAAATTTTTAACTGATATAATTG
>Ga0172381_10002443_pt1 | contig 20478 bp, 17 predicted proteins | sample Leawel6488metaG_FD_119754 | JGI IMG/M metagenome (GOLD analysis project Ga0172381, IMG submission 119754) | Leachate microbial communities from a municipal landfill in Southern Ontario, Canada - Leachate well 64-88 metaG | ecosystem: Engineered > Solid waste > Landfill > Unclassified | place...
ACAATTGAGCCGGGTTCTGTTTTAAAGGCGGTTAATTCGAGCAGTAAAATAACTGTTGATGGAACGATAAAAGCAGTCGGAACACCTGCTGAAAAAATTATTTTTACCACTTTTTTTGATGACGAATATGGGGGAGATGCAAATAACGACAGCGATGGCTCAACTCCAAAAGAAGGAAACTGGCTTGGCATAGAACTTACTAAAAATAGTCTGAATTCTCAATTTGATTATGCCGTTTTTCGCTATGGCGGCGGATCTTTATTTATATTGGGAGCTGTTATAAAAGTTGACCAATCATTGGTTTCTATAAAAAATTCTGTCTTTGAGAACAATGCCAACAGGGGGATATTCTTGGTTAATTCTGATTCTGTGATTGATTCAAATCAATTTTTAAATATAAAAATTGGAGAAGGGTTTATCGGATTTATGGCAAGAGCTATTGATGTCCGAGGTGGAAATCCGCAAATTATTAATAGTTATTTTAAAGATAATAATTGTGGAATTGCTATTGAAGATTGGAGCAATGAAGAAGGAACAATATTTAATGTTAACCCTGTGATTCAAAATAATACTTTTGAAAATAACGCAAAGCCAATTTATCTTTGGACATTTAACAACCCTGTTTTTTTTGGAAATAAAGCTACGGGAAATGGTTATAATGCGATTATCCTTTCTAGCTCTATAATGAAAACAGATATAACTTTAGAGCCCGATTTGCCATACTTTTTGGATGAATTGTTTGATATTCCAGAAAACACAACTTTAACCTTAAAGCCAGGAGTAGTGATAAATCCATCCGGGATAACGGTTTATGGAACGTTAAAAGCCGTGGGAACCGCAGAAAGCCCAATTATTTTTAGAAATTATTATTGGGATCAGGAAGGCGCTGGCCCTGGGAAATGGTTTGGTTTAAGATTTATGGATACAAGCAAAAAATCAGAATTGGAAAATATAGAAATATTTTATGCGGGAAATTTTTATTCTGATAATTTTAGGTTTGGAGCAGCAATAAGAGCTGAACAGTGCGATATTTCTTTAAAAAATTCTTACATTCATGACAATCAAAACCATGGAATATGGCTGCAAAATTCAAATTCGGTTATAGATAATGTTAAGTTTTTTAATCATACAACGGCGCAATACTCCGGAGACGCAGAAGTAATTTATATCCAAGGCGGAAGCCCTGAAGTTAAAAATTCATATTTTGACAAACAAAAATATGGAATCATTTTAGACAAATGGGTAGATCCAGAAACAAACGAAGAATTTTTGCCAACTGCAAATTTGCACCAGGGTATCTTAGACACAGAAAAGAATACTTTTATAAACACTGAGCAATTTGATATTTTTGACCTTACTATTATTCCTTCATAAAAAAGCTTAATAAAAAAGCTGGGTTTGTGCCCAGTTTTTTGTTTTTTCAATTTTTGACTTTTGGGTTATTTTTTGTTAAAATTTAATGAATTCGCGAAAAAACAATCTCATAGAAAAATGCAGGAAAAATTTTTAAATTTAACAGGTGTTGCCTATAAACTATTGGAATATTTTCCAGAGTTGGACTTGTCAGCAGTTAAAGCCAGAGAAAAGATTTTGGCAATAATGGAAGGGTTGGTTTTGGTTGAAGGGACAGAAAATAACCAAAAGATAAAAGAAAAAATTGCAGAAGATATTGAAATGCTTTTGGGATATTTTAAAATTGGAAAAACACAGGGTTGGATAAGCCAGATGAATTATTTGATAATCTCAAGCGAATACGCAAAAATTAAACAGAAGATTATTGCAACGTCGGACGTTGCAATAATTGTTGTTGAAAAACCGCAAGAGCAGCGCACACAAAAGGTAGCAGAGCCCGTATTAGATAAATCTGGGTCTCAAAAAAAGGAGTCCCAGAATTTTGTAAAACTTTCTGACAGACAGCAAAAGATTATAAAATTTTTATCAGACAAGGAAAAAGCTCAAGTTATGGATTTGCAGGAGGTATTGCCAACAGTGACAAAAAGAACCATCAGAAGAGATTTAGACGAGCTATTGGCAACAGGAAAAGTTGTTAGGCTGGGGGAGTTTAACCAGGTGTTTTACAAAGTTAATCAAGTAAATGTGTGATAGGACAGGATAGGACAAAAACAGGGGAGATAGGACATTTAGCTTAAAATAGTATGTCCTATCAACAATAGTCGTGAATATGTTGACTTCTTGAGATATTTATAGTATAATAACAAATTAGTTGATGGACAGTTTAAACGAACAATTTAGCCAGATTTACGACCAATATATTGAAAAAATATATAGGTTTGTTTACCTTAAAGTGAATTCACAGGAGGTTGCTGAGGATATCACTTCTAAGGTCTTTATAAAGGGCTGGGAAGCATTTAATAAGCAAGGGGCGGATATTAAGAACCCCGGTGCTTTTTTGTACCAGATAGCCAGAAATTCGGTTATAGACCATTATAGGCAAAAGGGCAGGACAAATGTTGTTTCTACCGACGCTGTGGCAGAATTGGCAGATGCTGGGACAACCATAGAAAATAAGGCTATTTTTAACGCAGATGTTGCTATTATTAAAACAGCTATTCAAAAGCTTAAAAAAGACTATCAGGATGTCTTAATTTGGCATTATTTGGATGACATGCCGATAGGACAGATTGCTGAGATGATAGATAAAAAAGAGGGGACAGTCAGGGTAATGTTGCACAGAGGACTGAAGGATTTAAAAGGCATTATAAAAGAATCGTAATTTTACAATAATCTCAATTTATCTCGCGAGCTTAAGCGAGCGTATCTCCATTTATATTCTGATTTATGTTGAAATAAACAGAGATAAAATTGATATAAAATAGAGATATATTGTAACAAAGTAGGGAATCTATCGTCATAATTGTAAAGCAAAGAATATGAGCAAAAACGATTTAGAAAACAAAATCAGACAGCTCAAGGAAATTAAGCCCAGAAAAGAATGGGCTGTTTTGCTTAAGTCGCAAATTTTAAATTCCGAACAAAAACAGGTTGAGATGGTAGAAATGCCAGCAGTAAAAGTTGGAATTATGGATGTAATTTCAGGAATATTTTTTCAGAGAAAACTTGCCTATGCTTCCGTATTATCATTAATGTTTATGATTGTTGGAGCCTTTGGATTTGTAAACTATACAATGCCTGGCGACATATTTTATCCAGTAAAAAAAATTGCAGAGCAAACACAGCAAACACCGCTTCAGATTGCATATAACAGATCGGAAGATTTGGTTAAGGTTGTAAAAGAAAACAAAACTCAAAATTTAACTCCAGCTATTACAGAATATAAAGCCAGCATATCTGACGCAGTTAAAAATTTAACAGATACATTAGCGATAGGCAATGACAAAAAATCGGTAGAGGAAATTATAAACGAAGTTAAAAAAATTCAGGAAAATCAAAAACAATTAGAAACCTTGGGAGTTAATATGGGAGATGCAGATGAGATGTCAGAGCTAGATAGCACATTGGCGGTAATAGTTGAAAATCAAATTGCAGATTTGGAAGAAACAACATTAACAGAAAATCAGCAAACAATATTGGTAGAAATAAAAGACTTATACGAACAAGGAAAATATTCGGAAGCTTTGGAGGCAATATTGCAGATGGACAATTAATTTAACATTTGACGAGGTAAGAAATTTACGTGTTTCTTGCCTTTTAATAACAACATTTGACGAGTCGTTTGTTCGTGGTTAGTACGTAAAGCCATGAGCATATTTTGGTCGACCGGCGAGAAACTAAAAAATAATAAATTTAATTTTATAAAACACACAAAAATGAGTATTAAAAGAACAATTATCACAACCATCGTCGCTTTGGCTATGGTTGCAACAATTGCTCCTGTATCAGCAAATGCTACAACAATTGAAGAATTGTTGGCACAGATTGCTACATTACAAAGCCAATTAACAGCTTTGCAAGGCAGTTCATCAACAACAACCACATCATCAACAGGTCTTACAGCTTGCGCTGGAGTAACATTCAGCAGAGCTTTGACAGTTGGTTCAACCGGTTCTGATGTAAAATGCTTGCAGCAAGTCTTAAATAGCACAGGCTACACAATAGCTACAACAGGAGCAGGCTCACCTGGATCAGAAACAACATACTTTGGTTCTTTAACCTTAGCAGCTGTTAAAAACTGGCAGGTAGCACAAGGATGGGCAGCAGCAAATCAAATTGGTCCTCTTTCAAGAGCCAAATTGAACTCAATTATTGCAGGCACATCATCAACAACAACTACAACAACTACAACAACAAATGTTCCAACAGGATCAGGATTAACAGTTGCGTTAGCATCTGATAACCCAGCATCTGGAACAATTGTTGACGGACAAGCATTAGCTTCTTTGGCAAAATTAGTTTTTGTCAACGGCGACAATGCTGAAGTAAAAATCACTTCATTAAAATTGAAGAGGATTGGAATTTCAGCCGATGCTACATTAACAAACGTTTATTTGTTTGATGGAGCAAGGAGATTAACCGATGCAGCCAGCGTTTCTTCAACAATGATGAACTTCAATGATTCAACAGGAGTTTTCACAATTCCTGCCAATAGCTCAAAGACAATTTCTGTCTTGGCTGACGTTGATGGTTCAACAGGAGAAACAATTGGTGTACAATTGGTTGCTTCAACAGATATAACAACAAACGCTTCATCTGTAAAAGGAACATATCCAATTACAGGAAACTACTTTACATTAGCTTCTGGAACAACATTGGCCACAATTTATATGGCTGATGAAACTGGTACAACAACCCCAGCAACAGCACAAATTGATCCACAAAATGATTATGCTATTTGGTACGACAGCATGGTTGTCGGAACAAGAGCAGTCAATTTGCAGAGAATTGCTTTCAGAGTTGGAGGCAGCATCAGCAGAACATCAGATGTAAAGAATTTCAGACTTTTAATTGATGGCGTACAAGCAGGTTCAGCAGTCGCAACAGCAGATTCAAACGACTACGTAACTTTCGACTTGACAGCCAGCCCAGTTAAATTAGAAACCGGAACAAGAGTTATCAAAGTTTTGGCAGATATTATCGGTGGTTCAAACAAGAATGTTTATCTTTCTTTGAGAACAGCAGCCGATGTTTCAGCCGTAGACTCACAAATCGGTGCAACATTATTGTTACACAGATATACATCAACCGGCAGCTTCACAGCTGAAGATTCCGGAACTCAATCAATCAACTCTGGTACCTTAACAGTTACCAAGATGACAACATCTCCTTCAGGAAATGTAGTTGACCAAGCTAATAACGTAGTATTGGCCAAATACGAATTGAAGGCAGCTGGTGAAAGAGTAAAAATAGAGTCATTAAGAGTATCAGTTACAACAGACGACGTAGCAGTTGGTCAGTTGAGGAACGGTGCAGTTTATGCTAACGGTGTACAAATCGGAAGCACAACTGATATCGAAGCCGCAACAGACACAGTTGATGCAGTAAACAACTACACAACATACAACTTTGGTTCTTCATTAATGGTTGAACCAGGTTCACCTGTAACATTGGAAGTAAGAGCTGATATCTATGACAACGATGGAACAAACACATCACTTTCTGCAAACACAATCTATGCCACAATTGTTGGTGGAGATTTAAACAATGCTTATGGCACAGTTTCTTTTGCAACAGTTGACGTTCCTTCAGCAAGTGTTAATGGAAACACTGTAACAGTATCAACAGGAAGCGTTGTATTGTCAAAATACACTGCTTACACAGATCAAAATGCAGTTGCTCCTTTAACAGATTACAAATTGGCTCACTTCACATTGACAGCAGGCACAACAGAAGGAGTTAACATAAACACAATTTATGTTTACTTAAACTATGTCTCTGGAAACGTAAGCAACCTTTATGTAAAAGTTGGAGACAAAACAACAGCTGTAAAAGCAGCTCCTACAGCAGGAACAAGCAGATCAGCAGATTCATGGTCAGTAAACTATGCAATCGCCGCAGGTCAAACAGTTGATGTAATGGTATACGGTAACGTTGATTCAAATGCTTCAGGAAGTGCTACTACCGGTGTATATATGACTGGTACAACAGCAAGTTCTGCAACAGCAGTAACAGCTGGAACAATTGACAATGCAACAACCGGACAAACAATTTCATTTACATCAGGAACATGGGCTACTGCAGTTGATGGTTCAACACCATTAAATCAGATAGTCTCTGGAGGTCAAACTGTCACAGCTGCTAAGTTCAAACTTACAGCTTCCAACGACAGCTATACTTTAAAAGAAGTAAGATTTGCAGTACCGGACACAGGAACTTATGCTGCATCAGCTGTTATTAACAGTTTAATCTTGAAAGATGGTTCAACCATCTTGGCAACAGTACCTTACAACTCATCATCCAACTACTTCAACGTAACTGGATTGAGCTTAGCAGTACCTGCCAACACTTCAAAAGTGTTAACTGTTGATTTGTCATTGGTAACCCCATACACAAACGGTTTAGCTTCAACAGCCCCTACAGTTGTAACAACTGGTAAGGATGTTGCAATCACAATGAATTATGTGAAGGTTGCAAACAGCCAAGGAGCAGAAACCGCACCTGTAACATCAAAGACAGGAAACTACATCTACGTTTACAAGTCAATTCCTACATTGACAGTTGGAACAGTTCCATCAACACAGAACTTGTCAACAGGTGGATCATTGAGCTTGTATAACTTCAATGTAGCTGCTGATTCAAAAGGATCCGTTTCTTTGAAACAGATTAAATTGACAGCAACTGTAACCGATGCAACAGCTGGAGGAACACCTTCGCTTCCTTACATCGATACTTTGAAGTTCTTCAGAGGTTCAACTGATATTACAACTTCAGTAACAATTCAAAGCGATGCAGCCACTCCTTTGGACTTAGAAACAACAACAAACACTGTTTCTGGTTCAAACATGGCAATCGTTGTCACATTCAACACTGAAGAAACAATACCAGCAGGTAGCTCATACAGCTACACCTTAAAAGGAAATTGCGTAAGCTTCGCTTACTCAACTTCTGGAGGTGATGCAGTATCTGTAACAATGCCATCTGATTCCGACAGCACAGCTGGAGGATCAACTGGAGCAGCTCAGACACACTACTTTGTATACGGTGCTACAGACGACACAAGTGTTATGAAATTGGCAACATCAGCCGCAGGAGCAGGAGCTTCTACAGCTAATATAATCTGGTCTGATAACTCAGCTCAGAGCCATGACTACACACACGATGCATCTTCATCAGACTGGTTCAACGGATATTTAGTGTTGAACTTGCCTCTTGATACAATCGGTCAGTCAGCTAAGTAGAACTAAACACCTTTGCTCTTCTTGTGAAAGAGTTAAAGGAAAACTAAAAACCACCCTTCGGGGTGGTTTTTAGTTTCACAGATTTATACAGATTAAACGAATTTATGCGGATATAGGGCTAGTATAAATAAAACGTTTGATAGATAAATTTTTCGGGGAAAAGTTTATCAAAAATCCAAGTTGGTATTTAGAATTTTTTAAATATCCCCAAAATTGCTTCTCGTCCTCTACCGTTATAAATGGTTTTGATTTTATTTCAATTATAATTTTTTCTTCAACAACTATGTCTGGAATATAAACGCCAATTTTTTCATTATTATAATAAATGTTAATTCTTTTTTCTCTATCAATTTTTAAATTTTGAGAAATTAATTCACTATATAATGCTCGTTGTATGATTTTTTCTTTTATGCCACCGCCTAGTGTATTATAAACTTTAAAACAAGCACCTCTTATTTTATAAGATTCATCTTCATATAATAATTTATTTTTGTTATTTGTCATATCCGCATAAATCTGTTAAATCTGTATAAATTCGTGTCTATGGTAGTAGCTTTAAAAAAGATTCAACCTCGGCTTTTGCTTCGGGCATTAACTCTAAAAATTTAAGAGCTTTATCGCGGGCGTTTTGATATTCTCCAATTTGATAATAAGTAAAAGCCAAAGAAGAATAATACTCTGCCACGTCTGGTCTTAAAGTTATAAGCTTTTCATATATGACCGCTAACTCTGTATAGTTTTTTGTATCGGCATAAACGTTTACCAGCTGATGTAATGACAAAACAGATGATGTATTAAATCTTTTTTCTTCTGCTTTTTTTATATCATTTGCTGCATTGTCTTTATCTTTTAAATAAATTTCGGATAATCCTTTTATCCAATAACACTCTCCAAGACTTTGGTCTTTGGCAATGCAATCTTCTGCTTCTTGTTTCATTAAAGCATAGTTTCCTGCAACCATGTTTGCTTTTGCCTGCTCAATGATTACTTCTTGATGACTTGGGGCAAGCTCTAAAGATTTATTAAAGTATGTATTGGCTTGGTTTAATAAATCATTTTTTTCTGTTGCATTATCTTTAGAATTAGCTTCAATTGTTGTAAAGCTCCCTAAAAATATCCAAAACCTAGAATAAAGAGGCCTTATTTTTACAGCTTCCTGTAAAATTTCAACTCCCTTTTTTGCATAAGCCAAATTGTTTTCCGGATAAAGATTTGCGCACTTTTTAATATCATCAATATAAGAGCTTCGTATATAGCCATCAAGGAAACTGCGGCTTGATAAAGCATTATCCATTAATGACAGCGCCTCATCGCATTTTTTATTTACTATTAAGCCGTCTGCTTTATTAATTTTTGCATTAATCTGCAATGGCAAAAAATTGTATTGCCATAGAAACAAGATTAATAAGATAGACAATATTCCCATTATTAATCCTTTTCCCTTTATCTGTTTTGGCGCATTTTCGTTTTCAAAATTTTCTTCGTTTGAATAAATCAAAAATAGTAAATAGCCTATTGTCAAGAAAAACAAAAGATATGTTGAAAAAGTGTCAAAAAAGAAAAGATTGGCAAAAAAGTAACCGATTATGGTTGCTTGCATGCCATGAACAATCATTAGGGTTGTTTTATTATCTGTTTTTATTTTTATCTTATGCAGCTGCCATAATAAAACTACAAAAAGCAAAAGATATGTTATTAATCCCGGAATTCCTACTGTAACAGCCAAATCTAAAAGAAAATTATGTGCTCTATCCCACCAGCCTCCCCATTCTTTTGAAATATATGGAAGAGATGGGTTGTAGTATTTATCAAAGCCTATTGAAAAATTTTCAGGCCCCCAGCCTAAAATAGGTTTTTCTTTTAAGGCCGAAATCGCTATCTGCCAGGCGGAAAATCTGGGGTCTCGCAAAAACAGGTCAATCGAAAGTCTTTGTTGTACCGATTGAAAAATCCTGTTGTTTTCTAAGAATTGTGGAAACTTAGTATTATTATTTACATAGAAAACAGAGATAACCACAAGAAAAAGTGCAACAATGGCAGCTATTTTAAAATACAATATTTTTTTATAAGCTCCGTTATTTAATTCAAGTTTTTTGTTAGGATAAAGCAAAACAAAGAAAATTCCGCCCATTAACATCCCAAGATAAGCTGCTCTGGATCCCGATATTAAAATTGCAGATAAAAACAATGAACTTGCACAATAGTAAAATATTTTTTTTGAAAGATTTTGTTCTTTAACCGCGAAAATCAAGGCTGGGAAAAATAAAAGTACAAGATAAATTCCCAATATTATGGGGTTTCCCATTGTTGAAGGCGGTCTGCCTTCGTATGAAACAAGTATATCGCTGAATAATCCCAAATATTGGACAATAGCAAAAAGGGAGACTAAAATGCCCGTGACAAATGCACAGTTCCACAGTATGTTCCAATCGGAATCTTTAACTACAAAAAAAGTTAAAAGGGCAAACAAAATATAAAAAACAAAATTTACAAAGCCTCCGCTGCGATAGGGTGATCCCCAAAGGCTGAAACCTACGTCAACCGAAAAAATAGTTGCCAAAAGAAAAACTGAAAACACAGCCAATAAAACCCAAATAATAGCCTGATTTTTAATTTTGGGCAGGCTTAATTCCTCTCTTTTATATAAAAATTGGTAGACAAATAAAAATAAAAGTATGGATAATATGCTTCTAAAAAGAATAGTTTTTCCCCAATCTGGCGGAAAAAACCAATTGGGAAATGCTATAAACGGCAAGGCTAAAATAGCGCAAAATCCGGTTAAATATATCCAACGGAAACTGTTCTCAAGATTATTGTTTTTCATGATAGTTTATGATATAAAAAAATATATTTGCAATACATTATATATAATATAAGTTATATACCTAAAAATCAATGAAAAGGGTAGTTGTAGCGTCTGGATATTTTAATCCCATTCATGTTGGACATATAAATTTAATGGCGGAAGCCAAAAAAATTGGTGATTATTTGGTTGTTATTGTGAATAACGACGAGCAGGTGAAATTAAAGGGAAGCTGTCCATTTATGCCGGAGTTAGAGAGAATGGAAATTGTAAAATCTATAAAATTTGTTGATGAGGTTTTTTTATCAGTTGACAAAGATAAATCAGTTTCAGAAACCTTAAGAGCTTTGACAAAAATTTATCCGGGGGAATTATTTTTTGCAAATGGGGGCGATAAAAATTTGGAAAATATTCCGGAGGTAAAAACTTGCGAAGAATTAAATATTAAAATAATTAACGGAGTTGGCGGAGATAAAGTGCAAAGTTCATCTTGGCTTTTATCTAAAACCAACAAAAATTAAAAAGATTTTTATTATGAAAAAGATTGCAGAAAAAGTAGGCATTTTGGGAAACGGAGAAATTGGCAGCTCTCTTGCTAAATTTTATAAAAATCCAAAAATAAAGGATTTAAAAAAAGACGATGGACTTTTAGAATTGGATATTTTGCATATTTGCATTCCCTGGTCAGATAAATTTGTTGATATAGTTTCCAGCCAAATTAAAGAATCAACGCCAAAACTTACAATTATTCATTCAACAGTAGCTCCTGGTACAACAAAAAAATTGGCAGATAAATTTGGCGGCATGGTTGTGCATAGCCCGGTTAGAGGAGTTCACCCGTTTTTGTTTAAGGGCATAAAAACATTTGTTAAATACATTGGAGCCGAAAACAAAAAAGCCGGAGATTTAGCCAAAAAGCATTTAAATAGCCTAGGCATCAGGGTGAAAGTATTAAATCCATCGGTGGCTACAGAGTTGGGAAAGATTTTAGATACCACCTATTATGGTGTTTGTATTGCTTGGCATGGAGAAATGAAAGAAATTTGTGATAAATTTGGTGTAGATTTCGAAACAGTGGTGACTGATTTTAATAAAACATACAACGAGGGATATTCAAAATTAGGCAAATCAAATGTGGTCAGACCCGTGCTTTATCCTCCGCAGTCTGGAAGTCCTAAGCATTGTATTGTACCAAACGCCACAATTCTTAAAAAATATTATAAAACTCCAATTTTTGAGTTATTGTTAAAAAAATATAGAACTAAACTTTAAAAATTTGATAAAAAATAAAGAATATTTAAGTAAAAATTGGTTATATACAGAATATTGGATATATGGTCGCATCGAAAATAATTTAGAACAAATTAGAAACTATTTGAAAAACAATGTTTGAGAAATTTAAAAAATTATTTTTTAATTCCAAAGATTTATTTCTCAAAAATATTGGGATTAAACAGACTGTTATAAAAAATACTTTTTGGCTGATTGGAACTCAAATTATCATTTCTTCGCTGGGAGTGATATTGCTGGTTTACGCTGCCAGAACTTTGGGGGCAACAGAATACGGAAAATTTGCTTATGCTTTGGCATTCGTATCTATAGTGGCATCTTTAATCGATTTTGGAATCTCTAATATTACTACCAGGGAATTGGCAAAAGAAAAAGAAAAGGAAAAGGAATTTTCAGCAATATTTTCTTTAAAAATTTTATTGAATTTAGTCTTTTTTGTTTTAATTTTTATTGCATCTTTTTTTATTACAGAAGACTTGTTTATCAGGCAGATTATTTGGATTTTGGCGGGATTTATATGCACAGAAAGTTTTTTTCAAATTATTTATGCTTTTTTCCGCTCCAGACAAAAAATGGAGTATGAAGCAATAATCCACGTGGGACAGATTTTATTAATTGCAGTATTAGGAATTTCTGCTCTTTTTACCGTTCCCTCGGCTCAAACCTTGAGCTATGGATATTTATTGGGCAGTGCGTTTATTTTAGCAACAGTTTTACTATATTTTAACTTTAAAATAATTCCTATCAGATGGTCTTTTGATAAAAATATTTGGATAAATATTTTTAAAATTGCCTGGCCACTTACTTTTGACTTTACGGCAAGTTGGGTTTTTCTTAACATAGATTCTTTTATGATTGGACTTTTGGGCAGACCTGATCAGGTGGGTTATTTTAGCGTAGCAGCAAAGATTGTGGCAGTTGTTATTGTGGTAGCCAGTTTAATTTCCCGCAGTTTTTACCCCACTCTCAGCAAACTTTTGAAAGAATCAAAAGAAAAAATCCAGGCAGTTTGGGATTATAACATGAAGATAATGATTGCTTTGGCTTTGCCTATGATGGCAGGCGGAATAATTTTTTCATCAAAAATTATTCATTTATTATATGGATTGGAAGATTATGAAGCATCTGTTTTTGTTTTGCAGATTTTGATAGTTTTGGCAGGCATAACTTTTTTATCGTATCCCTACAGCATGATTTTAGCTGTTTTTGGTCATCAAAAACAAAATTTTATTATCATATTAATCGGTTTTTTGATTAACACTATTTTTGGCGTAGTATTATTTTTAGACTACAACGTTTGCGGAGTAGCCATAGCTACAACAATGGCTTCTGTTATCATATTAATTCTGACTGTTTTTTTAACTTATCGCTTTACGCCCATTTTGCCAATTAACAAAGAACTATTAAAAATTTTCTTTATTGCAATGTTTTCCAGCCTTATTGCTTTTGCAATAATGATGCAGCCGCTGATTTATAATTTATCTATTATCTTTTTAATACCGTTGGGAGTTGCATTATACGGCTTAGTGTTACTTTTAATAGTTTTTCTCTGTAAAAAAATGTTAAAAGAGAATATTTTTTAAAAGACACTTCCCATTTGTGAAATGGGAAAATATATGAATTTTAAATATGTTATAAGTAGGGTAAAAACCCAAAAACATCCAATTAGATTTTTGTTATCTAGAATTTTGTGGTATTCGGGTTTATGCAAAATGTTTGTAGTGAATCTTTCTTCTGGGGTAAAAATCCGATTTTATCCTACTTCTACCTCAACCGCATTGTGGACAGATCCCTTTTGCTTTGATAGCGATGGCGTAAACCTTATAAAAGATTATTTATCAGCAGGAGATATCTTTATTGATGTAGGGGCAAACATTGGTCACCTAACATTGACTGGGGCAAAAAAGGTTGGCAATAGTGGGCAAGTTATCAGCATAGAACCTCATCCCAGAACATTTAAATTTTTAAATAAAAATATAGATTTAAACGGGTTTAAAAATGTAAAAACTTATAATCTTGCCATAGGTGATAAAAATGGAGAATTATGTTTTTCTGATATTAGAAGCGATGATCAAAATTTTATTACAGAAGACGGTACAGTCAAAGTGGATATTAAACGACTTGATGATTTATTTTTTGGGAAAAAAATAGATTTATTGAAAATAGACACCGAGGGGTATGAGCTATTTGTTTTAAAAGGGGCAGCCAATATTTTATCTAAAACGGAATTAGTTCATCTTGAAATTTATCAAACAAACTTTGAGAGATATGGTTATTATATAAAGGATATTGTAGATTTGCTTTTTAAAAATAATTTTAAAGTATTCAGATTTTTATCAGAGAATGAATTAAAAGAAATAGACAATAATTATCTATCAGAAAAATGCGAAAATTTAATCGCTATAAAAGATGTAAATTCCTTCCGGGAAAAAATGAAAAATTTAACAATAACATGTTTATAAAATGATAAACTCTAACGATCCTATTGTTAGCGTGGTGATGCCCACATATAACAGGAAAAAAACTATTGGAAGAGCTATTGAAAGCGCCTTAGCGCAAACTTATAAAAACATAGAAATAATTGTAGTAGATGATGGTTCGACCGATGGGACGAAAGAAGTGGTTGCAGCTTATTTAAAAAATCCGGCGGTCCGCTATATTTATGAAGAAAACAAAGGTTGTGTTGTAGCGAGAAATGAAGGAATAGAAAGAGCTAGGGGAAAATATATCGCTATCCTTGATGACGATGATTTTTGGTGCGACAAAGATAAAATAAAAAAACAAGTAGATTTTTTAGAAAAAAATCGAGATTACATTTTGGTTGGCGGTGGTGCAATAAAAATAGATTCAAGAGGAAAGGAAGTTGCAAAATACCTTTTACCAGAAAAAGACGAAGACATAAGAAAAAAAATTTTGACTTATAATGCTATCGCCCATGTTACAATTCTTTTTAAAAAAGATGCATGGCAAAAAATTGGGGGATATGATAAATATTTTGATGGGCTAGAAGATTGGGAATTAATTAATAGAATTGGCGCAATTGGAAAGATTTATAACATACAAGAAATTTTTGCGGTTTATTCTAGTCACAATAAAGAAAATCCTAGTTATCTCAATAAAAAAAGAAGCAGATTTAAGAGATTAGGGCTTAGTATTGAAATCATCAAAAAATATAAAAAATATTATCCTGGATATAAAAAAGCAATAATCTATTGCTATATTTCTTATATTTATTCATTTTTACCGTTTAATCAAAAACTTTGGCCTATTATATTTAAAATAAGAAATACATTTTAGTAATTTTTGTAGATTAATTTTAATATGATACCTTTTGACACCTATTGACACTTAAACTGTGAGGAGTATTATGGATATATGATTGATGAAATAAAGCCAAATCAAATCTACACAACGGAAGAAACAAGAGACTTTTTAAAAGTGTCGGAAAGCACCATGAAAAGGATGATAAAAAATGGTGTTATCAGGGCATACAAAGTAAGCGGCCAATATAGAATTTGGGGAAAAGAAATTTTAAGTTTGGTTTCTCCTAGTTTTGAAACTCAGGCCAAAACTTTGTTTCAAAAAGCAAAATCTAAAACCAAAAAAATCATTGAAAAATGGTAGTTTTTTAGTTTATAAAAGCATGGATATAATCATTGTTTGCCATACAGAATTTGGATTTGTTCATAGCAATAAACAGATAGTTTTTGATAAAAAAAATAATAGAGGCGTTAAAGAGGGGGTTTTAAATTTAGTTAAAATTGCAGAAAAATATGGGGCAAAAATTACTTTTGCCGTTTGTCCGGAAGTGGTTGATTGCTTTCCAAAAGGAATAAAACACGAGATTGGACTCCATATCCATCCTGGATACAAAGAATATGCGCGCAACGGTTTTAATTTTTTTATTGGAGACTCATATCTTAAAGAACATTGTAAACAATCTGTAAATTCCAGCATTTTAAAAGATTATTCTTTTGAAGAGCAGCTGGACATGATAACAACTGGAAAAAATTATTTAAATAAAGTATTTGGTTATAACCTAAAGTCTTTTGTCGCAGGCAGATGGTCTTTAAATAACGATACAATAAAAGCTTTAACAGAAGCTGGTTTTACACACGATTGTTCTGTTCCTCCACATTCAAAATCAGATCGCTATGACTATTCAAAACTTCCTAGAATTTGTATGCCCTATCATCCAGCTGTAAATGATTATCAAAAAAAGGGTAGCCTTCCTATTTTAATAACCCCCATATCAAAATATTTTCCAAATGGCGGAGTGAGCCCTGAGGCCATAAATAGCGTTGGCGTAGGTTGGTTAAAGGCCTGTTTTCTAGAATATTATAAACAAAACGCCCCTTTATTCCATATATGTCTGCATTCGCCTTCAATGGAAGACAATTATTTTGCTTTGGCAATGGATGACTTTTTTTCTTTTATTTTAAAGCATAAAAATATTAATTTTAGGTTTGTCTCAGAAATTAAAGAATATCCGGAAAATAATTTCAAAACAAATTTATTGCCTTATATTTTTAGAGTTAATAAAAATATTTTAAAAACATACTTATTAAGAATTATTAAGTAAAAAGATATGACTATAAAAAAGTTTAGTGAAGATGAAAAAATTACAGCTGATTGCTATGCCAAAATGATAAAAGAACATAAGAATGGACCCCAAATTGTTGGTTGGAGCAAAAAGGGTCAACTTTTAAGATTCCAGATTTTAAGTGAAATTGGAGACTTGAATAACAAAACAATTTTGGATGTTGGTTATGGTCTTGGAGATTTTTATGATTTTTTAACAAAAAAGAAGGGCATTAAAATAAAAAAATATTTAGGCATAGACATTAATTCTGTAATGATTGAAAAAGCAAAGAAAAAATATCCAAAAGCAGAATTTCAGGTAATAGATTTGCTTGGAAGTCCAATTGAGGAGTCATTTGATTATGTTTTTGAATCCGGAACATTCGGAGTTGATACTCCTAATTGGAAAGAACTTACCAGCGAGCTTTTGGTTAAAATGTTTAAGATAAGCAAAATTGGTATCGGAGCAAATTTTCTAAGTGACTTTATTCCTTTTAAAAAGACAAAAGGAATACATTATAATGATCCCGCTGAAATACTAAATTTCGCCAATAAAAAATTAAATTTAAGGCTGATTTTAAGACACGACTATTTACCGCATGATTTTACAATTTTTATATATAAAAAGCCATTCAATATTTTTTAGAAATTTTTTAAAATGATACTTGTTGCTCATCAGCCAGAATACTTACCTTACCTTGGATTTTTTTATAAAGCTGCCAAGGCTGACAAATTTATTTTTGTTGATCATGTTCAGTTTGAGAAGGATAATTTCCAAAATAGGAATAGGATTAGGACAGGACCTGGTCCGGATGGCTGGGATTGGCTTACGGTGCCTGTTAAAAACAGATTAGCTCAGAAAATAAATGAGGTTGAGATAGATAATTCTAGATATTGGGCTAAGAAACACTGGAAAAATATTTATTTTAGTTATCACAAGGCTCCATTTTTTGATAAATATAAAGATTTTTTTGAACAATTGTATTCACGGAAATGGGAAAAATTATCAGATTTAAATGAAACAATTATTTGTTATTTATTTAAAGAATTAGACATCCAGGTCCCTATTTATAGAAGTTCTGATTATAATATTACGGGACAGAAAACTGATATGATAATAAACTTATGTAAAGCTATGGAGGCGAACACTCATTTATCTGGTCAGGGAGGCAAACATTATGCTGACCAAGAAAAATTTAGAATGAGTGGTATTGATAATCAATTTTCTGATTTCAAACACCCCATTTATTCTCAGCAGTTTGAACCTTTTGTTCCAAATATGTCTGTGATAGATTTATTATTCAACTATGGGCCTGAAAGCAGAAAAATTATATTGGGAACAAATAAAAAATAATAAATCATTAAAATTAAAATATATAAAATATATGAAAATATTAGTTATAGCCCCCCACCCAGATGACGAAGTTTTAGGATGTGGCGGTACAATCAAAAAATATACAGACGCAGGAGCAGAGGTTTATCTCTGTATAGTCACAAAAAATTTTAGTCCTGATTGGACAGATGAACTTCAAAAGGAAAGAGAAGAGGAAATAGAAAATGTTAGAAAAATACTTGGAATTAAAAAAGTTTTTTTCTTGAATTTGCCAAACACAAAATTAGATACGATTCCCCAAAAAGAAATAAACGACGCTATATTAAAGTGTATAAAAGAGGTTAAGGCAGAAGTTTTGTATATACCATATAACGGAGATGTTCATAAAGACCACAGGCTTATTTTTGAAGCAGCTATGGTTGCCGCTCGTCCAAAAGTTGGGTATACAGTTAAAAAGATATTGTGCTATGAAGTGATTTCTGAAACAGATTGGGCATTTCATCATTTTAAAGATGTTTTTTCTCCTAATGTTTATGTAGATGTGTCTAAAACCTTAGACGAAAAAATAAGAGCAATGTCATGTTACAAAATGGAATTATACAAAGAGTACTACTCTTTTACAACGGATGATATAAGATTTTTAGCTAAAAAAAGAGGATTTGATGCGGGTATTGATTTGGCCGAAGCCTTTGTATTGCTAAGAGATATTGAAGGTTAAAAAATAATAATATAAAGAGACTCCATGGAAGATAAAACCAAAAATTTAGATAAGGCGCCTAAGTTTAGCATAATTATGCCAACATATAGTCGTGCACATTTACTACCTCGTGCCGTTAGTAGTGTTTTAAATCAAACATACCCAAATTTTGAGTTAATTTTGATTAATGACGGTTCGCCCGATAATACAGAAGAAGTTATTAAAAAATTTACAGATAAAAGAATAGTGCACCTAAAACATGAAAAAAATAGGGGTGTCTATGCCGGGATTAATACAGGATTAAATGCTGCCACGGGTGAATTTGTAACGCTTTTAGGGGACGATGATGAACTTTATTTGGATGCTTTAGAGAATGCTTTTTTAAAAATTAAGGAATACTCTCTAAAAGGATATAAGGTTTTCTGGTTTGATTCGTTTGATGTAGATATTGGAAAAGTTAACTCAGATCGTGATAATGAGGGGGTTATTTCTTACGAGGATTTATTATGCGATAATGTCGACATAGACCCACAATTTTTTGTCGAAAGAAATTTATTTAAGCAAAAAAGAATAGAGGAAAAATCTTGGAAAGATTCAGGGACGATGTGGTTAGAATTTTATAGAGAAAATACTAAATATTTGCCTATTTATATACCAAAAGCCACATGCAAAACCAGAATGATGCAAGGAAATCATTTGTCTTATGACGAAGCCTCAGTGGAGAATATTCCGGGAGTTATTTTCGCGCAAAAAACTTTTTTGGAGAAATACGGTAAAGAGCTAATTAATTGTTGTCCTAAGCGTTATTGGCAAAGGCTGTCTATTTTGGGCTTTTATCAAATAATAAACGGAGAAAAGGTTGAAGGCAGGAAAAACATATTAGAATCATGTAAGCTTAAATTTTCTTTAAAATATTATTTGTTATTTTTATTTTCCTATATTTTAAATGCCAAACAAATAAAATATTTGTACGTTAAGCTTATTAAGTTAAAGAGATCGGCAAAATATCTAGTTGTTTCTGCTAAAACAAAAAAAGATAAAGCAAATGTCTGAACACACAAAATTTATAAAAAGAGTAGGGCTAATTGGAATTGTAAAGTTTATTGTAAGTTTGCGCGGAATAATTTTATTCCCGATTTTAGCAAAGGCGCTAGGCACTGCTAACTATGGAGTTTGGTCCCAGATATTAATAACAATTGGATTAGTATTGCCCTTTATAACACTTTGTTTGCCAGAAACAATGGTGAGATTTTTAGCTGCTAAAACAGAAAAAAAAGAAGTTGCAAAAGGAATTTTTACCATAGTATCTTTTATATTGATTACTGCTATAATTTCTACCGCGTTGTTATTTTTAGCGTCTGATTATTTTGCAAACATATTATTAAAAGATGGTTCGGCCTCTATATTTGTTAAGGTTGCTTCACTTCTTATAATTCTAAATGCTTTAAATCAGGTAAGCCTAGAATCATTTAGAGTTTTTGGACAGATTAAGAGATACTCTGCTTTAACTGTCTTGCAAACTTCTTTAGAATTTGGACTGGTTTTATTATTGCTCTCTTTAAATTTTGGATTAATGGGAGTTATAGCTGCTTTTATAATTGCAGATAGTATTGTTTTATTAGTTTCTTTGTTATTGATTTTATTGCAAGTAGGTTTTTCTCTGCCGGATTTTTCAATATTGCGCCCCTACTTAGCCTTTGGGTTACCTTTGATTCCCGTAGGATTTTTTGACACATTTATTAATTCAAGCGACCGTTATGTTGTAGGATTTTTCAAAGGAGCTAGCGCTGTTGGCATTTACTCAGCGACATATACAATAGGAATTTTAGTGGTAATTTTTATTTATCCAATTTCCTATATTTTAGCTCCCACTATATTTAAATTATTTGAAGAAAAACAAATTGATAAAGTTAAAATTTATTTATCTTATTCTTTAAAATATTTTTTACTATTGGCGATTCCATCTGTTTTTGGTTTAACCATTTTATCAAAAACGATATTGCGTTCATTAGCTACTTCTGAATTCATTTTATACAATAGTATGTTTATAGTGCTTTTAGTGTCATTAAGCGCGGTATTTTATGGCGTTCAGGTAATATTTGAATATATATTAATGTTGGAAAAGCGTACAAAATTTTTTATATTTGCGTTTGGTGTGGGAGGGATAATAAACTTAATATTAAATATTTTATTTGTTCCTTATATGGGTATTGTTGGAGCTGCGCTTACCACATTAATTGCGTATGCTATTGTAGCGATTATTATATATTTGGAATCGCGTAAATATTTAACATTTAAAATAGACCTTGTTTTTATCATAAAAAGTATTTTAGCCTCTGCAATAATGGCAGTAATTGTTTTTTTGATTAATCCCGTCGGAATTGTAAAAATTCTGTTAACTGTTGGAGTTGGTGCAGCTGTTTATCTTTTGATTCTTTATTTATTAAAGGGTTTTAGTTCA
>Ga0172381_10002444_pt1 | contig 20477 bp, 18 predicted proteins | sample Leawel6488metaG_FD_119754 | JGI IMG/M metagenome (GOLD analysis project Ga0172381, IMG submission 119754) | Leachate microbial communities from a municipal landfill in Southern Ontario, Canada - Leachate well 64-88 metaG | ecosystem: Engineered > Solid waste > Landfill > Unclassified | place...
ATCTGAAACAATCTAAAGAAGTAAAGGAGAACTAAACAATGGCACAAAATTCATCTGAAATTCGTTATTTGACTCCGCCTACGGTAGATCTCAAAAAGAAAAAATACTGTCGCTTCAAAAAAAATGGTATTCGTTACATCGATTACAAAGATCCTGAATTCCTGAAGAAATTCCTGAATGAACAAGGTAAGATTTTGCCCCGTCGTCTTACGGGTACATCCCTGAAGTATCAACGTAAAGTTGCTCAGGCTGTGAAACGTGCAAGACATCTGGCTTTGCTGCCTTACGTAACCGATTTGATGAAATAATTAGCGAAGGAGAAAAAGTATGGAAATTATATTGAAAGAAGACGTAATAGGTCTAGGATACAAGGATGATGTTTTGACCGTCAAAGACGGATATGGAAGAAACTTCCTTATCCCTGAGGGAAAGGCAGTCGTTGCGACTCCTTCCGCTAAGAAAGTCTTGGCTGAAAACATGAAACAGCGTGCACACAAGCTTGCACAAATGAAGAAAGATGCCGAAGAATTGGCCGCAAGACTCAAAGAGGTGAGCCTGATCATTGGTGCAAAAGTAAGCTCAACCGGCAAGATCTTTGGTTCAGTAGGACCAATTCAGGTATCTGAAGCCTTTGAAAAAGCAGGTTTTGAAGTTGATCGAAAGGTCATCTTCATCAAAGAAGCTGTAAAAGAGGTTGGTTCTTACAAAGCCATCGTTAAATTTCACCGCGAAGTGAGCATAGAGATTCCTTTTGAAGTAATAGCTGAATAATAGCTTATCACAATACAAAGAAGCCGGTTGAATTCAATCGGCTTTTTTTATGCGCAAATATCTGGAAACAGATTATTTGTCAATAGCTAGTTCGATAGCTTTAATCTTACAGTCTGTGGCAATTTTTGAACCGACAGCGATTCAAATCTGCGTATCTCCTTTCCGGACAAGCCGATCCATCTTCAGGTGTCTGATTTCAGCCACCTATGCTTATCGTGACCTTTACTGAATTATTACAAAGAGAAAAGGGAATAGGCGTTTGAATAAAGGGCAAAAAAAAGTCCACCCTCAAGGGCGGACTTTTAAATTTCTTTTGGTTCCGGCTTATTCAGCAGCAGGAGTAGCTGTTTCAGCAGCAGGAGCTGTTTCAGCAGCAGTAGAATCAACTGCAACAGTAGCTTCTTCAGCAGCAACTTCTTCAGTTGCAACTTCTTCAGGAGCTTCAGTTTTTGCTTTGTTACCACAAGATGCGAAAGATACTGCTACAATAACAGCGAAGAATAATACTAACTTTTTCATTTTTTTTCTGTTTTAAACAATAAATAGGAGTTTCTTGAAATCGCGGCAAAATTAAGTATAATTTTCATTCTGTGTACTTAAAACTGTAAATATTTCTAAAAAACTTTCTTTTTATCCTTTTTTTGAGCAAAAAACGCATTTTTATACCCGTTTTATAAAATATATTGAGACAATCTCAAAAAAACAACCAAATATTTGGAACCAAATTTTCCTTGAGGACATAAATCCTTACCTTTGTATTGAAATAAAAAATATGATTGATACAAGTATTTTTCAGACCAGCAAAGTGGCCTATGTTAGTTTGGGGTGTAAATTAAATTTCGCTGAAACATCCAGCCTTGGAAAAATGATGACCAGTGCAGGTTATAGTACGGTTAAGTCTGGAGAAAAACCAGATGTCTGTGTCATCAACACTTGCTCGGTCACTGAAACTGCTGATAAAAAAGGACGACAGGCCATCCATAAAGTGATTCGTCTGTATCCTGAAGCATTTGTCGTTGTGATAGGATGCTATGCCCAGCTTAATCCTGGCGAAATATCGGAAATTCCAGGAGTGGACCTGATTCTGGGTGCCAATCAAAAATTTGACCTTCCGGAACTTTTGGATGGACTCAAGAAAGGTGAGCATGCCAAAGTATATACCTCTGAAGTAAAAGATATCAACCGATTTCTGCCATCTTGTTCTCGCGGAAACCGTACGCGCTATTATTTGAAGGTGCAGGATGGCTGCGATTATTTCTGTACCTATTGTACAATCCCTTTTGCGCGAGGAACCAGCCGTAATCCAAACATAGCCTTTTTGGTTGATCAAGCAAAAAAAGTAGCTGCGGAGGGCGGAAAAGAAATTGTTTTATCTGGCGTCAATATCGGAGATTTCGGGAAAAGTACAGGAGAAACCTTTATTGACCTGATTCGTGCTTTGGATGAGGTGGAAGGTATTGACCGTTATAGAATATCCTCCATAGAGCCCAATCTGCTGATGGACGAGGTGATTACCTTTGTCGCTACGTCTAAACGCTTTGCCCCTCATTTTCATATTCCCCTTCAGGCAGGCAGTGACGAGTTGCTTAAACTGATGCACCGTCGTTATGATACATCCCTATTCGCAGCCAAAATTGATTTGATCAAACGTGTGATGCCTCATGCCTTTATCGGAGTGGATGTTATTGTTGGCTTCCGTGGGGAAACCCCGGAACGATTTGAAGAAGCATTCGATTTTTTGGAAAAGCTGGACATATCCCAATTACATATTTTTTCCTATTCTGAAAGGCCTGGAACACAGGCTTTAAAAATCGATTATATCGTGTCATCTGAAGTCAAAAAGGTCCGTCATGAACGTCTGCAAAAACTTTCCGATGCAAAATGGAAGGCCTTTTACAGGAGACATGTCGGATGCGATGGTAAAGTACTCTTTGAACACACCAAAACGGAAGGAAAAATGCATGGCTTTTCGGAAAATTACATTCGTGTTGAGGTTCCTTATCAAAAAAATTGGGAGAATCAAACAATTTCAGTACGTTTGGGTAACTTTAATACGGAAGGCACTGCATTGAAGGGAGAGTCTCTGGGATGTACTTTATAGGTTGCGGCAAACAGTCTTTTTAAATGATTTATAAACTTTATTAGAGTGAAAAGGATTTTTTCTGGTCTTCTGTTTGGATTTGTAAGGCTCTGTGCTTTTTTGCCGCTACCCGTTCTTTTCTTTTTTTCGGACATTTTTTTGTATCCCATTGTTTATTATGTGGTGAGATACCGTTTGAAAGTAGTTAGGAAAAATCTGAAAAACAGCTTTCCGGAGAAGACCCGGAAAGAATTGCGCCATATTGAACGAAAATTTTATCGTCATTTCTGTGCTACTTTTCAGGAAACCATACGCATTTTGGGTATGTCTCCGGAAGAGGCAAAGATGCGTATGGTTTTTAAGAATCCGGAGATGGTGACTGATTTTGCAAAACAGCAGCAAGGCGTTTTGATCGTATTGGGCCATTACGGAAATTGGGAATATCAGCCTAGCCTCTTTTTTTATGTGATGGAATCCCAAAAACAGGCAGGATACAGCATTTATAGACCATTAAAGAATGAGGCATTCGATCAGTTGTTTATTAAGATCAGGACTCGTTTTAAAGGAGGTGTTGCCACTAAGAGCCAGGCTTACCGTAAATTGATTTATCTGCGCCGAGAAGGTAAAGCGGCCATTTTCGGGTTGGTATGTGATCAGACTCCTTCGGCTGCTAATTTGCATTACTGGACCCCTTTCTTAAATCAGGATACTGCAATTCTTACCGGACCGGAGAGAATGGCAAAACAAACCGGATTTGCTGTGGTGTATGCTGATGTTGAAAAAGTGGCAAGAGGACGTTATCAGACTACCTATAAATTGATTACAGATAAACCGCAGGAAACCGAAACGTTTGAAATTACAGAAAAATATGCCCGTCTGATGGAAAAGACCATTTTACGCGAGCCAGCATATTGGCTTTGGACACACAAGCGCTGGAAACACAATCACCAACTTGAAACAGTCCAGAGAGCAAAAAAATTTAAGGTGGAAGTATCATGAAGACGTCGGTTGTAATTCTCAATTGGAATGGTAAATCTCTGATGGAGTCGTTGTTACCTAACATCGTGGAACATACACTTTCCGATTTGTCTTCGGATGTGGAGTTGGTGGTGGCAGATAACGGATCGACTGATGGCTCGCTTGCTTTTTTGGAGGCAAATTATCCTGATACCATCAAACGCATCGATTTGGCCTATAATCATGGTTTTTCCGAAGGTTATAATCAGGCTTTGTCCCGACTTGATTCAAAATATGTCGTGTTGTTGAATTCTGATGTGGAGGTTACTCCGGGTTGGTTGACCTTGATGACTGATTATATGGATGCTCATTCTGATGTGGCAGCTTGTCAACCAAAAATTAGATCACTTCGTCGGAGGGAATGCTTTGAACATGCCGGTGCTTCTGGTGGCTTTATTGATTTTCTAGGGTATCCGTTTTGTCGTGGAAGAGTGCTTTCCTTCGTAGAAGAGGACAGGGGGCAATATGATACCCCCATTGACTTATTTTGGGCTACAGGGGCTTGTTTGTGCATTAGAATGGATGATTTCCGCAATGCAGGTGCGTTCGATGCCAGATTTTTTGCCCATATGGAAGAAATTGACCTGTGCTGGCGTCTTCGAAGCAGAGGAAGGCGTATTGTTTGTCTCCCACAGAGTGTAGTCTATCACCTGGGCGGCGCGACTTTAAATAAGGAGAATCCGCGTAAAACCTATCTGAACTATCGGAACAATCTTTTGATGCTTTATAAGAATTGCACTCCCAATCAATTTGCGATGGTGTTTCTGATCCGTTTGATTCTGGACTATATGTCTGTTCTGGTTTTTCTGCTTTCCTGGAAATGGAGAGATGCAAAGGCTGTGTTACGTGCAAGATGGTCTTTTTTAAAAATGAAGCCTCATTTTACTTTGCAGCGTCTGGAAAATATGCAGCAAACAAAAATAGCTTCCATTCCGGAAATTTACCGGGGAAGCATCATCTTGAGTTATTATTTATTCAGAAAACGCCGCTTTACTGATTTCTTTTCATAAAAAAATAGTAAAGCTGCTTATATGCACCGGGTTAGTAACCCAATATTTTCATCATGGATTTGTAACTTTGCTCCTTGGCAAAAAGCTTGGTGTAGTATTCTCCGTCCTCATCCATATCGATGATGACCATTTTGGGAGCAGGGGTGAGACAATGCTGAATGCCCCCGTATCCGCTTAATGACTCCTGATAAGCTCCACAATGGAAAAACCCGATATATTGTTCGCTATCCTGAACGATTTTAGGCAAGAAGACGGCGTTGGAGTGTGCTTCAGAGTTGTAGAAGTCTTCACTGTCACAAGTCAAGCCACCTAAATGAACCCGTTGATATTCTTTGTCCCAATTGTTGATGGCCAGCTGTACAAAGCGTTGGTTGATGGCCCAGGTATCAGGAAGGGTCGTGATGAATGAGCTATCAATCATATTCCACAATTCTCTGTCGTTTTGTTGTTTTTGGTTGATGATGGAATAAAGCATGGCGCCACTTTCTCCGACCGTAAATGATCCGAATTCCGTAAAGATGTCAGGTTCTTTCACTTTGTTTTGGACGCAAATGTTCTTGATCTGGGCGATGATTTCTTCAGCCATGTATTCATAATCATATTCAAAGTCCAAGTGAACTTGAATCGGGAAACCCCCACCTATATTGATGCTGTCGAGCTCAGGGCAAATTTGTTTTAGTTCACAATATAGTTCTACAGCCTTGGTCAATTCATTCCAGTAATAAGCGGTGTCTTTGATGCCAGTGTTTATAAAGAAGTGTAGCATTTTGAGTTCAACCAGCGGATTTGTCTCGATTTTTTCGAGGTAATATGGAATGATGTCGCTGTATCGAATGCCAAGTCTTGAGGTATAGAAATCAAACTTTGGTTCTTCTTCTGAGGCAATCCGGATACCTGTTTTTACTTTTTTATCAATATTTGTCATCAATAAATCAAGTTCAAACTTGTTATCCAAAATGGATATAGTGTTCTCGAACCCATTATTAATTAAAGCTTGGATGTTTTCAATATACTGAGGTCTCTTGAATCCGTTGCAGATAATATATTTTTCTTTGGTGATTTTCTCTGTTTCGTACAAGGCTTCAATGATGTTGATATCAAAGGCAGAAGAAGTCTCTATATGAACATTGTGTTTTAGTACTTCTTCAAGAATAAAGGAAAAATGGGAACTTTTGGTGCAGTAGCAATAATTGTAATCGCCTTCGTAGTCGGCCTTAGCCATGGCAACGTTGAACATTTTCCGGCAACGTTGAATGTTTTGCGCAACTTTTGGGAGGTAGAATATCCTTAAGGGTGTGCCATATTGTTTAATGATGTCCATCAATGGGATGTTGAACCACTGGAGTTCGTTCTCGGAATTTACGGTGAACTCTTCGTTTGGAAATTCAAATGATTGCTCGATCAGGTGAATGTATTTATTTTTCATCGTCTTATTTCTTTAAAAATATGAAATCCAACTCACTTGGATTGGCTATTATATTTAAATCCAACTTGCATGGATTGTTTTAATTGGTGCAAAAAGGACGACAAAAATACATAAAGTTTTTGATGATAGGCGTTTATTTATTGAATATATTCGTTAACGGAATAAAATGACGCTGACACTATCTATCTGTCCTTGGATGGGCGGATTTGCCTTAGTCACCTTAATTTCAATGTCTTTAATTTCTGAAAAAGAGGCTTTAAGCTCTTGGCAGATATTTTCGGCAAGGTGCTCAATCAGTTTACACGGCTTGTTCATGACAGCATTGACTTTTTCAAAAACAAAGGCATAGTTGATGGTGTCTTCAAGTGAATCGCTTTTGCAAGCTTTACTTAAATCTATTCCAAGCTTCAAGTCAACAAAGTAGTTGTTTCCGACTTTGTTCTCTTGCTCGTATACGCCATGATAAGCGTAAAACTGCATATTGTTGATTAAAAGATAGTCCATTTGACGTTATATTTTGTGTGTAACAAATGTACTTTTTCTTCTATTAACTGACAAACTTTGATTTGTCTGATGAGTTGATGTATGGATTTTGATAAAAAAGAGTATTTTTGTCGTACTAAAGTTATTCTAAAGTCATTATTATGTCAAAAGAAGTTGTTGCAACAACAGGTGCGGTTTATAGCATACTTGCTCAAGGAACCCGAATTATTGGAGATGTTTATTCTGAAGAAGATATTCGGATTGAAGGAGGTTTGGAGGGGAATCTGACAAGTAAAGGAAAAGCGATATTGGGACCATTCTCTGTTTTGAAAGGCGATCTCAAATGTGTCAATGCTGAAATATCCGGATCTGTTGAAGGTGATATTGAGGCGAATGAACAACTTTCGCTCAGAGGTAATTCCTGTGTTAGAGGAACCGTAAGAACATCAACCTTGATTATTGAACCAGGTTCTATCTTTAATGGCACTTGTGAAATGAATGTGGAAAATTTGTAATAATCTTCTGATTGAGTCAATAAAAAAAGCGATGGAAGAATCCATCGCTTTTTTTATTGATTGATGCATAGCATCATCCACATTTTGAATAACCGCAAGTGGTGCAATGCAAGCAGCCTTCTTCATAAATAAGACTTTCGTTGCCACAACTAGGGCAAATCAGGCCTTTTGCTTCAGTTCCATTTGGTAAGTAATTTTTCAATGCTCGCTCAACGCCATTTTTCCAAGTGTTGATAGATTCATTGTCAAGGTCAAGGCCAGAAATCAGTTTGATAACCTGATCGATGGGCATTCCATAACGTAAAACTCCAGAAATCAGTTTTGCATAGTTCCAGTATTCAGAGTTGAATTTTTCTGATAAGCCTTCGATGGTTATTTTATAACCGCGACGGTTGGCAAACTGGAAGTCGTAGTGCTTTACACCATCCTCATCAATGTTCTTAATGATTCTGCCTTCCGTTACATTCTTAGGCAGCAAAATGCCATCATCGTCATCCTGGATACCGGTAAAGATTTCGTATGGGCGACCGTTTTGTAAGCCTATGAATGCAATCCATTTTTCTTTGTTGTTTTGGAAACGGATAACCTCTGCTTCAAGTTCTTTTGGACGTTTTGGCGTACTCTGAGGATAACATATCAGCTTCCTTTCTTCTTTGTCATCCTTGGCAGGATTGGGCGTGTTTGCCACAAGCACACCGGAACGGCAGCCGTCGCGATAAACTGTACAACCTTTACAGCCTGATCGCCATGCTTCCACATAAAGTTGCCCGACGAGTTCTTCCGTGGCATCGGATGGCAGGTTTATAGTGACGCTGATGGAGTGATCTACCCATTTCTGTATACATCCCTGCATCTTTACCTTTTGCATCCAATCGATATCGTTTGCCGTTGCTTTGTAGTATGGAGATTGCATAATCAATTCATCCAATTCTTCTTGAGTGTATTTTTTGGCAGTAGGATAGCCATTGGCTTCCATCCAAGTGACAAATTTGTGGTGGAAAACGATATATTCTTCGAAACTATCACCACTATCATCGACATAGTCTATGCGAACATCATGGTCGTTTGGATTGATTTTACGACGACGTTTGTAAATCAGCATAAATGCAGGTTCGATACCGGATGTGGTTTGGGACATTAAACTGGTGGTCCCCGTGGGGGCAATAGTCAGACAGGCAATATTTCTACGGCCATATTGCTTCATTTCTTCTTCTAACGCCGGGTCAGCCTTGAACAAACGCTGAATGAACGGATTTTCTTTTTCTCTTTTTGCATCAAAAATCTCAAATGCTCCACGATCTCTGGCGAGGTGTACGGAAGAACGATAAGCCTCGATGGCAAGAGTCTTGTGTACTTTCTCGGAATAAGAAGAAGCTTCTTCTGTGCCATAACGCAAACCTAAGGCTGCAATCATATCACCTTCGGCGGTGATTCCTACACCTGTACGACGTCCCATGGCTGTCTTTGATTTGATCTTCTCCCATAATTCATGTTCGGTACGTTTTATATCTTCATGTTCGGGGTCGGATTGTATCTTTTGCAGAATCAGGTCGATTTTTTCCATCTCCAAATCGATGATGTCATCCATGATGCGTTGTGCAAGGGCTGAATGCTTCTTAAAAAGGTCAAAATCAAATTTTGCGTTTTTTGTAAAAGGATCTTTTACGTAGGAATATAGGTTGATCGCCAACAAACGACAGCTGTCATAAGGACAAAGTGGAATTTCACCGCAAGGGTTTGTGGATACAGTGCGGAAGCCAAGATCTGCATAACAGTCTGGCACCGATTCCCTGAGAATGGTATCCCAGAACAAAACGCCAGGCTCTGCTGATTGCCAGGCATTGTGGACAATTTTCATCCACAGTTTTGTGGCATCAATTTCTTTGGTTGTGGTGGGGTTTAGGCTTCCTACGGGATATTGTTGTGTGAAATTGCCGTTACTTGAAGCGGCTTCCATGAATTTGTCGGTCATCTTCACCGAAACGTTTGCTCCGGTTACTCTCCCTTCTGTCATTTTGGCGTCAATGAAAGATTCTGAATCAGGGTGCTGGATGGAAACACTCAACATCAAGGCTCCGCGGCGACCATCCTGGGCTACTTCACGGGTTGAATTGGAATAGCGTTCCATGAAAGGTACGATTCCTGTAGAAGTAAGTGCGGAGTTCTTGACTGGGGTCCCTTTCGGACGGATATGAGACAGGTCGTGACCTACACCGCCACGACGTTTCATAAGCTGAACCTGTTCTTCATCAATTTTGATGACAGCTCCATAGGAGTCTGCAGGTCCGTCAACACCAATAACAAAACAGTTAGACAAAGATCCCACCTGAAAATTGTTTCCGATACCGGTCATTGGACTCCCTTGTGGTATGATGTAACGGAAATGATCGAAAAGGTCGAAGAGCTCTTTTTCGGGAATCGGGTTCGGATATTTTTTCTCAACTCTGGCAATTTCTTTTGCCAGTCTGTGGTGCATGTCGTCCGGAGTCTTTTCGAAGAGGTTTCCATAAGAATCTTTAAGGGCATATTTGTTTACCCAGACTCTTGCAGCCAGCTCGTCTCCCTGAAAATAATCCAGTGAAGCTTGAAAAGCTTCATCGTGTGTGTAGGATTGTTCTTTCACTGTCTATTGGTTTTAAGTATGTTGTATAAATTATAATTGAATGACATTTGATTTTTATATATATACAATTGTAGTAATCATTAATGACTTTACAAAATGTTTATTGTAAATTGATTGTTAAATATTAAAAGTTTTCCAAAATAATTTATATATATCAGAATAACAGGTGATTATAAAAATGACATGCGGCAAAAAATTTCTTTTTTGGAAACTTGCTAGAAGAATGACTAAATTATTTTTATAAATAATGATAAATCAAAAAATATTATTATGTCACTTTTTATGCTATTCAGCAGGTCTCTCTTCTTGAAAAAAAGTACCTTTGTACCAAAATATTAAAACCCTGTACCTGCATTTCTGATAAGTAGAACAGGTGATATCAATCATATAGTTAAAAAAATACCAGTATGAATTCAATGAATACGAGGCGTACCGTTCGTGCTTATTCCAGCCAACCTTTGAGTGACCAACTGCTTCATGATTTGATTACCACAGCTTGCAGAGCATCCAATACTGGAAATATGCAGGCATATAGTATTATTGTGACCCGTGATATGGAGCGTAAGTGTATCCTGACTCCACTTCATTTCAATCAAACACAAGTGACTCAAGCACCAGTCGTGCTCACCTTTTGTGTGGATTTCAACCGGTTTGGAAAATGGTGTGAACAACGAAAGGCGAATCCTGGTTATTCCAATCTTCAGGCTTTGACTTATGCGACCATTGACACTGTCATTCTTGCGCAGGCATTTTGTGATGCTGCTGAGGCTCTCGGATTGGGTATATGCTATCTGGGGACCACTACTTACAATGCTGAACAAATTGCTGAAGTCCTGGAATTGCCAAAGTTGGTAATTCCTATCACCACGATTAGCGTGGGATATCCACAGCAGACAGCTACTACTCCACTGAGTGACAGGTTGCCTCTTGACGGAGTCATTCATCAGGAAACATACAGAGACTATACAGAAGATGATATTGACAGGATATTTGCTGAGAAAGAAGCTTTACCGGAAAACCAACATTTTGTGGAAATCAATAAAAAAGAAACCTTGGCTCAGATCTTTACCGATATACGTTATACAAAAAATGACAATGAACACTTCTCGGAGGCATATCTGAAAGCCATCCGTAAACAAGGTTTTATTATTTAATGGGCAAAAAAAGTGGAAATTCAGATCAGTTTCTGAATTTCCACATATATCATAGATAACCAGGATTATTTTTCTTGAATCTGTTGTTCAATTTCCTGAATGCGGGTCTTAAATTTCTTGTCTGTTTCTATCCAGTTTCCAACAGTCTTGCAAGCATGCAAAACCGTGGCATGATCACGTTTTCCGATCATCTGTCCAATATTGGAGTAAGACTTGTCCGTATACTTCCTTGATAAATACATAGCAATTTGTCTGGCTTGAGAAATTTCCTGTTTTTTGGATTTGGAGTGGATCAAGTCAGGCTCCAGATCAAAATATTTACAGACCTTTTCTTCAATCAGTTCTACAGATATTTGACGTTCCTGAACTTTAATGGCATTTGAAACGACTTTTTTTGCCAGTTCCATATCCACATCTTTTCCATAGATGACTGCATGTGCCATCAAAGAAACGACGATACCTTCCAAATCTCTGACATTTTCTGTGGCGTTCCGGGCAATGTATTCGATGACTTCCTGTGGGAAATGAAGCCCGTCTCTCAAAATCTTGCTTTCAAGAATGGCAATACGCAAAGAATAGTTCGGCTTTTCCATTTCGGCGGTTAAGCCCCATTTAAAACGAGTCAGCAAACGGTCGTCGATGCCGATGATGTCCTTAGGCGGGCGGTCACAGGTGATGACCAACTGTCTGCCGTTTTGGTGAAGGTGGTTGAATATATGGAAGAAGACGTTTTGAGTTCCCGTCTTACCCGATAATTCATGGATATCATCAATAAGCAGTATGTCAATGCTTTGATAGAAATGAATAAAGTCATTGACGGTGTTGTTTAAATATGCTTGAGAATACTGAACCTGAAACAGGTGAGATGAAACGTATAAAACTCTCAGGTTACTATTCTGTTGCAGGGCAGCATTTCCAATGGCGTGAAGCATATGCGTTTTTCCAACTCCGGATTTGCCATGAACGAATAAAGGGTTGAAAACTGTTTTTCCGGGTTTCTCTGCGATAGAGAAGCCGGCTGTCCTGGCCAACATATTGCTTTCGCCTCCGATGAAGTTACCAAAATTCAGGTTGACATTCAACTGAGAATCCAGTTTGCCAGGGACAATCTGATCAAACGGATTCGACGGCATGGTTGGACGCGTCGGGATGTTTGTAAGTTTGTTGACATTGGACTGGTGTTCAGTAGCCAGCTGTATAGGGGTATCGGAAACCATGACCTGATATAGTAACCTTGAATTGTCTCCAGTGATGCGATACAATGCTTTACCAATCAACTCTGCGTATTGATTTTCCAGTTGCTCGTAAAAGAAGTGACTCGGAACCTGTATGAGCAAAGCTTTGTCTTCATATTTTAAAGGAACAATGGGAATAAACCATGTGGAGTAACTCAACTCCGGAACATTATCTTTAATAATATTCAGGCAGTGATTCCAAAGTGTAATATGATTTAAGGGCATTGTCTTTTTAATTTCTTTCTTGATTGTTATTGCAAATTTTTAAAAAAAAAACGAATTTACCAAATCGGTTTTTATTTGAAAATATGCAAAAATTGTAATTCGTTTACCCTTAGAGTATTAGTTATTGTGCTGGTAATTAGGTTGATGCGTCGTTAACATTTCACAACTATCTTAGTTCGAACGGCTTGCAATATTGTCAGTATAGCTAACCAAAAATGGCATAAAGTGCTTTAATCCGCTGTTAATAAAGGTTTATGCTTCTGTATTATTTTTACGTTAAATATTAAAAAGGCGTGATTTTTATCATTTTTCAGTCAAACGAATATCACTTGGATCCTTTTGAACCAAATATTGAAAAATGAACATAACGTTTTGGTCTTTCTTTTAGATCAAGCAGAAGCGTATTGGCACTCTGCGCCGTGTTGCTAAGATTTAGATACAATGATTGATCATTCAATAGTAATCCCATAGAATTATCCGGACTGTTGAGCTTTACTGACAAGTTCTCCAACTGATTGATGGTCTTGTTTAAAGAAGCAAAATCCAACTGGTTTATTTTGGTGCCTGCATCCGAAAATTTGGCGGTGAGAGACTCCACATTATTCAAGATAGAAGGAATTTGTTTATCCATCGATTGATTTAGCTTGGCGGAAATCTGTTCGAGTTCTTTGGTTGTTTTTTCGATGGATGTGAATGATTTGTCAAGACTGCCGTTTGAAACAAGGACTTCGAAGCTTGCGATCAGAGAGTCTGTGCGATGAATCATGTTTCGCATGTCTGTGAGAAGACCGTCAGAAAGCTGATCCATCATGCCAGGTATGTTCTCGGCTATCAAGGTATCTCCACTTTGCAACATCTCTGCATTTTGTGGTCCGAGTACCAAGACGATGGTCGGATTTCCAAGCATTTCCGATTTGATCGTGGCTTTGGTCCCTTTTGGCAAACGGAGTTTACTGTTCAGATTCAAATCCACCAATATGTGGCCGGGATTATCATACTGATATTGAATATCTCGAACCAGACCAACCTGATAACCGTCTAGGCTGACAGGGCTGGACTTTACAAGCCCGTCAATTTTATTGTAAGTGACATAAAAATGGTTAGACGGACTTAAAAGATTGACTCCTTTTAAATAATTAAGCCCCCATACAAAGAAGGAAAAAGTCAATATGACAATTAAACCAATCTTGGCTTCGCTTTTTATCTCGCTTTTCACTCTAATTTGTTTTTAGTTAAAAAAGAACTTCCGGGATTCTTAAATTTTGAATTCCATCATTTTTGCGGTTCAAAAATACAAATAATTAATGTTTTGTTTGTGATCTTGCCTCATCAATGGTAATTTTTTCACCATTTTTTAAAGCAATGAGAAAAGCATCAGGGAAAATTTTTCTCAATTCTTTGCGTTTCTGATTGGCTTCATCAAAACTTAAGAAATTTCCGTATGTGTATTTATATAGTTTGTTTTCAAAATAGTAGTCAAATTCATAGCCTCTAAACAGCTTGTCATTTTTCTTTAACTTGAAGGAGGACGTTGTAGCCTGAACTTTAAAGATAATATCCGAATCGGTGGTAATGTTGTTATTTGACAGGTCGCTTGTCTGACTTTGAACGTTTTTTCTTTTACTGGTTGAGTCAATTCTTTGAGATTTGCTTTGTTCAGAGTCTTTGACTTCGGTATAGACATCGTTGGAACCCTTCTTGGCAATCGTTAGATTTCCTGTAGATTTCCGTTCGTAATTGTTCTTAAAATCTGAAAATCCTCAAGAGGGCTAAAGCCATTCGGTCACGACCTTCTTCGCTTTTCAGAAATTGTTCCTCTTCGTGGTTGGACAGGAAACCCAGCTCCACCAAGACTGACGGCATGCTGGTACAGCGCAATACGAGGAACACATCCTGTCGTACTCCGCGGTCTTTCCGTCCTGAGACCACAAACTTCTCCTGCAGGGTGGATGCAAACTGGATGCTTTGATTCATATAGTTGTCTTGCATGAATTCAAACATGATATAGGACTCAGCAGAATTAGGGTCGAACCCTTCGTACTTTTGCTTGTAGTTATCTTCCAATAATATGACAGAGTTTTCACGCTTGGCTATTTCAAAATTTTCTCTCGTCCTGTTCTGACCGAGCGTGAAAGTGGAAGATCCTCTCACTATGGGCGTTTCAGCGTGGTCTGCATGAATGGAAATAAATAAGTTGGCTTTACCCTTGTTGGCGATGATGGCACGCTGGTCCAAAGGGATGAAAACATCCGTGCTTCTGGTATAAATGACTTTTACATCCGGGTGTTGCTTCTTGATGAGTTGCCCCAGCTTGAGTCCGACAGACAATACAACATCTTTTTCTTTTACTGACGTCCCCAATGTTCCGGGATCTTTGCCTCCGTGACCTGGGTCAATGACGACGGTGAAGGTTGATGGTGCTACCGCAAAAGTTGCAGGAATCAGCAATCCTGAAAATATAATAAGAAGCAGGCTTAAAAATTTATGTTGCATACATACAAGATTACTATTGCAAAAGTAGATGAAAAATGTTAGGATGCCAAAAGTTTTCTTTTTCTTTGTTATTGCGAATGCGTATGTTGAGGCAATCTTAAATCGTATGATTAAAATTTCTTTTATTTGACTGTAATGATGAATGCCGTTGAACTTCTTCAGAAATATATTGATCCGAATACCGAACTTTACCCTATTGTATATACACATAGCAGAAGTGTGGCAGATAAGGTACTTTCAATAGCTGCCAGCCATCCTGAATGGTCACTTGATCCGGCTTTTTTGGAAGAGGCTGCTTTGCTGCATGATATTGGCGTTTTTCTGACAAAGGCTGATGAAATCAGGTGCTTTGGAATATATCCATACATCTGTCATGGTTATCTGGGGCGTGAGATTCTCGATAAAGAGGGTTACCCAAAGCATGGTTTGGTTTGTGAAAGGCATACAGGTACAGGTTTGACTCTGTCAGAAATATTAAACAGAGATTTACCTTTACCGCATCGTGATTTATCTCCTGTTAGCTTGGAGGAGCAATTGATTTGTTTCGCTGACAAGTTTTTTTCGAAAACCAGGTTGAATCAAGAATCTACACCCTCAGAAGTGCGTTCGAAACTTGAAAAATATGGAAATGAGGGTTTGAAACGCTTTGATGTCTGGTGTGAACGCTTCCTCTGATTTAGGGGGGAATCAGTATTTTTAAATGAATGAAGTTGTTGTTAAGTACTTTTCACGTCTGTGCTTTTTGATTCCAAGTAGTTTTACGTACATTTGCGCTCTAATTTAGAGCAGCTCATGACTCTTTTGCCCCGTCATTCTATAGGTTTATATTCAGGACTTTTAGTGCTGTTTTGTTCTTCCTTTTTCCCTGCTCGGGCACAGTTAGGTCCTAAAAGTCCTGCTGCTTTATCTACCTCAAATGTTCCATCAGCGCTCAATCTGTCACCTGCTTCCGCTTCACTCGCTGTCGCAGACTCAACATTAAAAAAAGACACCGTTCCTGTCAAAAAGACACAAGGTTTCACTGATATTGTGGATTATGAAGCCAGCGATTCTCTGGTGTTTGTTGCCGGTGGTACCGGCCTTCTGTATGGTGATGGCAAAATTGTTTATGGAAAGACAAACCTGGATGCCGGCTTTATCAGAATGGATATGGACAGCAGTCTTTTGTTTGCTACCGGACGGCCTGATTCGGCAGGAAAAATTGTCGGTGATCCTGTATTCAAGGATGAGAGTGGAGAGTATCCTTCCAAGAATCTGAGATATAATTTCAATACGAAAAAAGGTTTCATAACCCAAGTGGTTACCCAACAGGGTGAAGGCTATGTGGTGAGTGGCAAGACCAAGAAAATGTCCGACGATATCATGTTTATGGTTGACGGAAAGTATACCACCTGTGATAATCATGAACATCCACATTTCTATTTAGACTTGAGCAGGGCAAAAGTGAAGCCGGGAAGCTATATTGTATCCGGACCTGCCCATTTGGTGATGGAAGGTGTGGATCTTCCCCTGATGTTGCCATTCGGCTATTTTCCTTTCAAGGGTAAATATTCTTCAGGTATGTTGACTCCTACTTTTGGTGATGAGCTATCCCGCGGTTTTTACCTGAAAGACGGAGGGTACTATTTTGCATTTAATGATTATATGGATTTGGCTCTGACCGGTGAATTATACTCCAAAGGTTCATGGGGTTTGAGTGCCAGGTCTTCTTACAGGGTAAAGTACAAATATTCCGGAGGTTTCAATGCTTCCTATATCGAAACCGTTACCGGCGAAAAGAATCTACCTGATTACGGAAAGTCCAAAAACCTAAGTTTTACTTGGAATCATAGCCAAGATCCAAAGGCTAATCCATTCAGTACTTTTTCTGCCAGTGTTAATTTTCAAACTAGTGGCTATTCCAGAAATGATTTGAAGTCTTATTACAATCCGGAAGCTTTCTCGAACAATACAAAAAGTTCTACAGTCAATTTTACCCAGCGTTTTCCTGAAAGTCCTTTTAGCCTGAGTTCAAGTATGAGTATTTCTCAGAGAAGTTCGGATTCAACCTTGACAGTCTCTCTGCCTAACCTGAATGTGTCCATGTCGAGTATCAGCCCTTTCAAACGAAAAAATCCGATAGGTGGTGAGCGGTGGTATGAAAAGATTCGCATAAAATATACTGGTACTTTTACAAACAGTATCAGTCAGGTTAAGGAAAAAGACTTTTTGAAAAAGTCGCTCATCAAGGATTGGCGTAACGGAGCTAAGCATAGCATTCCTGTTTCTGCAACCTTCAATGTTCTGAACTACATCAATATCTCTCCATCTCTAAGCTATACGGAACGTTGGTATTCCAGTTCTATAGATGAACATTTTGATGAGAACCTTAATAAAGTTGTTACAGATACACTTTGGGGGTTCAACCGTGTCTGGGATTATTCTACATCAGTGGGCGTCTCTACTACGATTTACGGGATGTACCAGCCGATCCAGAAGATTTTCGGCGATAAGGTCAATATGATCCGTCATGTCATCAAACCTTCCATCTCTTTCTCCTATACGCCTGATTTCGGAGCAGCAAAATACGGCTATTATGATAGCTATTCATATATTGATGCCTATGGCGTTGAAAAAAATGTGAATTATTCCCACTACGATAATTCTTTGTATGGTTTGCCCGGCAAGGGTGAGTCCGGTAGCATCGGTTTCGAGTTGGCCAATAACCTGGAAATGAAAGTGAAGCAACTGACAGATACGGCCATCATATATAAAAAGGTCAGCTTGATTGATAATTTCTCTTTCGGAACAAGTTACAATATGGCAGCTGATAGCTTAAATTGGAGTAATATAACGGCCAATATCCGTTTGAAATTCGGGCCCAAATACACCTTGAACCTGAGCGGAGCGTTTGACCCATATACATACCAGCTGAATAGTAATGGGAATCCGGTAAGGGTCAATACGACTCAGTTTAAGAAGTACGGCATTCCCGGACGTCTCATAGGCACTGGCACCACTCTATCTTATACTCTTAACAATGAAACATTCAAGAAGAAAGATAAAAAGAAAGAAGATGAGTCTGGCTCAATTTCCGGAGAACAAACAGATGGAGAAACTAATGATAAGGAGTTGATTCCACCTTCAGAACCTTTTGATCCTGAAGCTGCGCTCTATATGCCATTTAAAATGCCATGGAGCTTAAGTTTTAGTTATAATTTGAGATATGCCCGTTCTACCTTTAATAAGGAACGCCTGGAATACAATCACGAAATATATCAGAATTTGAGCCTTAGTGGAGATATTTCTCTGACGGATAAATGGAAGATAAATGCATCTACCAGTTACAATTTCGATACAAAACAGCTGGCAACCATGAATTGCTCCATCACTCGTGATTTGCACTGTTGGGAGATGTCGGCCAGTTTTATTCCGATTGGTCCATATAAATCCTATAACTTTTCGGTTCGTGTAAAATCCACCTTGTTACAGGATTTGAAGTATGAGCAACACCAGAATCCGAGAGACAATACCATTTGGGGCTATTAATGCCAGTCGATGGGGGTAAGACCTTGTGCCATCAGGTATTCATTGGCCTTGCTGAAGTGCTTGTTTCCGAAAAATCCCCGATGTGCCGAAAGTGGAGATGGGTGTACCGATTTTAGTACCAAATGTTTGCTTTCATCAATAAACGCTCCTTTCTTTTGGGCATAAGCACCCCACAAAATAAAAACCAGGCCAGAACGATTTTCTGCCAACTCGTGGACGACAGCATCCGTAAATGTTTCCCAGCCTTTGTTCTGATGAGATCCTGCCAAATGAGCCTTCACAGTCAGGGTGGCGTTGAGCAGCAGTACCCCTTGGTTGGCCCAACGATCCAGGTTTCCGCTTTTGTAAGGTTCGAATCCTTCATCTGAACGTATTTCCTTAAAGATATTCAGAAGCGAAGGAGGATATGCCACTCCGTCTTTGACCGAGAAACAGAGACCGTGGGCCTGTCCGGGTTCGTGGTATGGGTCTTGTCCGAGAATGACTACTTTGACTTGGTCGAAAGAACAGTGGTCGAAGGCGTTAAATATGAGCCTCCCTTCAGGGTATATGGTCTGATGTTGGTATTCCGAACGGATATATTGAGTCAACTTGCAAAAATAATCTTTTTCAAACTCTTTTTCAAGCCGATTCTTCCACGATTTTTCTATCTTTACGTCCATAATAAATGGATAATTGCAGGTTTGTATATCACTTATCCTTGCAAAAATACTCAAACTTTTTTATCATGCGTCGGGCAAAACGTTTAAGCATTCTTTTTTTTGTGATAGGTTTTTGTACATGTCTGTTTTTAATAGGGACAGTTCGGTTTTTAAGCAAGTTTCATTGGGGTAAAATAACGGAATGCAGTGAAAAGGTCGTTTTCTTCCCTGTTGGTAATTGTCCGGATTGCCGGACCATTACTACAAAATATTGGAATATTGCGAAATTGAATGATAATAACACCATCCATCTGGAAAATGCTCAAAGAATGGGTATTCAACCATTTCAAACAAATCAGGATCTTGAAAACAATATTGAGTCATTCGTTTTTAGGAGTAAATTGAAAAAGTTGAAAGATTGTGACACTTACAAGTTGAAGGAGTTGACACATTCATATCCTTATCTAGTTCCCAAAGCAGTTGACCTTTTGGATGAAATTGGTGATCGATTTGAAGAAAAACTGCATGCAATAAATATTCCTTCTTACTATATGCTGATAAGTTCTGTGCTTCGTACCAAAGAAAGTCAGAATGGATTGGGTAAGCGCAACACGAACGCTGTAGCTTTGTCTGCCCATATGTATGGCACTACTTTTGATATTTCTTATAAAGAATTTCTGCCACTTCATGGCAAACATCCCAGAGAAGGCTTTTGCAGACATGATATGTTGCGTCATCCTCTGGGAGAAGTCTTAACTGAAATGAGTAATGAAGGTCGTTGCAAGGTGATCCGTGAAAAGAAACAAGCCTGTTTCCACATCACCGTAGCGAATTAGAAACAGGCTTTTAAAAGCTTTTATGATATTTATCAGATCAGAATCATGCCATGTTCACGGCAGGTTTTCTGCATCTCTTTCGACCAAATGCTGGCTTGTATTTCACCGATGTGACCTTTACGAAGCAGGTACATACATAAGCGGGATTGACCAATGCCTCCACCGATGCTCAACGGTAATTCTCCATTCAACAACCTCTTGTGGAAGAAAAGATTTTTGCGGTCTTCGCATTCGCAAATACTCAGCTGTTTAAGCATCGCTTTCCGGTCTACACGAATACCCATGGATGAAAGCTCCATGGAGCATCCCAAAACATCGTTCCAAACGAAAAGGTCTCCGTTTAACCCGACAAAACCATCTTCATTGGGTGTTGTCCAATCGTCGTAGTCGGGTGCACGTTCATCGTGTTTGTTTCCGTTGGATAAAATGCTTCCGATCCC
>Ga0172381_10002445_pt1 | contig 20477 bp, 14 predicted proteins | sample Leawel6488metaG_FD_119754 | JGI IMG/M metagenome (GOLD analysis project Ga0172381, IMG submission 119754) | Leachate microbial communities from a municipal landfill in Southern Ontario, Canada - Leachate well 64-88 metaG | ecosystem: Engineered > Solid waste > Landfill > Unclassified | place...
AAAACTGTCTGGGGAGTGGGTTACAAGTTTGAAGTTTTATGAAAAACAAGAGATTTTCAGGTACTTTAAAAAGATTTATCATTTATATAAGTATCATATTTCTTTTGTTTATCTGCATCGTCACATATATTTGCAGAGTAAATATTCTGATGAAGCAGGAAACAGATGCTTTTAATATTTCGAAGATCGTGAACGAAGTAGTAGAGTCCAGAGTAAATTCTATTTATTCAAATTTTTCATCGAGCGTAGAAGGTGCAAGAAACTATATTTTTACTGAACTGTATAAAATATGCAACACAAACAATATTATGATTTGGATCTTTGATGAGAATGGAAACATACTTTCATATTATCCATTCATGGAAGGTATAGAAAGTATAACTGATAAAACATCATCGGATACATTAAGACATTTTAAAGATGAATCAAATTACGCAAAATATTTCACTGATACTTCAAAAACTTATTTTATCGATAAGAAGACCTATTCCGATATAAATACTGATGAAAAGGATATAGGCAGATCGTACATATTTGTAAATTCTTACGGAACATCAAGAATTGATGAAACTGAGATAACAAAAATAGCAATATGCATTAATACATACAGATATATTGAAAATAACACTTTCATTACAGATTTAAGCCGTTTTATAATACCTGTTCTGATTTTTTTAATATTCGGAATGCTGATAATCATAGATTTTTCTAGGACAGTGGCATCACCCCTAAACAGGTTTATCGCACTTGCCAAATCGATTTCTCAAGGTAATATGAATGTAAGAATACAATCAAAAAACGATAAAACGGAAATAGGCGAGCTTTCAGAAACTGTAAATAAAATGATGGATAAGATCGAAAAAAATGAAAGTCAGAGAGTGGAATTTGCCAGCAATGTCGCTCATGAACTGAGGACTCCAATGACATCTATAGGAGGTTTCATTGAAGGTATACTGGATGGTACGATTCCAAAGGAGAAACAGGAGATTTATCTTGTCAGGGTTTCCGATGAAATAAAAAGACTTACAAATATGGTTAAGGATCTTCTTGTTCTTTCTAAAATGGATGCGGATGATAATCCTGTCGTTAAAACAAGATTCGATATAAATGACCTTATCAGAAGGTCGATCATCAGATTTGAAACGGATATTACAAAGAGGAAATTATCCGTTAATGTTAATTTCACAGACGAAACCACATATGTATATGCAAATATCGACGACATTGAAAGGGTCCTGATAAATTTAATACATAATGCCATTAAGTTCACTAATGAAGGCGGGAATATAACTATCACAGTCGAGACAAAGAAAGACAAGATCTATGTATCGATACGTGATAACGGTATCGGTATAGATAAAGAAGATATAGCTAATATATGGACAAGATTCTACAAAGGAGACAAATCCCGCAGTAAAGACAAGACAGGAACCGGATTGGGTCTGTCAATAGTGATAAGCGTTATAAAGCGACATAATGAAACGATCGATGTAAAGAGTCAGAAAGGTGTCGGGACAGAATTTACTTTTACTTTGGAAAATGCCGATCAACTGCAAAATTCATAAAAAGTTAACATCTTATATCGTAATTATATGATATTATGCGTATTGGAGCTAAAATGACAAAAAAACATCTGAAAAATAATGAAAATGATATTGAAGTAATAAATGATGCAATGGCAGAAGATACAAACCACGGCTGTTATACTGAGACAATAAAAAAACAGAAGAAAAGTTTTGTGGAAAGGATATTGGTTCCTTTTTTTGTATGTCTTTTATGTCTTGCACTGTCCATATGTGCCTGTGCATTCACTGTTGCATATGTATTCAACCGCAATCTTACATCAGCGTTGATGCAGGTATTCAATGTCAGCTCACTTGACGTGGGGCTTAAGAATTCCGAGACCCCATCACCTTCAGATACGGAAGGATATGTCAATACACATCAGGATCAGGGTGATACCACTGATTCAGGGAATATAAGCACGATTTATCAGCCGATGGTAAAAATAGAAGTGATACCATATGAAGTCAATTCCTCCATTTCAGATGCGACCGAGAAAGTAATGCCATCAATTGCATATCTTGTATGTAAGTATAGCGATGGGGAAAACACATATGAAAAAAAATCAAGCGCATTGATAATAAGTGATGATGGTTATATTGTGACATGTGATACTGCTCTAAGAGATCTTTGTATCGACAACAGCAATGAATTGAAACCAGATTGTTCTGTGGAAGTAAGTGTAAACTATGATTATTCGAAGGTTTATTCCGCTGTTGTAGTTGGAAGAGATCAAAAGAATAATATTGCTTTATTAAAAATAGAGTGTGACTTAGTACTGAAATTTATTGAGTACGGTGATTCTGATGCATTAAAAATGGGGGAAACGGTATTATCTGCTTCAAATGGAGGAAATGCATCATCAGGGATAGTCACCGCAGGAATAGTCTCTGGTCTTGTTACAACATATAACGATAAAGCCGTTGAACCGAATACTAAAATATCAGACGAATTGTGGTATATATCAACAACTGCACCGATGTGCGATTCATGCAACGGAGGAGCGCTGGTAAATATCTATGGGCAGGTAGTAGGGATGACTATTTTCGGGAACGATCCGGTCTCGGGAGATTCTGAAAGTATATATTATGCTATACCTGTAAATAAGATCATGAACATAGCTGAGGACTTGGAAAGTAATACATTTATGAACGATATGACCCCGAATATAGGGATCGCGGTATTGACAGATCCTGTGAAAATATCGTTGACAGAAAATCAGACAGCAATAGATTTAACAGGTTTGAAAGTTAAATATGTCGGATTCAACACACCGGCTTATGATTCAGGATTGAAGGTTGATGATGTTATTGTAAGTATTTATGATGAAACACTGGCGATAGTAGCAGATTTCTTCAGAATAAAAAACAATTACAATCCGGGTGAGAGTATTTTATTGATCGTATACAGATACTATGAAGGTGAACTTGCATTTAAATTGGTTCCGATCCAAATCATACTGTCTGTCACTAAATAAATGGTTAGTATAGATAAAATAATACAGGGTTTGAATAAAGAATATCCTGATGTCATGTGCACATTAAAATATGATGATTCTCTTCAGTTGCTTATAGCGACTCAGCTTGCAGCTCAATGTACCGATAAAAGGGTCAATATGACCACTCCTGAATTGTTTTTAAAATATCATACCGCAAAAGACTATGCATATGCTGATATTAACGACATAGAAAGAATGATCAGGCCGACAGGGTTTTTTCATAATAAGGCAAAGAATATCATCAAATGCTGTGAGGTGCTGGAAAGCCTGTACGATGGTCATGTACCGGATAATATGGATGAACTGTTGAAGTTACCGGGAGTGGGCAGGAAAACAGCAAATGTCATTCTAGGGGAGTTTTTCGGTAAACCTGCAGTGATAGTCGATACTCATACAAAACGTTTATCCAACAGAATAGGACTCAGTAAAGAACATACACCTGAAAAAATAGAAAAGGATCTGATGAGAATATTACCTGTCAATGAATGGACCCAATTCTGCCATAGATTAGTGTTTCATGGCAGGGAAGTATGCAGGGCGCGAAAACCTGACTGTAGACTTTGCTGTATAAAGGAATATTGTAAGTATTTTAATGTTAAAAATTCAGATGGTGCATCAGTTTAGTTACGGAACCCGCAGTTTCCTAATCTATAGGAATATCGTGATCCCGGAGCTTTCCTATATTCCGCCTTCATAATGCTATACTGACATTACTTTTTCTTGTAGTAACCATGTTCCCGGTCTGTTATGTACCTTAATATTCTGCTATATAGTTCTTTCGACATTTCAACAAATGTAATTCCAAAATTTGTTTTACCATTTACGTTCTTTTTCCATGCAACATGGCCCTTCAAATTACCTAAATCCGGTGAAACGATGTTCACCAGTTCAGAATAATCCGATGATATGTCCACTATATCATCACATTCAACTTTTATACCTGTTTCCGAGATATCAACGATTCTGCATGATGCTGATTCATTGATATTGAATTGTATTTTTTCATCGGTAACAAGTCTTTCTGCATTACGTTTTCTTGGTCTTTCCAAACATACTAAAATACTTAGGATAATTGCAAATATATTATAAACTGACCATGCTATATTGATGAGTGTGGAATTCATTGAAAAGCCTGAATCATAATAAAATCGCGGGTATGATAATATCAACCCAAATACAGTTAGAATGAGCAGGATAATATGAGGAAGCGCTATTCGAAATGAAAAAGATGTTTTAGTTGTATTCGTTCCTTTAGGTGTTACTCGAAAAGGAATAGGCCTTGAGAAAATAGTCTCGACAAGAGCAGCAAGCGCGATAAAAGGAGCCATGGCTGTCTCGTAAATGTGGCTCCATGTGATTGAGCGGCCTTTATGAACAAGTGATTTAAAGGTTAAGACTGAGGCGATAAACGATGGAAGCCAAAAAATTAGTAAATCATTTATCGATGCGTTTAATATCACTATATTGAAAATAAGATAAATTATCGGACATAATAAAAAGATTAATTTCTGAACACCGAAAAACCAGTAAATAAAACCGTCAATATATATTAATTTCTGAATAGAACTTAATCCCTTCATTGTAAGAGGATTCCATTTTTTCGTTACCTGTATATTTCCTCTGCACCACCTCTCACGTTGTTTGACCAAATCAGTGAAACTTTCAACAGAAAGTCCTGTACATAGTATTTCATTTATAAATTTAGTATGATAACCCTTAGCTTGAATCAACATTCCGGTTGCCATATCCTCGGTGATTGTGCCGGTAGGTATGCCACCTATATCTTCCAATGCCTTTCTTCTGAATATGGCATTTGTCCCGACATGGAGGACTGCATTATAATTGTCCCTACCGCTCTGGATATCAATCATAAAAAAATCCTGCTCATTGGGAATATTTCGGTTGAATTTCAAGTTAAACTGAAAAGGATCCGGATTATAGAAGATCTGAGGTGTTTGAATAAAGCCCATTTTTTTATCTGTAAAAGCACCAAGAGTACTTCCTAGGAAATTTGATTTTGGTACCATATCTGCATCAAGCAACATAATAAATTCACCATTTGTCAGTCCTAATGCATTATTAAGATTACCTGCTTTTGCATGTGTATTATTATCTCTGGTAATATAATGTATTCTTAATGAATCACACAGTTGTTTGATGTTCATTCTATGTCCATCATCACAGATATAGATATTAATGAGATTATCAGGGTAATCAAGATTTAGGCATGCTGTTATTGTCCTTTTTAAGATTTTTTCAGTTTCATTATATGTAGAAATGAAAACATCAACTGTCGGAAGATTATCAAAATCCTCCAGTGAATACTTATTGTTCTTATATGGTTTCCAAAAAAGAAGTCTGAAAACAAGGGATTGCCAGAAACCCATCCATTCAGCCAAAAGTAAAGCAAAACCTAGGATTATACTTATAATACCGAGTTTCAAAGGAAAAGTGTATAAGGTTCTCCATAATAAATAAATCAGATTATAAATGATCGTAAGTATAATGAATATTTTTTTTAATTTATAGAATTTATTTGATATAAAAAATATTCCGATTAATATAAATATAGATATAAGCATGATTCCCATTCTGTTATTTAAAAAGATAGTGATGTTGTTCATATTACTACTCCCTTCTAACTTATCCGACAGAAATATAGTCTATACTTACATTTATAAAATAATTGAGTGCAATATATATTATAATTAAATAAAATATAATACACAATATACAGTATTAGCTGAATCTTCTCGCTTTTATTTATGTGGTCTTTATCATGCTGTTAATTCATTTTGCATGTACTTTCAATATGTAATGAGGTAAAAGATCTTTCGAGCATCTCAAAAGTCAAATGCAGATTCCATTTCAGCTTCGCTTGTATTTGATTTTTTATCACTTGCATGCTGTTTCACGTGAAGAAGTAAAGAACCTTTTGTAAAAATACTTGACTATTAGATATTAATTATGTAAACTATTTAGGTGCATTATTAGGAGGTGAAGGTAATGGCTAAATGTGAGATTTGTGAAAAGGCAACTGTATTTGGAAATAATGTTAGTCACTCAGAGAGAAAAACTAGCAGAACTTTTAAACCCAATATCAGAAAAGTTAAAATAGACGACAACGGGACAGTAAGAAGCGCATATATATGTACCAGTTGTTTACGTTCTGATAAGGTAAAAAGAGCATAGTGAAAAATAAAGAGTTCTAAACTCTTTTTTTTTATGCTGCTTACTTTATATTGACAGTGGTTCGATTTGTAGAGTAAAATCAATAAAGAGATTATTGCGGAGGATATTATATGATTACAGCTTCAGAATTTAGAAATGGTGTAACTTTTGAAATGGACGGCCAAGTGTATCAGGTTATTGAATTTCAACATGTCAAACCCGGCAAAGGTGCAGCTTTCGTCAGAGCTAAAATAAAAAATTTAAAAACAGGTTCTTTGGTTGAGAGGACTTTCAATCCCTCAGATAAATTCGAAGTAGCCCGTATGGAAAGAAAATCTATGCAGTTCTTATATAAAGACCAGGATCTTTTCTATTTCATGGATCTGGAAACTTTTGATCAGACACCTCTCAACAGCATTGAATTAGGTGATTCCATGACATTCGTAAAGGAAAATGAGTCTGTTCAGATACTGTCATATAAAAACCAGGTATTCGGTGTTGAAGCACCAAATTTCGTTGTCCTTGAAATTATACAGACTGAACCGGGATTTGCAGGTAATACAGCGACAAATACTACGAAACCTGCAATTGTTGAAACAGGAGCTCAGATCAGAGTACCGTTATTCGTAAATATCGGAGATCATGTAAGAATTGATACTCGTATCGGTGAATACATGGAGAGAGCATAATGCCTATAAATGTTACGATTTGGAATGAATACAGACATGAAAAAGAAAATCCTGAAATAGGAAAATTATACCCTGATGGCATGCATGCAGCTATCGGGGATTTTTTAAGGAAAGACAGTTCATTTAATATAAGACTTGCATGTTTGGATGATGAATCTCAGGGATTACCAGACAATATCATAAATAGTACCGATGTATTGATATGGTGGGGACACTGTTATCACAATGCGGTATCAGACGAATTGGTAGTAAAACTTGCTGACAGGGTCAGAAGGGGAATGGGAGTTGTTTTCCTTCATTCATCGCATGAATCCAAACTCTTTAAAACACTTACCGGATGCTCTGGGTGTCTGTCATGGAGAGAAGAAGGCGAAACACAGATAATATGGAATTTAAAACCAAATCATCCCATAACTCAGGGAATCAACGGATATATCAGAATCGATAAGGAAGAAACCTATGGTGAGCCATTCGGGATACCGGAGCCGACAGAGTCTATTTTTATGTCATGGTTCTCAGGAGGAAATGTATTCAGATCAGGATGGGTGCTGAATGTACAGAACGGGAAAATGTTTTATTTCCAACCTGGTCATGAATCATTTCCAACTTATTATAATGAAGATGTGTTACGAGTAATCAGCAATGCTGTTAAATACCTGGCACCTGTTAAGATACTCGACAATGTAAAAGGTGTCTGGCAGAAGGAATCGGTCTTAAATATATAATGTTGAATCCAAAGCCTGTCTCACATACAAATCTTGAACAGATCAGAGAATACTTTGTTAATGCGCCAAAGCATATGTCTTTGGCACAGTTTACAACCACATATCTGTGGAGACACAGTACGGGACTGCTTTTTGATATACAGGATGATTTTTTATATCTTTTTGAGAAGAATTATAATTATGCCGCACCTTGTCCCCTTGGCCCCGGAGACCTTTTTAAAGCTCTGGATAAAGTTAATGAATTTGAGAGATCGGTTGGCGGTATCAACGTTGTCTATTGTATAGATGAAGACATGAAAGAACTGCTAAAAGAAAGATATGAAGTGTTCGAAGAGGACACTCTTGCTGAATATGTATATGATTCTAAAGATCTTATGGAGTTACCCGGTAAAAAATTCCATGATAAGAAAAATCACCTGAATCAGTTCAAAAATGCTAACTCCTATACATACGAGAAAATCGACAATAATGATATTAAGCTTGTTATGGATCTTCTCGAGAATTGGAACGAGAAGAAAGCAAGCAATAATGACCTTGAAGTAGAAAAATCTGCTATTGCTGAGATATTAAATTACGATATCGGGGTCGATTACAAAGCAGGAGCTATCAGAGTGGATGACAAGGTAGTGGCTTTTTCTATAGGTGAAAGAATTTGCGACGACATGGCATGTGTTTATTTTGAAAAGGCTGATACTGATATAAAAGGTGCATTTAATATAATAAACAATGAATTTGTTAAGAATGAATTTCCTGATGTTCATTATATCAATCGTCAGGAGGACCTTGGATTACCAGGATTGATCCAGGCAAAAATGAGTTATAATCCGGTGTTTAAAGTAAGGAACTATTCTATCAGATTATAAGGGTCTGTAATTAAAAAGTGATGTATATAATAAAAGAAGGAAAGCAAAAGCTTTCCTTCTTTAGTACTATTGACCCAAAGATATAACGGTTATAATCACTGTCCGGTGATATCAAACTGACTGTAATACAAATTCGCATAGAAACCGTTCAATGCAAGGAGTTCATCGTGCTTACCCTGTTCAACGATATTACCTTTATCCATTACAAGTATGACATCAGCATTTTTTATTGTTGAGAGCCTGTGTGCAATTATAAACGAGGTCCTGTTCATCATAAGATTATCCATAGCTTTTTGAATAAGGATCTCTGTTCTGGTATCCACATTGCTGGTGGCTTCATCAAGTATCAATATCGGTTTATTTGCCAATATGGTCCTTGCAATCGTAAGAAGCTGTTTCTGACCTGATGATATATTATTCGCTTCTTCATTTATGACCATATCATAACCATCTTTCTGAGTCAGTATGAAGTGATCAGCGCATGCAAGTTCAGCAGCCTTGAATACTTCCGCATCGGTAGCTTCAGATTTGCCGTAAGCGATATTTTCCTTTATGGTGCCGTGGAATAACCATGCATCCTGAAGAACCATCCCAAAAAGACTTCTAAGCTGCTTTCTGGTCATCTCGCGTATATCGAACCCATCGATTTTAATACTTCCGGAACCGACATCGTAGAATCTCATGAGAAGGTTAACTATTGTTGTTTTGCCGACGCCTGTCGGTCCTACTATAGCGATCTTCTGCCCTGAAGTAATATCCGCAGTGAACTGTTTTATTACCGGAGCATTCTGCTGATATCCGAAAATAACATCCTCAAATTTCACATTACCTTTTGTACGCTCCAGTATGACAGGGTCAGCAATATCAGGGGTTTCATCAGTCTGCGACAGAAACAAAAATACTCGTTCTGCGGCTGCAGCTGTTGACTGCAATGTATTTGCTATACCTGCTGTCTGACTCATAGGCATATTGAACTGTCTTACATATCGTATGAAAGCCTGTATATCTCCTACCTGTATCTGATTAGTGATTACTAAATATCCGCCTGCCACACATACTCCCACATAACCTAAATTCCCGATAAAAATCGTGATGGGCATCATAAGACCGGACAAGAACTGAGATATCCATGAACTCTTATACAATTCCTTATTAAGTTCTCCGAATCTATTAATGGATCTTTCTTCTCCGTTAAATACTTTCAATATATTGTGACCGGAAAACATCTCTTCTACATGCCCGTTAAGATTGCCAAGATTCTTCTGCTGCAATTTAAAATACTTCTGAGAACGCTTCACTATTTGCGTGACAAATATCGTAGTAAGAGGGACTATAAGCACTGTGATACCTGTCATTACAGGTGAAATTATGAGCATCATCACAAGTACGCCTATTATCTGGGTAACAGTGCTTGTTATCTGAGACAGGCTTTGGTTAAGAGTGAAACTCACGGTATCGATATCATTTGTTACTCTGCTCAAAATTTCTCCGTGAAGCTGATTATCGAAATATGAGATAGGAAGCCTGTTGAATTTATCAGACATATCTTTTCTCAAAGCATATCCTATTTTCTGTGATACTGTATTGGATATATAACTTTGAATGAACTGAAAAACAGCTGAAGCGATATATAGTACCATCAATAAAATAAGTATACGGGATATGTACTCGTAATCGATCCTGTCAGATAACCCGGTAAAACCATTATATAATTCTGTAGTGATATAACCCATCTGTCGAGGTGTAAGCACATTACATATTGTGCTTATTATAGAGAAAAGCATTGAAATGATAAGCATGAACCAGAAAGGCCTAAGGTATTTGATAAGTTTTTTCATTGTACCTTTAAAATCCTTTGGTTTTTCAATAAGACGCATAGCAACTTGGGGGCCGCCTCCGCCGGGACCGCCTAACGGTCTTACCGCGCGCATATCCTGTGTTGGCTTTGGTTTATAATTTATGTTAGTCATGATAATTCCTCCTTTGATAATTGCGAGGAAGCTATCTCATAATATACCTGACAGCTTTTAAGAAGATCCTTATGTTTGCCTATGCCTACCATTTCACCTTTATCCAATACTATGATCTGATCACAATTCATTATTGTACTGACTCTCTGGGTAACTATAAAAACTGTTGATGATCTTGTTCTTTCAATAAGCTGCGATCTTAACATGGATTCGGTTTTGAAATCCAAAGATGAGAAACTATCATCGAATATATAAATTTTTGGTGAATTTACCAATGCACGGGCAATTGAAATACGCTGTTTCTGACCTCCGGATACATTGGTCCCTGCCTGCGATATCTCTGAAGCAAAACCATTTTCTTTTTCATTGATAAAAGAAGATGCCTGAGCAATATATGCGGTTTTTTGCAATTCTTCTTCACTTACGTTTCTTCCGAATCTTATATTACTTTCGATATCACCTGCGAACAGCATATTTTTTTGAGGGACATAACCTATACTGTCTCTCAATTCGTGCTGAGTCATGCACCTTACATTGACATCATCAACAAGTACTTCACCGGATGTGGTGTCATATAAACGTGGTATCATATTCACAAGTGTTGATTTTCCGCTGCCTGTAGAACCTATTATTGCTGTTGTCTGACCCGGTGAGGATTTAAATGTAATATTTTTTATAGCCGGTTCCAATGACCCCGGATAGTTGAATGTGACATTTATAAATTCGACTACTCCTCGGGGTTCATTATGTATAGTATTTTCAGGAAGCGGATCCTTGATAGCCGGATCAGTGTCAAGCACCTCATAAATTCTTTTAATTGATACGGAAGCTCTTGGAATGATAACGAATGTCATGGACAGCATCTGAAAACTGAACATTATCTGCATTATATACTGGACAAAAGCCATAAGATCGCCAACTTTTATAGATGCAGCACCTACCATTTTTGAGCCAAGCCATAAAGCAATAACAGTAGAGATGTTCATCACGACCATGGTCATTGGCTGCATAGCAGCCATTATCCTTCCGATTTTTAAATGAAGACCTGTAAGACCGGCATTTGCTTTTTCAAATTTATCATCCTGTATATCCTGTGTATTGAACGCACGTATTACACGCATGCCGCTCAGATTCTCACGTGTGATTAGATTCAGCTTATCGACCATAGTCTGAACTTTTTTAAATTTAGGCACTGTCAGTGTAAAATTCAATGACATTACAGCTACGATCAAAGTACATGATGCAACGAGTATCCAGGAAAGATTCTTGCCGTATCTTATAGCTAATATGACTCCGCCTATCGCTGTCATCGGTGCTGATATCGCCATGCGTAATATCATATCAAGAAAGTTCTGTATCTGGGTGACATCATTAGTACAACGCGTAATAAGTGAAGAAGAGGAAAATCTGTCGAATTCACTTAATGAATACGATTCCACTTTTCGGAAAACACTGCCTCTTACATTACTTGAAAATGCTGCTGAAACCCTTGAAGAGAGGAATCTTGCGATCGATTGTGCGATAATACCCGCAACAGAGACCAAAAGCATTAACCCCCCAATATTTAGGATGTATGCTGTATCACCGTTTGGAATACCTGTGTTTACTATATCAGACATATAACTTGGCAGTGCAAGGCTTGCCATGGATTGTCCGAAGGTCAATCCGAATATGATCAGTATTTTCCACCAATCATTCTTAAGATAGGACATGATTTTAACCATTTTGAATATCTCCCTGTTCCTTAAGTATTTTGCTGGCTTCGTTCAGCAGTTCTATAAAAAGAACTGTTTTATTGTCCTTAAGATTATCCGAGAGATACTTCGCTTCAGCTAGGTCGATCTCTGCCTGTCTGTTCAATATTTCAATGCCTGAACCCGTAAGCTCAACACACATCATGCGCCTGTCTTTTTTACTTACAGAACGAGTTATATATCCTTTGTTTTCCAGTGAATTCAATGCAGCTGTGATATATGGTCTGGATATTTCGATATGATCACTCAGATCAGAAGGATATATTTCTGCAACATTATCTTTTTTCATTCTTTTAACATTGATCAGAACGATAAATTCATTCATAGGTAGAACTTTAAGACTCTTTTTTTGACGCAATGCTTTTCTGAAACTGTGGATCGCGTTTAACAGCTGTTCATCCAATTTTTGCTCTGTATCCATTTTTTCTCCTTAATTGGTTAATAGTGTGAATAGTTTATATTGTGAATTATATTAACCATAAAAACAAATGTCAATATATAAGTATAATGATGTACAATGAACATGCTGATTTGATATAATTAATAACGGAGGTTTTTTATCATGACCATGACCGGACAAGAAAGAATAGCCAGAATACTTAAGAGGCAGCCTGTTGACAGAATCGGATTATATGAACACTTCTGGAGTGATACTATAAAGAAATGGGATGTAGGAGAGGGAATTGAGGAAAAAGTCGGATTTGATATGCTGGAGGGATGGCCTTTCAACTGTGTTGCAGATCTGGATTTCAAACCAGTCATTGTAGCTGAAGATGAAGATACGGTAACAATGAAAGACGGTAACTATGCAACATTGAGAAAGCATAAAAAGCATGATGCGACACCTGAACATATCGATTTTGATATAGACTCCAGAGAGAAATGGGAACAAAAAATAAAGCCTTTATTATTTGCCAATGACAGACGTATCAATTATGATTATTATTTACGTAAATTGAAATATGCCAGAGAGCATAACATGTTCTTTGTATGGTCTGGTGTGAATGTTTTCGAACAGATGCACCCGCTTACGGGACATGTCAACATGCTTATGGCAATGATAGATGATCCTGACTGGGTAAAAGATATGTGTATGACTTACGCAAAACTTACTGTTGATCTTCAGCAGATGCTGTTTGCAAAAACAGGCTATCCCGACGGTATATGGTTTTATGAAGACATGGGATTTAAAAATGCGCCTTTCATATCTCCGGCTATGTATGACGAGTTTCTGTATCCGGCTCATAAATATACGATCGATTATGCAAAAAGCTGTAATCTGCCTGTCATAATGCACTCTTGCGGTTTTGTGGAACCGCTTCTGCCCGGAATGCTGAAATCTGGAATAGACTGCCTGCAGGTAATTGAAGTTAAAGCAGGCATGGATCTGTTAAGAATTCATAAAAATTACAAAAATAATCTTTCTCTTATGGGAGGGATCGACGTGAGAACTTTATATACTAATGATAAAAACATCATTGATAAGGAATTGGAAAGCAAGATCCCGTTCGTAAAAGACGGATACGGATATGTTCTTCATTCCGATCATTCGATACCATGCACTGTCAACTACGATACTTACAAATATTTCATTCAACGCGGACTTGAGTTGGGTACATACTAAAAGGAGAAGGAAAATGGACGCAGATAACAAGAGAAAAAGAAAAATACACCTTATATGCAATTCACATATAGATCCTGTATGGCTTTGGAACTGGGAAGAAGGTGCAGGTGCTGCATTATCTACATTCCGGACTGCCGTAAGATTTTGCAGGGAATACGATGAATTCATATTTAATCATAATGAAGCGATTTTATATAAATGGGTCGAGGAGTATGATCCTCAGCTTTTTAAAGAAATTCAGGAACTTGTAAAACAAGGCAAGTGGAATATCATGGGAGGATGGTATATACAGCCTGACTGCAATATGCCATGCGGTGAATCATTTGTCAGGCAGATCACTGAGGGCAGAGAATATTTCATGGAAAAATTCGGAACTGACGGTGGAAGAACAGCGATAAATTTCGATCCGTTCGGTCATACTATCGGTCTCGTACAGATACTGAAGGATGCGGGCTATGATAATTATATCGTATGCAGACCTTCAAAACTTACATATAACAATAAACCGCTAAGTGATAAATTCATTAAATGGAAAGGTTATAACGGTAAATCCATTAATGTTTTCAAGTCATCAAGTTATTGTTCACGACTTGGCGAATTTGCCAACAGATATCCTGGTATAGTGAACAATCAGGAAGGAAAGAATGATATCTGTGTTCTCTGGGGAGTAGGAAATCACGGTGGGGGGCCGTCCAAAAAAGATCTGGATGATATAAGGGAAATAATGAAGGAGAGTAACGATGAAATAGTGCATTGCGATCCTGATGACTATTTTAACGATTATATTAATAACAATAAACCGGATATGACTCTAAAAAAGTCGCTGCATTCATTTTCCGTCGGATGCTACACTTCTATGACAAGAGTTAAACAGAAGCACAGGGAACTGGAGAATAAATTACTGATGTGTGAAAAAATGATGAGCCAGGCATATGTAAATGGTCTCATTGATGAATACGAGCATGCACTTATCAAAGATGCATGGCAGGATCTGCTTTTCTGCCAGTTTCACGACTCGCTTCCCGGATCCAGTATACAGATGGTGGAAAATGATATTTTAAAAAGATTGGATCATGGTCTTGAAGTAATAGATAAGCTTATATTCCGCAATTACTTCAGAATGTGTACTGGTCAGAAAGCTGCAAAAGAAGGTGAGTATCCTGTGCTTGTATATAATCCTCATCCATATAAGGTCATAACAATAGTCGAATGCGAATATGTACTTGCAGAACAGAACAGAGTCCCGAATACCTTTTCAAACGCGCATGTATATAATGAAAATGGAAACAGTATTTTAAGCCAGAACGAAAAAGAAAGCTCGAATTTACCTATAGATTGGGCAAAGAAGGTCGTGTTTGAATGTGATCTGGAACCGATGGCAGTTAACAGATTCAATATAATAAACGAAGTGATCGGTAAAAAACCATTTGTTGATCTTATGAAAGACGAGAACTATCTGTATGTCAATAACGTGAATATGAGCGTAAAGATCAACAGAAATACAGGACTGATCGATTCATATGTCGTAAATGATTATGAATTTATTGATAATAAAGCATGCAGATTGATCGCTATACAGGATAACTGCGATCCGTGGGGAATGACAGTTGACGGATTTAAAAAAGTGATCGGCAATTTCAGGCTGGCATCAAAGAAAGAATGTGCACGTATCTGCGGCCTGGCAAATGCGGATATCGAACCTTTACACATCATCGAAAGCAGCACTGTGAGAACTATCGTCGAAGCTTGCTTCGTATATAAGGAATCATCATTATGTATAAGATATACGTTCAACAGAAATAATAACATGATAGGTATCAATCTAAGGATATTCAGTCAGAACAGGGATATCATGTATAAACTCAGTTTTCCAACAACACTGAAGAAGTCTGTGTGTATTGGAAAGACTGCATACGGGCGGGACGATCTTATGACTGACGGCAATGAAAATGTTGCACAGCAATGGGTCAAACTGAAAGAAAACAATAAAGCCTTCTGTGTTATAAATACCGGTACATACGGATCAAGTATGAAAAACGGAGAGTTACGTATGAGTGTGATGAGGACACCTGGATATAGCGCGCATCCGATAGGTGACCGGCAGATACTTCCATTAGACAGGCTATCACCGCGGCAGGATATAGGTGAAAGGATTTTCGATTATTTCATGATAGCAGGTGATGATGATGTAATAGACCATGACATCGATTCTGACGCTTTGATCATACATCAGAAACCTATTGTATTGAACTATTTCCCGAACGAACAAGGCAGAAAAGCTGAACCATTCTGTACATTGAGTAATAATTCAGTGGAACTTGTAACAGTAAAAAAGGATAGATCTAAAGACGGTTATATAGTCAGATTATTCAATAATCTGAACTGTACTAATATTTTCGAAATTGATTTCACTGTTTTCGGTTATAAAAAAGATTATTCTATGAAACCGTTCGAGATATTGTCGTTATATTGCGATAAAGAAGGTACTGCAAAAATAAAGCTTACGGAATAGGAAACAGTATGGATAAGAAATGTTTGAACGGATGGTGGGATTTTAAACCTATTTATGTTGATGATAATGGATCGAATCACATACCTGAAGAAGGCTGGCTTCACAATGCATATCTTGTTCCTTCGGTATGGAGGAAACCTCTTGAGGCTGTAAGGCATAGGGGAGAAGAGTATTATAAGGCAATAGGAATTGATGATTTTAATAAATCAACAGATTGGGAATTTTTGTATGATGATTATAATTATCCTGCCGAATGGACTAAAACTAAAAGTGCCTGGGCGAGAACGTATTTCAATATCAATGAAATCAAAGCTGGTAAGAGATATTTCATAAGACTCGATGCTGTTATGCCAATGTCTAGAGTCCATATAAATGGGATATATATGAATGATTTTATACATCCGACATTACCTAACCAAATTGATGTGACAGAATACATCAAAAAGGGAAATAATGAATTATGCGTTTTTATGCATGACTACAAAAATGATGAATATGGAAGAGCAAAGGTCCCGACAGGAACTATGCTGATAACATATAATGCGGGAATCTGGCAGGATGTTTTTCTTGAAACATATGATGATATACTAATATCTGATGTTACAGTAACTACTTCATACCGTGAAAAGAACATAAAAGTAGAATATGAGATTACAAATTATTCAAAGGTTGATAAAGATGTCAGGCTGAAATGTTTTATCATAGAGTATAAAGGAAAGAATACAACAAAACATATTATAGATTTTAATTATGCAAACACAGTTGTACAAAGCGGCAAAAGTGGAATCGCAAAAATAGAAGCTAAATGGGAAAACCCGCATTTATGGGATACATCTGATCCGTTTTTATACTATATGATATGTGAATTATCAGTAGATAACAGATTAATAGATACATATAAAGAAAGATTTGGATTCAGGGAAGTATGGGTAGAAGGAAAAAACCTGATGTTCAACGGATATCCGCTGCATCTGTTTTCTGATTGGGGTCATAAAGTGACCACATACTGCTTTACTGATAAATGGATAATGAAGTGGTTTAAAATGATCAGAGACTGCAATATGAACCATACCAGGCTTCATACATCACCACATCCGAGAATATTATGTGATCTAGCTGATCAGTATGGGATCCTCGTCACAGGGGAAGCTGGATTGCACGGTGCAGGAGGATCACAGGCATCGAATGATGACGAGTACTGGGCAAATTCCAATGATCATGTTGCAAGATTTGTAAAAAGAGATAAAAATCATCCGTGTGTAATTATGTGGAGCGTAGAGAATGAAATGCGCTGGAATCAAAAGGGTGATGAGCAGAAATACGCAAAGAAAACATTAGAGAATCTTCCATTGCTTAGAAAGCTATTCAACACATTGGATCCTACCAGGCCTGCATATCATGAAGGTGACAGTTCGTTATGGGACGAGAGTTCTCAGGAAATACTGTCCAGGCATTATGGTAAAGACGGCGTAGGAGCAGACTGGTGGAATGAAAAACAGCCTCTTCATAATGGTGAAATGAGTCTGTATCATTATGAGAGTTCAAATACAGCATTAAGTATTTTCGGGGAGAAAGTATTTGAGGATTTTAAAGTCGTGGACGAAGCTTCTGCCCTGGATACAAAATGGCTTGTTGAATATGGCAGAACCAAAGGCGTTTGCTGTTTTGGACCATGGAATCAGTCATGCCTTAAACTCATGAGGAATTGTGATCATGAGATAATATTAAATTATGATGACTTTACAAAAGAAGGAGTTAAACCTTTATATGTCAGGCCATTTACTTCGGAATTCAATTTCTGGGAAGAAGGCAAGGGATATAACGCTTTAGGATCTTTTGATATACAGAAAGACGGATTCAGACCGTTTGCTTTGATCGATCACAGTAACCAAATCAATTATTATATCGGTAAACCTATTATTAGAAGAGTATATGCTGTAAATGACCTGTATCATGATGTAGAAGGTGAATTATGCGTATATTTCGATAATGACCTGGTTAAGAAAGATAAACTAACGGTAATGAGAGGATATACTGTAAGTGTGGATATTGATCTTCCTGCTTCACTTAATAATATTAGGAATATTGAAAACTGTTCATACAGATATGAATTTGTATCTGATGGCAAGGTGTTGGATAGACAATACAAAGAAATCAGGATATATCCGAAAACCAACAAAAAAATAGACCGATTAAGAAAAATAGGCAGTTCATATAATATCTGCATATTAAAACCAAAAAAAATATCCGGGTTATTTGATGAATATGGCATCAGATATGCAGCAATAAACGATACTGAAGAAGATATATCTGAAAATGTTGATCTTCTGATCGTTGAGAGCAACGCTATAAATGAAGGAAGCCGTATAAATAAAGTTATTGATAAATATGTTTCAAAGGGCGGCAAAGTCCTGATTCTGGAACAGGATATATCAGTCTTCAAGGGTATAAATATGATCCAGAAGAATGTGTTGACTGCATTTAGCATAGCAGATAATCAGATGCTGGACAATATATCAGCACATGATCTATGCTACTGGGGCAATGACAGTTATGCGAAAATAGACAGCGATGCCTATGTTGCAAAGAAAATGTATGTTAAAAGCGATATACCTGATGATATTACTTACATCATTGAAAGCGGGGAAGGCGGTTTTGGAAGAGGGGACCTTGGTAATTCTGCTTTAATGATGATAAGACATGGTAAGGGATTAATAGTAGCAAATCAGATGTTGATATCTGATAAATGGAAGGAGCAGCCTTCTGCTCGGGAACTTGTACTTAATATTTTATTATATTTACACAGTTATGGATATAATGATGCAGTCAGTAAACCTTTTGTATTAAATGGTTCCGATCATGATACATTTGAAAGATATGAACAGCAATTATCAAAAGGCGGGAAAATGATTGTGAACGGCCTAAATAAAGACAATGTGGAAGAATGGAATACGATTCTGCAATCACAGATAAAAATCAAAGAATGCGTAACATATCAAGGAGTTAAGTGTACAAAGGAGCCGATCACGCAGGGTGTTTCAAATGATGATATGAACGGTATAACTACTTTCTGTTACTGTAAACCGACTGTATATAATACAATCATAGCTGATAATGTAATAGAAAATGATGGTTCAGTGAAATCTATAATAACGACTTGTGAGAATAATATAATGAAAGAACTATGTGTTTTTGACGGACAGACAGAACTGAAGAGAGCATATACCGAAACAAAGTACTATTATAACGCTCACAGAGTTCCTGATGTTCTTTTATGTTCATTAAAATACGGAGAAGGAGTGGTGTACATAAATCAGATCATCGCAGCTGACAAAGATACAAAGTTCAGGAGACTGCAAAACAGACTATATTATAATCTGGGTGTAGAAAGCAGAAGCACGGTTTTTACTGATGAAACAGTTACATGCACCAGACAAAGCAACGGATATCCTGAAAGGATGCACATACAATATATAAACTCAGATGATCGTTCTTGGGATGATTTTGTAAAAACGACAGTAAATAATAATGAAAGGATGCCTCATAAAAAGACTGTGAGCATTGGCGATTGGTCAATAAATGAGGGCAGACAAATTGTTAATATTACTGCTGATACCGGATGTATAATGATCACATTCAATATTTTCTCCAGCGAACCCAGAAAAAATATAGACACCAATTTAGGTGTACCAAATCCGGAGTTGTTAACGTTTGTAGATTTCCTCGGAGAAGGAAGAATCAAGCTTGCTATAAATGGCACAGATATGGGTGACAGATCATTTACCGGCGGAAAGGCAACATACTCGGATATAAGTCTTGAAAGCAGGCATAATTACATAATGATCGCCTGGTATCCAGAAAAAGCGAATGATAAATTAAATTTGTTGTGGCACGATATAAATGGCAGACCGGAGGTCAATTTTGAATTTTATATTTAGTATGCTTAAATCAAGTGTATTGCAAAAAGCGATTAGCAAAAATTATCACGTTAATTCCCAAAGTAAGTTCCACAGTTAGAGACATATAGACTTTACATTGGGAAATCAATGGAATTAAGTATGATAAATTCAATAAAACAAACCCAGAAAAGCACCGAAAATGTCTGGAA
>Ga0172381_10002447_pt1 | contig 20466 bp, 20 predicted proteins | sample Leawel6488metaG_FD_119754 | JGI IMG/M metagenome (GOLD analysis project Ga0172381, IMG submission 119754) | Leachate microbial communities from a municipal landfill in Southern Ontario, Canada - Leachate well 64-88 metaG | ecosystem: Engineered > Solid waste > Landfill > Unclassified | place...
CCCTCACAAATCCACTCCTTTACTCGGCTCTTTGAAGTATAAACTCGAGGCTAAGTGAAAACTTACCCATAAGTAACTCGAAAGTTACTCCTAAGTAACTCCAGAGTTACCTATAACTAACTCGGAAGTTACTCCTATGTAACTCTGGAGTTACCTATAGGTAAGTTTTTCAGAACTCGGCACTAAAAATTAAGTTAGTGCCGACTAATTTTCAAGTTATTGAGAGAATATTTATTCACTATTGAGGCATTCTCTTATGATAGTTGCGAGTTTATGCTTAAAATGAGGCGTTTAGGATAGGAAATATGAGGCTTATTGTACTGGATTTTGCGGTAAAAGAAATAGAAATAAGGTAGCTTTTGGACAATTATTTTCGAGTATTAACCCCAAATTTATGTTTTATGAAAATAGAATATAAGAAAGTTAAGCGTAAGATCAGCGTAGGATTAACTCCTGGCGATAAGTATTTTGCTGACATTGTACGAGGACAAACCGTTGAGTTAGAAGAGGTTTATAAGGACATGACCGACCTTACAAGTCTATCAAGAGGAGACATTATGAGCTCAATAGACACTCTTACTCAGCTGTTTATTAAGTACTTCCAAAGTGGAAGAAATGTCAATCTTGGTGATTTTGGTAGATTTAGAATCTATCTTAATGCAACTGCAGTTGACACTTTAGAAGAGGTAACAGCCGAAACGATTAAGAATCCAACAGTCAGATTCTCAATGGGCAAGGAACTAAGGAAGGCAGTTTATAGCACTCCTAAGGTTCTAAGTAAGACAGTTAACAACACTTACAAGCCAGAAGAAGGCGAAGTTTAACAAAAAATCTTAGGGGAAAATATGCATAAAACCATATATTTCCCCTAAGTTTTAAGAGAAGAAAAGACAAAACCCAAGAACAAAAATAATTAAAACCTAAACTAAAAATGAACACAAAACGTTATTTAGCAGCCATTTTCGCTTTTGCAATTCTATCAATTAGCTTCTTAAGTTGCGATCCAGATGACGACGAACCACCAACAACACCTGCTACAATTGATGTTGTTAAGGAAGTATATGGATTTTATGGCAAGCATGAGGCTGAGGTTCTCACTGCTTTGGACAAAAAAGGCTTTACTAAATCTTTAGTTGAAATTGAGAATGGAATAATTCACTCCTACACCAGTTTAGATTCATGTAAGACTTATTCTGTTGTTTCTGAGGATAGTGTGATTGTAAGCTCTTTTTATAAAGAGAATAATAGGTCAGGAAATATTAAAAATAATCTCTTGAAAACAGAAAATCAGTTTCTTTCAAATTTTGAAAAATGGGAGGAATCTCTTTCAAAAATAATAACTACATATCCAACATATTTAGGGTATATTTATATAAAAGAGGGCAATACTGGTGACTTTTATCATGAAAGAGATGTATTTTTAACAGAATATCAAGCTAAAAAATCTGTATTAAATCAAGCTTCTTCTTCATTTTATGGTAGTGAAATCAATGGCAGTGTTGCTGTTGGAATAGACTTTGAAAGTCTTGGATCGTATGTAACTGTTTCATTTAATAGTAATAATATATATGATAAGAATTGTAAAAATTAAAAAAACACAAACAAAAATGAATACAAAACGTTATTTCGCAGCCATTTTTGCCACTGTAATTCTCTCGATTGGCTTCCTAAGTTGCAATCCAGATGACGAAGAACCACCAACAAATCCGGATTTAACCTTTGATGTTGTTAGGGAAATACGTTTTTTTTATAAGAAGCCAACTAATTTGGTGCTATCTATTTTGGATAATAAAGGCTGGAATAAAGCCTCTGATACAGATGGATTGATTGTTTATGACCGTTACTATAACAGCGATTCAACTAAGACTTATTTAATTAATTCTATCGATAACATTGTAATTCAGGCCTACTACAAGGAGCTTGAAAATTATGATTATTCTTTTGCTAAGCTACCTGAACATTTGAAAATTTACCCTAAAACATATAAAAAATGGGAAGAAAATCTGTCAAAATACTTCTCTTCAAATGCAACTTATAATGGATTCGTACGGGCGGACAGTGTAAATTTTTACCAGCAATACACTAATAGAGAGTTATATTTGTCGGATTTTCAGACCTATGAATCTACCTTAAGGGAGTCTTATTCTTTCTTTACTTATGATGATTTTAAGGGCTCTGTATCAATAAAGTTAGACTATATTACCCACAAATCAGTGATAAGTGTTTTATTTACTGATATAACTCCTTATGATTAGAAAGGTTAGATTGCTATAATTTTCAGGGTTTGTTTACTAAATTCCCTTAGTGATTTTCTGGACTATCTTCCATTGAGAAAAGAATTCTTTTGCAATTATTCTTAGGAATGTGTAGGTTGGAATCGCTAAAATCATCCCTATAACTCCTCCAATTTCTCCTGCCATTAGTATTACAAGGAAGATTTCTAAGGGGTGTGCCTTCACACTCTTGGAATAAATAAATGGTTGAAGTATAAAATCATCCATAAGTTTTACTGTTCCAAATATTACAATAAATTTGAATATTATGGGGAGAATGTCCATGGATGGGTCAACACTTAGATAGCCTGTTATGCAAATTATTAATCCCATAGCTCCTCCAATAATAACTCCTATGTAGGGTAGGATAACCATTACGCCGCAAATGGATGCAATTAATATGGCATTTGAGAATCCAACAAGGTAGAATCCTATTGAAAGAAGGGCGATCATTGATAATATTTCTAACGAAAGTCCAATAAAATATCTTGAAATTAGACTACGTGTATTGGTTATTATTCTATCAACTTCGTTAATATATTCATCTGGGGTAACTCCCATAATGAAGTTGTAGAGCAGGTGTGCGTCCTTCAAAAGAAAGAATGTTATGAACATTATAATAAAGAATCCCATAATAAAACTTGTTCCAAAACCAAGAATACTATCGGCAATATCATTTATTTGGAACATTTGAAACATTGTTAGGATTTTGTTTGAGATGAGAGTTTCGAGGTTTGTATTGGCAGACATTATCTGGTAATCGTATAGGAAACTTTCGATTTTTTTAATTGGTTCGGCATAAAAATCTGCAATCTGGTAGATATCTATATTAGCAAAGTTCATTGCTTGGGATATTATTAACGGCACTAATGTGTAGAAGACAAGAAAGATGGACAGGATAAGTGCGGATAAGGTTATTATTGTTGAGGGGATATTTCCTATATGAAATTTCTTATAGCTTATTCTTTCTAAGAGTTTCATTAAGGGTCTTCCTATAAAAGATAAAACTATTGAAATTGCAATACATCCAACAAGGAAGCGAAAATACCAAAATGCATAAAGGATTATGGCAATAATTAAGATTGAAACAATCCACTTTGCTATCACTGGAAACTGATATTTGTTGTTATCCATATTATATAAACTTATTAATAATCTTTTCTTTCAAATCGCTGAATTGATTATCCTCTGCAAACCACTCCGCATAAGAATTGGCTGTTTCATATAAACAGAGGCGAACTAATTCAACACCATGAGGCAAACTCAAAGAAATCCCTTTGGAAAAGTCAATCAGTAAGTTCTCACAAGTAGGTTGATATTGGGTAATAACAAGTTTTGTATTGCATTGTTTAAGATGAGAAATCATTTCAGAATTGAATGGAATGACCAGTGCATGATCAAATTTATCAATTATTTGAGAATAAACAATTGATTTTAATTCTCCAAAATCCATTACCATTCCGTTCTTAGGGCTAAGTACATCGGTAATTGGCTCTCCCTTTATTGTCACAAACAAACGGTAACTATGTCCATGAATATTCTTACATAACCCATCATAGTTATGCAAAGCGTGTGACATTTCAAAATTAAACTCCTTTGTTAAACGTATTTTCATAAAGCAAAAATACATAAATTTTGTAAATAAGAGAGTAAAATTGAATAAATAGATATATCCTTATAAGGACAAAAAAGAAATATAAATTAAAAATAAAGGAAACTTATTTTCAAACAAAGGAAGTTTAATGGGCTACTAAAACATGCTCTAAAAAAATCCTTAGTCCTAATCCAAATAGTATTCCTCCTCCAATCATTAATGCTAATTTGGGTTTAAAGAAATATGCTTTCATCCCCATAAAGGCTCCAATTAGGGAGAAAATAAAGGTGCATAATGTGATAACTGCAACAATAATTAGTTGTTGTGTTATGGTGTACTGGATGCCAAATCCAATACCTACAACAAATGCATCTATACTAGTTGCGATTGAAAGGGTTATAAGAACTGATGTTTTGGTGAAGTCGTAAAGTGAACAAGATTTTACGTCGTATCGATAGCCCTCAAGAAACATCTTAATTCCAATTGTAGCAAGAAGCCCAAAAGCTATCCAGTGGTCAATTGCTTGTATATATTCTTTGGCTAAATCGCCGACTAAGGCGCCAATTAGAGGGAATAAACCCTGAAAGAATGCAAAACTAAGTGCTAATATTAATGCACGTTTTTTTGTCATTAACTTTTGAAGGCCACATGTTATTGATACAGCTAAGCTGTCCATTGATAATGCAACTCCTATGAGTAGTGCTGAGAAAATAAAACCTATCATTTCGAAACTCTTTTCTATTTTAAACTATTTGTTATGTAAATAAATTGTTCAACATTTAGTTGTTCTGCTCTTTTTGTTAAGATTTCGGGATCAATATCCTCCAGATTTTTACCAATTGCTTTAAGTGATTGACGCAACATTTTTCTCCTTTGGTTGAAGGCAGTTTTTACAACTAATACAAAAAGTTTTTCATCGCAATCTAATTTTTTCACCCCATTTCGTTTCATCCTTATTACTGCCGATTTAACTTTTGGAGGGGGAGTGAAAACTGTTTCATCAACAGAGAATAAGTATTCAAGATCAAAATAAGCTGAAAGTAATACACTAAGAATTCCATAGACCTTTGTTCCTGATTTTGAGCAAACTCTTTCTGCAACTTCTTTTTGAAACATTCCAACCAGTTCAGGAATTAAATCTTTGTTTTCAAAAACCTTAAATAGAATTTGGCTTGAAATATTATAGGGAAAGTTTCCAATAATTGAGTAGGGTGGAGGGAAAATTTTGTATAAATCAATCTTCAGAAAGTCTTCTGAGTAGATATTATCTTTAAGATTTGGGAAGTTTTCATTTAGGTATTGCACAGATTCTTTATCTAATTCAACAACCTTAATTTCTTTTAGAGCGGGGTTTTGAAATAGATATTTTGTGAGAACACCCATACCAGGACCTATCTCTAAAACATTAGGATACTCTCCACTAAGACTGAAAGCAATGTCTTTAGCAATTGTTTCATCTTTCAAAAAATGTTGTCCTAAATGTTTTTTTGGCCTAACTTGGTACATATTGTATTTGATTTTAATAGAGATATCTAAAAAAAAGGGTTCCAAAAATATTTATTTCAGAACCCTTAGTTTCAATGATTGTTAAAGATTTATGCTCCTAACGCAAGACGATAGAAAGCAGTTGCAGTTAATTCTTTATCTCCTTCTTGAAGATATTGAAGTACGTTTTTCTTTGAATCTTTGATGAAATCTTGACTTAATAAAGTACTTTCTTTGAAAAATTTATTAAGTTTTCCTTCTGCTATTTTTTCAACCATGTTTTCTGGTTTTCCTTCTTCACGAACTTGTCCACGATAAACTTCCATTTCCTTTTCAATAATATCAGCAGGAATTGTTGTTTTATCCAATGCAAGTGGAGCCATAGCTGCAATTTGCATTGCAACATCATGTCCTTGTGCATCAAATCCTGTTTTATTGAAAGCTACAATTGTTGCTAAACGATTGCCTGGATGAATATATGAATATACAACAGGAGCTTCAATGGTTTCGTATTTAGACAATTCTATTTTTTCACCAATTTTAGCAACTTGTTCAATAATTAAGTTTTCAACTGTTGAACCATCAATAACTAATGCATTAACTTGGCTTGCAGTTTTTGCTTTTGAAGAAATTGCAGTATTTAATACTAAATGAGTGAAAGCAATAAAATCTTCGTTCTTTGCAACGAAGTCAGTTTCGCAGTTTATCATTATTACTGCACCAAATGTTTTATCATCAGTTGTTGCAGATAATACACAACCTTCGCTGGCGTCTCTATCAGCACGTTTTGAAGCTAATTTTTGACCTTTTTCGCGGAGGTAATCAATTGCTTTATCCATATCCCCATCACATTCAACTAAGGCTTTTTTGCAATCCATCATCCCAACACCAGTTCGTTGACGTAATTCGTTAACAGCGGAAGCAGTTATATTTGCCATGATATTTTATTTTTACTTAAACAATAAATTTTATTTCTTTTGAGCAGGTTTCTTTGCAGAAATTACTTTGCGAGGACGTGCTTTCTTCTCAGAAGAATCGTCTTCGGCAACAGCTTTAACTTTCTTAATTTTTGCACCATCTTTTGATAATGAGTCATCTTCGTCGTCAAGAAGTTCAGTTGCTAATGCTTTTTCGTTAATTTCTTCTGATTCTTCAGCTGATTCACGTGCATCTTTATCCATTTTTCTTTCATTCAATCCTTCTTCAATTGCATCACACATATATTTTACAATAATTGCGATTGATTTTGAAGCATCATCATTAGCTGGGATTGGGAAATCAATAAGATCAGGGTTAACATTTGTGTCAACTAATGCAAAAGTTGGGATATTTAATCTACGAGCTTCTGCAACAGCTATATGTTCTTTATTGATATCAATAACAAAAATTGCTGAAGGAAGACGAGTTAGATCTGAAATTGAACCTAAGTTCTTTTCCAATTTTGCTTTTTCACGAGATAATTGAAGACGTTCTCTCTTGTTTATTTTTGTTGTGTCTTTATCGTTGATTAGTTTATCAAGGATGTTCATTTTCTTAACTGCCTTACGTATTGTAACGAAGTTTGTTAACATACCACCAGGCCAACGTTCAGTTACGAATGGCATGTTTACATTTGATACCAATTCAGAAACAACCTCTTTAGCTTGTTTTTTTGTAGCAACAAAAAGTATTTTCTTTCCTGATTTTGCTATTTGTTTTATTGCAGCTGCAGCTTCATCTGCTTTTTCAGCTGTTTTATGCAGGTCTATGATATGAATACCATTTTTCTCCATAAAAATATAAGGAGCCATTTTTGGATTCCATTTTCTTCTCATGTGTCCGAAATGAACACTTGACTCTAACATTTCATTAAAATCTAACATCTTGTTTTTTCTTTGATTGTTTACATTCCTTTAATTAATTCAATTGGTAAGTAGTTGGAGGAAAAACCCAAATCTTACCAATTTGGATACTAAACAGCAATCCAATAATTCGATTAACGTTTGCTGAATTGGAAACGTTTACGAGCTTTCTTTTGTCCTGGTTTCTTTCTCTCAACCATACGTGGGTCTCTACGAACCAAACCCTTAGCTTTTAAAGCAGGACGATTTTCAATATCAATTTCGCATAATGCACGAGCAATTGCCATACGTAAAGCTTCTGCTTGACCAGTAATCCCACCACCATCTAAATTAGCTTTTACATCATATTGTCCAAAAACTCCTACGGTTTCAAATGATTGACGACAAACGTATTGTAATGTTGGAGTAGGAAAATATTCCATATAATCTCTACCATTTATAGTAATATTACCATTGCCTGCAGTCATATAAATACGAGCAACAGCACATTTTCTTCTTCCTAATTTGTTTATTACTTCCATGAAATTATCTGATTGAATTTAAATTAACTACTTTTGGTTGTTGAGCTTCGTGAGGATGCTCGGTTCCGGCATACACATGAAGATTATTGTATAAAACATCAGCCAATTTATTTTTTGGCAACATACCCTTAACTGCATGTTCAATAACACGAATTGGGTGTGTAGCTAATAATTGTTTTGGAGTTGAAAATCTTTGTCCGCCAGGATAACCTGTATGACGAACATAAACTTTATCAGTTAATTTTTTTCCTGTAAAGCGTATCTTTTCTGCATTAATGATAATAACATTATCTCCACAATCTACGTGTGGAGTAAAAGATGGCTTATGTTTGCCTCTTAACACATTTGCCACTTTTGTAGCCAAACGTCCCAAAATTTGATTCTCTGCATCTATAATAATCCATTCCTTTTGAACGGTTTCTTTGTTGGCAGATACGGTTTTGTAACTTAACGTATTCATTTTTTAAATTTATGTTTTAAAACATCTAAAAATCTACTCTTTTTTGAGTAAACATTAAACTTGCTCAATGTTTTTATTTTCTCTTCCAACGGGCAATTAGAATTCTATAAAACAATGAAAATCATTGCCCTAAACAAGTCAGTTATAGGATAATTTTGTGCGATAACCTATGTTTAGGGCTTGCAAAGATACAATCTTTTATTTTATTTCCAAGACTTTATATATTTTTTTCTCCTTATTTCTTCAAATACCTTTTCTTTATTAATATTTTTCTATCTTTGCCTTAATTATAATATTTATTTTATGGAAAACGAATACATATATAATAGTATTAAGAATTGGGCAAAAGAGGATCGTCCACGTGAGAAATTAATGCAAATTGGTAAAAAGAAGCTTACTAATGCAGAACTTTTGGCAATTATTATTGGCTCAGGTTCCAAAAATGAAAGTGCTGTCCAATTGGCTCAAAGAATTTTAAACACGGTAAACAATAATATTAATGAATTATCCTCACTAAGTTATAAGGATTTAATGAATAAATTCAAAGGCATAGGTGAAGCTAAGTCCATAAATATTGTTGCTTCCTTAGAGTTAGGAAATAGAAGAAAGGATATTGTTGAGGAAAATACAATAATTAAAGAGCCAAAGCAGGTGCATGATGTCCTCTTTTCTGATGTTGCTGATTTAGAATATGAAACATTCTGGATCCTCCTTATGAGCAATTCTCAGCGTTTTATTAAGAAAGTGTGTATTAGTGAAGGTGGTTGGTCAGAAACTAATGTTGATTTAAAAAAATTATTCAAAATTTGTCTTGAGAATAATTCTTCAAAAATAATTCTTGCTCATAATCATCCTTCTGGAAATATTCTCCCTAGCGAAAGTGATAAAGCAATAACTGAAAGAATTTTTAAGGCAGGGAAAATTCTTTCAATTCAGGTTTTAGACCATATTATTTTTGGGAAAGATAGAGATTATTATTCTTTTGCAGAGAATAATATAATGAATTATTGAAAAGCAATTTTATTTTTGTAGATTCTTGTATTCCTCATTCAATCCTTTTACTATTTGATTTGTGATGTCAAAACCTTCATCAGCGTAAAGAACTGTGCTGGAAATATAAGAACGACTTAAAATTATATTGTATTTTTGGTTCTTTGCATTATAGTCCTTAATGAAAGCATAAACTGCATTAAGTAATTTTTTGTTGTCTTCAATTTGACGTTCTTGCAATTGAGCCATCATTTTTTGTTGAAGCATAGGAAATTCTTGTTGACGACGAGTTAAATCTTCTTCTTTCTTTTTTTGTTCAGTTAAAGTAAGTTTATCGCCATTTTTTAAATAGTTTTCATAATCAGATTGTAATTTCTTGCCCTGAGCTTGATAATTAGATTCTAAAGAAGTTTGATATGTTTTCAAACCTTTTTCTAAATCTTTTGCATAATCATATTGAGCCAATATTGTGTCGGTATTGACATAAGCAATTTTTAAATCTCCTGTCTGAACAATCTTTTGATTGGTTGATGTTTTGTCTTCCGAAGTATTCTTGCCACAAAACATCAAACAAAACATTACAACAACTCCAATAAATGAGAGAGTAGCTAATATTCCTGTTGCAATTAAACAAGGAGAATATTTTTTCTTCTTAGAACAAAAACTTTCATCTTGTTTTTCTTCTTTTGCATCAAATAAACCTTCTTTTAATTCAACAAATTCTTCTTCTGAAAGAGCCTCATTACTCAAATTATTATCTATATTTTCAGGTTCTTTGTTTTTTAATTCTTCGTTATCCATATTGATATAAAATTATTTGATTAAAGGATTATTAAGGTGCAAAATTAATAAAAGTTTATATATAAAAAAAGACTTACCAAGAAATAAATCGAGGTAAGTCTTCTTATTGAAATAGGTTATATTAATAACGATCGCTATTATAATTACTTCTACCTCTTTGGTTTCTGTCAAAACCACCGCCACCACGGTTGCCACCTTCTGCTCTGTCTTCACGAGGACGAGCAACTGCAACTGAGATAACTTTTTTATCAAATGAAGCACCGTTAAGTTCTTCAATTGCTTTTTGTCCGTGTTCATCAGACATTTCAACAAAACCAAAGCCTCTTGAGCGACCTGTGAATTTGTCAGTAATAACTTTAGCTGAAGAAACTTCTCCGTATTCTTCAAACGCTTGTCTTAAGTCATCATCATTGATAGCGTAACTTAAGTTTGAAACAAAAATGTTCATATAAAATAAATTAAATAATAAAATGAGGGGAAAATCTTTTTTTAAGAACGAATAAATTAACTTCAATAATTAAATAGCAGAGAATAAAAACGTTTTTAAAAGATTTTTCATCTCAAAAACAGTGCAAAGATACACTAATAAATTATACTACCAAGTTTTATTTTATTTTTATTTCATATTTTTATCAAAATAAGGTTAGAGCTAAAGACTTGTTTCTCATAATGAGAGTTGTTAAAACCTCTTTGAATAGTATCTATTGCTTGCAAACCACACAGGAAATAATGATAAAACGTATTTTTGATGTTATTTTATTCGGGGTTAGTCCATAGACTTTTTTAGAATAAAAAAAGCTGAAACATTTATTTTGTTTCAGCTTTTTGTTGTGGCATCGACTGGATTTGAACCAGTGACACAAGGATTTTCAGTCCTCTGCTCTACCAACTGAGCTACGACGCCGTTCTCAAAGAGGTTGCAAAAGTAAAACAAATTTTATAACCTAGCAAATTTTATTTCTTTTTTTTCATAAAATACTTTATTTCTTTTTTGCTAACTATATGTATTTTATTTTTTTGTATTTATTTTATGTGATAAAAAAAGAGGAAATATAAACAATTATATTTCCTCTTTCTATTTGTTTTGGTAATGATCCCTATTATATATATACATTAATATATTATACGTATTCTTTTGCTTCTATTTCTCCATTAATTAACATTAGGGCATTTTGAGCCAATGCTCCCATTTCGTCTTCACCTGGATATACGTGAACTGAGGCAATATGGCTAACTCTATCTTTAATTAGTTCAACAAAGGTTTTACTATATGCAATTCCTCCGGTAAGGAATATTGCATCAACATCTCCTTTAAGTACTGTTGCCATTGCTCCAATTTCTTTTGAAATTTGATATGCCATTGCTTCTTGTATAAACTCAAATTTTTTGTCACCTTCTTTAGCTTTGCATTCAACTTGGTAGGCGTCATTCGTTCCAAGGTAAGCAACATATCCTCCGTTTCCAACAATCATTTTTCTCACCTCTTGTTCTGAATATTTGCCACTGAAACAAACTCTTACTAATTCATTTACTGGGAGAGTCCCTGTTCTCTCTGGGGAGAATGGTCCGTCGCCATCAAGGGCTTGATTAACATCAATTACCATTCCGTGTTTGTGAGCTGCAACGCTTATCCCTCCTCCTAAATGCACTCCAATTAGGTTTATTTATTCATATTTTTTATTTACTTCTTTTGCATATCGGCGAGCAATTGCTTTTTGATTAAGTGCATGAAAAACCGATTTACGAGGCATAAGAGGATGTCCACTAATTCTTGCGTATTCACTTAATTCATCAACAACAACTGGGTCGGCAATAACTGCTTTGGCATTTGGAATACTATTAGCAATATCATATGCAATTAGTCCTCCAAGATTAGATGCATGTTGTCCTTCTCTTCCAACACGTAAGTCTTCCAACATCATTTGGTTTATTTCCAAAACTCCAGAAGCAACAGGCTTAACTAATCCTCCTCGACCAATAATAACTTTGAATTCTTGTAAATTGAATTCTGCCAGACTTATTTCCTTTAGAATTATTTCTTTTCTGAATTCATATTGGTCAGCAATTTTTTCAAAAGGGGCTAATTCTTCTGCTGAATGCTTAATAGATTTAAGAAATAATTGTTCAGATGCATTATATACTGCAATCTTTGTTGAGGTTGAACCTGGATTGATTGCAAGGATTAGTTTTGTTTTTTCCATTATATTAAATTGCTATTTAGGTTGTAAAATCAAATATTTAGGCAACAAAAGTACTGCCATTTTTGAAATTACACAAATTTCTTTTGCCCATATGTCGATAAATTGTATTAAGTTTGCATTTCATAATTTTAAAAACACATTAGTATGGCATTAGAGATTAATGATTCAACATTTGAAACTATTGTTAAGCAATCCGACAAATTAGTTGTATTAGATTTTTGGGCACAATGGTGTGGACCTTGTCGTCAAGTTGCTCCTATCATTGATGAATTAGCTATTGAATATGATTCAAGAGTTGTGATTGGAAAAGTAAATGTTGATGAATCAACAGAAATTACTTCTCAATATTCAATTCGTAATATTCCAACCGTTCTTTTTATTAAGAATGGAGAATTGGTAGATAAACTGGTTGGAGCTCAGTCAAAGTCAAAGTTTGTTGATATTATAGAAAAACATCTATAGTATTTCCCATGTCCGATAAAATCGAAACAATAGTCGGATATAACTCACTTGAGTTTGTAGCAAATCAAATTGTAGAAGGATTTATTACAGGACTTCATAAGAGCCCTTTCCATGGTTTTTCGGTTGAATTTGCAGAACATAGACTCTACAATTCAGGTGAATCCATCAAAAACATTGATTGGAAACTTTATGGGAGAACAGATAAGTTTTTTGTAAAAAAATACGAAGAGGAAACTAATCTAAGATGTATTTTAGTCATAGATAATTCCTCTTCCATGTATTTTCCAATTATAAAGCAGCCATCATTTTCTAATCCCAACAAAATTAGTTTTGCTGTTTATGCCTCGGGAGTATTAATTCAAATGCTCTCAAGTCAAAGAGATGCCTTTGGATTGAGTCTTATTTCCGATAAAATAGATTTAATAACAGAAGTCAAGTCAAACTTTTCACATAAGAAATATATCTTTAAACTATTAGAGGACTTGCTACAACCCCTTGATAAAGAAAAAAATATACAAACAGATATTTCGCCAATACTTCATCAATTAGCAGAAAAAGTTCATCGTCGTTCTCTAATAATAATTTTTACAGATTTACTTTCTTCTCAGAATGATGAAAAAGAAATTATATCTTCATTACAGCATCTCAAACACTGCAAACACGAAGTAATCCTCTTTCATGTTAACGATAAGAGCAAAGAAATTGACTTTGAATACAACAATAGTCCATATCGTTTAATTGATATTGAAACCTCTCAGGAGATTAAACTAAACCCACAAGATTTGAGAGATATATACAAAAAGTTAATTCTAAATAAACTTAAGACAATAAAAGATGCATGTGAGAATATTAGAATTGATTTTGTTGATGCTAACATAAACCAAGGACTTGAGAAGATACTACTTCCCTATGTAATAAAAAGAACTAAAATGCATTAATTTTCGTTATAAATGCATATAATATCGCAAATTATTAATATTTTTGCATATTCTAAAGCTCAAATTTAGTAGTAAGATAAAAAAAGGAAATTAATTTTAATAACATAAATGATATGAGAAAAACGGTATTAAACACTTTATTGATAGGTCTTTTAATATTCACTGCAGCATCATGTGGAAGTATTAAAGATATGCAAAAGAACCACAACAAAGTGCGTTATCAAGTTTCTCCAAACCCATTAGAGGCACATGGAGATAAGGTTGTTGTTACAATCAATGGGAATGTTCCAGAAGGTTATTTCAATAAAAACGCAGTTGTTTATATGCAACCAGTTTTAACTTGGGAGACTGGTGAAGTAATACTATCTCCAATGAATCTTAAAGGTTCAAAGGTTGAGGGTAATGGAAAAGCAATAGACAGAAAAACAGGAGGACGTTTTGTTTACAAAGACACAGTACAATATCGTCAAGGGATGGAAAATGCACAACTAACTCTTAATCCAGTTGCCTACAAGTCAAAAACAGTTAATGAAGCAGATGCAACTCAAGCTGAGGCATTAGAAAATAATGGAGCAATTAACTTAGGAAATGTAAAAATAACCCAAGGTATTAATTCAACTTCAAATAGGGTTGATATAAGAGGTGATTTAGCAATTGCATCCCATAATTACGCTCCAAAGACAACAGAATTAATGACTGCAGATATTTTCTTTACAGTTAATTTAGCCGATCTTAATTGGAATAATGAACAAAACAAAAAGAATGATGCCAAGAGGGCAGTTGATAATATGAAATCTTATATTACAAACAACTCTATTCCTCGTCAAATTTTTGTTAATGCATGGGCTTCTCCTGAAGGTGAAGAATCATTTAATGTTGGCTTATCAAAGAAAAGAGCAGAAACAACTGAGAAATTAGTTAATAGTATTTTAGATGAAGCTATAAGAGAAAGAGCAAAAGCCGAAAACATTAAGGCAAACGATATGCAAAAATACATTAACGATGCAAAGAAAGATGTAGTTATTCAAACTAATGCAAAGGGTGAAGACTGGGACAATTTCCTTCGTTTAGTTGAAGGTAGTTCAATGAAAGAAAAGAATACAGTAATTAATGTCGTAAAATCTCAACCAGACAAAATCCGTCGTGAACAGGAAATTAGAAACATGTCAGTAGTATTCCGTCAAATTGAAGAAGATATTTTGCCAACTCTTCGTCGTGGAGAAATTGCATTTAACTTCTCTGGAATACAAAAAACAGATCAAGAAATTGCAAAGATGTCTGTCACCAATCCAGACGAATTAACCTATGACGAACTAATGTATGCAGCATCTCTAACTTCAAATTATGCAAATAAGCTTTCAATTTATAAATCCGTAACTGAACGTTTCGGTTCAGAATGGGCAGGATGGAACAATGCAGGAGCAGTATCACTTAACTTAAATCAATTAGATGAATCAAGACGTTTTCTTGAAACAGCAGACAAATTATCTCCAAATAATGCAACAGTAAAAAATAATTTGGCCTTATTACATTTAGCACTTAAGGACGTTAATACAGCTGATAAATATATGCAAGAAGCAGTTGAACTTGGGAATGAACAAGCTTTAGTAAACCAAGCAATTGTTGATATAAAGAAAGGTAATTATGAAGAAGCAGCAAAGAAATTAGATGGCAGAAAATGTATCTATAACCTTGCATTACTTCAATTACTAACTGGAAATACAGGAAATGCAATTCGTACACTTGATTGCTGTATGGACCAAACAGCAGAAGTAAATTATCTTAGAGCAGTTTGTTATGCACGCTTAGATGACGTTCCCGGCTTAGTTAAAAACCTTCGTCAAGCTTGTAGCCAAGAACCAGATTATAAATACAAAGCTAAAAACGATATTGAATTCCGTCGTTATATTTCAAATCTTGAATTCCAAAATATAGTTAACAACTAAAACTATATTCCAACAATACATTAGAGGCTATCAAATTTTTTGTTAGCCTCTTTTCTTTTACCCTTTTCATAACTATTTATAGATATACAACAGTCCAATAATTATTAAAAAATGGTTGAACTATAATTTGCATACTTAATAAATAATTTTGTATATTTCCATAACAGCACAGCGCTTTCTATAGTGCAATATCAAATTTTCCTAAATAAATCTAAAAATAATAAGATATACATCTTTCACCCAAAAAAATGAGCATCTTTCCAGATTTAAATCAAGTATAAAAAAAATTATATCAAGTATAAATAAATTTATATCAAGTATAAATTCAAAAAGAAGAAGTTTAATTTCAATCAAATCAATATAATTTTTAAAAATCAGTTACATAATGCAATGCAAATTAGAATTGCGATTGATAAAACCAAGAAAGCAAAACGATGAATTCCCTTTTTTTAGAACTTAATTCTATTAAAATAGATTATTTGTTGTAATTTTGTCGATTATTTTAAATATTAATGGAAAGACAAAAACGCAATTATGGAGAGAATAAGCCTGAGAGAGGTCGTTCACCATACAAAAAAAGAGAAGGATTCGCCAGTAGAGATAGCGAACAAAGAAATGATTCAAGTTCAAGAAGGCCTCGTATTGAAAAAGAGGGAAAAGTAGAACGTCCTCAAAGAAATTTTTCTTCAGATAATTCTCGAAGATCTTATAATGAAAATAGATCAGACGAACGTCCAAGAAGAAGCTTCAATGACAACAAAAGAGAGGAAAATCCTCAAAGAGAATATAATCAAGATAGACCAAGAAGAAGCTTTGATAATAATAGGTCAGATGATAGACCAAGAAGAAGCTTTACAAATAGTAGAGAGGAAAACTCTCAAAGAGAATACAATCAAGATAGACCAAGAAGGAGCTTTGACAATAATAGGTCAGATGATAGACCAAAAAGAAGTTTCACACATAATAGAGAAGAAAACTCTCAAAGAGAATACAATCAAGACAGACCAAGAAGAAGCTTTGATAATAATAGGTCGGAAGACAGACCAAAAAGAGATTTTGGAAGTTCAAGAGTGGAATTGCGTCCAAGAAAAAGTTTTGATTCAAAACGTCCTCGTCTAAAAAAAGATGATGATTATTTTCAAATATCTGGAAATTCCAAAGGATATTCAGAAGTTCTAACCTCAAAGGACGGACTAATTCGTTTAAATAAATATATTTCAAACTCAGGAATTTGCTCCAGAAGAGAAGCAGATGAGTTGATACAAGCAGGAACAGTTACCGTAAATGGAGAAGTTGTTACTCAAATGGGATTCAAAGTTTCTATTGATGATGTTGTTGTGTATGGTGGCGAGAGATTGGTTAATGAACACAAGAAATACCTTTTACTCAACAAACCTAAAGGATACATAACAACCCTCGACGACCCTCAAGAAAGAAAAACAGTTTTAAGCCTAATCAAGAACGCATGTAAAGAAAGACTTTATCCTGTTGGACGATTAGATAGAAATACAACTGGATTATTATTATTTACAAATGATGGAGAAATGACAAAAAAACTAACTCATCCTTCATTTGGAGCACGTAAAATATATCATGTTGAACTCGACAAACCTCTAACCCATGCCGACATACAACAAATTATGGATGGAGTCGAGTTGGAAGATGGAAGAATAGCTGCTGATGATATTCAATATGTTGGAGAAGGAGAAGATAGACGAATTGTTGGTTTAGAACTTCATTCAGGAAAAAATAGGATTGTAAGAAGAATTTTTGCGTCCTTAGGCTACGAAGTTATGAAATTAGACAGGGTTGCTTTTGCAAGTCTAACCAAGAAAAATCTTCCAAGAGGAAATTATAGATTTCTAACTGACCAGGAAGTTTCTTTCTTAAAGATGATAAAAGCAAACTAAATTATAGAAAATCTGCGTTTAGTATTCATCGCATAGTATTAGGGAGGATTTGTTTTCTCCATTTATAAAAAAGCTAATTAATAAGAGCTGAGAAAGGTGAAGAAAAAGATCTTAAAAATTACACTATGGTTAGTAGGATTAATATCCCTACTAATCATAGTTTCTGTTTTATTAGTTTATATTAATAGGGATAAGGTTAAGGCTATTATTGTTACTGAGCTCAATAAACAGCTTCTAACAGAAATCAAAGTATCCTCTATTGATATTGAATTTTTTTCAACTTTCCCAAGAACGTCCCTAACCATAAATGATGTTTTGGCCTACGATGCCTTTCCAAAAGAAAAACAAGAAAACAAAAATTTTGAAGCCAAAACCCATGATGATACTCTTTTCTATTTTAAGAAACTACACCTAACCTTTAATGTTTGGGACATTTTGAGTGAAAATTATAATATTAAAACCATAATAGCAAAAGATGGGTGCTTTAATATGAAAGTAAACCAAAAAGCTCAAGTAAATTATGAGTTTTGGAAATCAAGTGAGTCAAAAAAAGAATCTAATTTTGCCCTTTCTCTTAAAAAAATCACTCTCAACAACATTAAATACTCATATCGTAACGACCTAACAAAGCAATATTTTGAAATATATCTCAATTCTTCAAATGCAAAAGGGAATTTTAATGAAAAGGAACAGGATATAACAATTAGTTCAAAATCCAGAATAAGGAAAATACAATTAGATAACTTATTAATTTCAGATGATAGAAATTTAGACTTTGAGATTGATTACTCTAATAATACTCTTGATAAAAAGATGCAAATTAAGGCAGGGAAATTATTAATTGATGGATTGAGTTTTAATATCTCAGGCTATTTAGAATATAAAAAAACAACCTACATCTCACTTTCGGTTGATGGAAATGAAATTAACCTTAATCAAATGTTAGTTCTTATGCCTAAAAATTACAGTAAATACTTCAAAGATTATGAAAGTAAGGGTGAATTAGTATTTAATTTTAATATGAAGGGATTTATTAATAATACTCACATGCCAAGTGTAAACTCAAACTTTACCATTAAAAATGGAGAGCTCACAAATAAGAAAGCAGGCATAACATTCACAAACATTAATCTTAAAGGTTATTTTTCAAACGGAGAAAAAAAAGATTCTGAATCATCATATATAAATATAGATAATTTTTATTTAAAATGGAATAATGGAGTTGTTAAGGGATATGCACAATTGTTTAATTTTTCAAATCTAACTCTTGATGCCAAAATTGATTGTGATTTACCTCTAACTGCAATTCATAAATTAATACAAAAAAAAGAAATTACACAACTCAATGGACAATTAAAATTAAACTTTAACATAAAAGGAGATTTAAAAAGTATAGAAAATGTGACCGATAAAGGTTTCAGAGAAATTCAAATGTCAGGAAACGGGAACATAAACAATTTAAACTATAGCGATATAAGAATAAAACAACCAATAAAGAACCTCTCATCTAATTTTATATTCAATAACACAACAATTGAAATTCAAAATCTAAATGGTTTTATTGGCAGCACTTTGGTTGGATTTAATGGGAGTATAGAAGATATTATCCCTTATGTATTTAAACAAAATAAAAGATTTAATTTACTTGGTGATTTAAAACTTGGAACATTAAAAATAGATGATTGGGTAGAGAAACCTATTCAAACTACAACAAAGGAGAAAATATCAACTAAAAATACAAAAGCGCCTCAATCAGAACCTATTCTGCCAACATTTTTTAATGCTGATTTGAATTTAGATATATCCAAACTTATTTATTCAAAATCAGAATTAAGCAATATAAAATCAAAGTTAAAGTTAATAAATGGAAATCTAATTTTAAATGATTTAATTTTTAATGCCTGGGGAGGAAAACTTGCTGGTGATGTCTCACTACTACTTAACACCAAAAATCCAAAAATAATTGGAGATGTTAATATAATTAAGGTAAACTCAACCAAATTATTTTATTCTATGGATAATTTTGGACAAAGTTTTTTGACAAACCAAAACATAGGGGGAGAAATTACCTCCAAAATAAACTTTTCATCAGAATTAGATAAAAACTTTAATTTTTTAGAGGATAAGCTTATTGTGAAAGCAAATTATAAGATTGAGGATGGAAGGCTAAAAGACGTTGAATTAATAAAGAAATTATCATATTTTATTGATGAATCAGCTCTTGGGAGCATTAATTTTGAAGAAATTCTCTCTTCAGTCTCAATTAACAATTCTTGCATTACAATTGATGAAATAAATATAAAGTCAAATGCAATAAATTTTTCAATATTAGGCAAACATTATTTTAATAAAAACATTGATTATAGAGCAAAAATAAAATTGTCTGAGCTTTCGAGCAAAAAGAAAAAAGCAAAACTTGAGAAAGCAAAGAAAGAATTTGGAGAGATTGAGCAGGATGAAAATTCGAGGGTATCTTTGTTTGTGAAAATATCAGGGACAACAGATAAACCAATATTCTCCTATGACACCAAAAAAAATATTGAGATTGCAAAACAAAAACTAAAAGCAGATCAAAAAAAAATAAGTTTCTCAATTGATAAGGATTTGAATTTAGGGATTAATGAAATGAAAAAGGATAAACAAAATTGGAAGCATCAAGAAAAGGGAGAATATATAATTGAATGGGAAGAAGAAAAAAAAGATTCAATTTTTAAAACAGATGAACAAGATCAAACAAAGTTTAATATTGAATGGTAGAAACTAAATATAAACATAAGATAAATATAATATAAATTTAATATGGAAAGAAAAGTTAGAGTCCGTTTTGCCCCAAGTCCGACAGGACCCTTGCATATTGGTGGAGTAAGAACAGCATTATATAATTATTTATTTGCAAAGAAACATGGTGGAGACTTCCTTCTTAGAATAGAAGATACAGACCAAACAAGATTTGTTACTGGGGCAGAAGAATATATTATTGAAGCTTTTAATTGGTTAGGTATAAAGTTTGATGAAGGAGTTGGTGTTGGAGGAGACTTTGGCCC
>Ga0172381_10002448_pt1 | contig 20465 bp, 43 predicted proteins | sample Leawel6488metaG_FD_119754 | JGI IMG/M metagenome (GOLD analysis project Ga0172381, IMG submission 119754) | Leachate microbial communities from a municipal landfill in Southern Ontario, Canada - Leachate well 64-88 metaG | ecosystem: Engineered > Solid waste > Landfill > Unclassified | place...
AAATAAGGGTCTCGCGAGTCTCCGTCTCCAAGCCAACACCCCAATAAATAAGGATCAATCGGAAGATCGACATCTGGCATTTCAAGAGCAGGGGAGCAGTTAATATATGGACTTCTCCTATGTCGTTTTTTAAAAATATCCTGCGTCTCCATAATCATATTACGCCTGCCTTTATGATCATCATACTCAATTTCAAGGTTCCACAAATGTTCTTTTGATGCTAAAATTGAGATTCCATCATTGAAGTTTATTTTTTCAACGTTCCATAAATACAAACCAGAATTCCCCAAAACGGATTTTTCTTTTCCGTCCTGACCAAATACATAATCACCCACGCATAAATCCCCGTGGTTTTTCCACCCCTTTGTTGTCAAAATGGGCGTATCTGAGGGTAAAAGTTTTCCAAATTGGGGCGGCATCCGGATCATTAGCTTATGGATTGGCTGGCCGTCCTCTTTAAGTAGTTGATTGTAATAGAATTTTTCTAAAATATCGCAAAGGATTTTGAGATGATCCCGCTCTGGTCGGTAAAATTCAGGTTCAAGTAAATGGCAAAACTCCCAAAAGTCACGGCGTGCCAGTTCCTGCCTTAGATTGCAGTTCAATAAGGTTTCTAAGGTCATCTTTTGAAAGTTTTGATAAATCAATTGTTTGTTTTGGTATCAGTGGTCCTCCTCCAGCTCCGGTAACTTCTAATGAAGATACCACCTTTCCTATTCCTCTGTCTAATATCTTTTCAATTACATCAAAACCCTTGCCTGAGAGTATTGATTTGCCTACAACTCTAATTAATGCCGGTTGTGTTTCGTCTTTTACCTTTTTTTCAAGTTCTGGGATCGAGAGTTGTATTAACCTAAGATAGCATGATGTTATATCGTTCTTTGACGCTTCGGTGCATCCTTCCTGTTCAAGTTCAATATTTACCTTTGAAATTGTCTTTCGATTTGCACCAGTTTTGTTTATGTTTTCCGGCCTTTTATCAAACCCTTTTCCTATTATGTTTTCTTGTTTTGGCATCGTTGCTGCATCGTTGCTATTTATTTAAATGACTTAGTCCAATTTCTTTTGCTGAAATAAATGTATTTTAAATTTAACCGAGCGTCTCTTATTATTAAGGGGACTAAATTACAGTGCTTTGTCGTTACAAGATAAACGTCACCTAAATTAAATCCATTCACTCTCGCTAAATAATAATATGCTAAACACTGGCCAACTCCCTGCATGCATTCACCGTATTCATTACGAGGGCTTTTTAATTCAACTAAATGGACATAATTATTTATATCCCAAAATATTATATCAACTCGTGGTTCGTTTTTATGAAGGTGATCAATTTTTTTAAATGCGCATTCTGTTTCATAACTTTTATATTCAAATCCTAAAACGTTTCTGCAAAATAGTTCTTTATTAAGAATAATGAATTCCATTAAATCTTTCTCGTTTTCAAAATCATTATTGACAAAAGATTCATACTGATCGGTTTCAATCAGTTCACAAATTCGAGAAACTATTTCAGGAGTGTATTTTGACATTTTGCTTTCTTTTCAAGGTCTGCTGTTTTATACATTTTTGAAGTTATATGGGTAATTCGTTTTAATTGGGTATTTAAAATTACCCATTATTTCACGTTCAAACCCTTTATGTTTCAGTACATCAATCATTTGATCAAAACTCTCATATTTTTCTTTCTTCAATTCGAGTAGTTTTGCAACTTTCATTTCATCTATTCGCTGCATTACCGAATCAAATGTACTATTTTTCCAGCTAATTGTATGATCCCGAAATATTACAACTCTTCCATTTTGTGTTTTCCATAGACGCTTAATCTTAGGAATGTTTATCGGTATCAGTTTTGAAAGGTCGAAATTTTGCAGCGGCGTTAATCTTGACGGGTCAAAATAATTAATAATGAAATTGAGTTTTGGGCTAACTCCGTAATCTTCACCTAATATCTCGGTGAAATTTTCAAACTCTTCCTGTTGGTTTAATCCTGCAATCAGGAATATGTTTGCGTTTTTCTTATAGAATTTCGTCCGTTGAATGAATTCCTTTATGTCTTCGTCTGTAATTCGCTTTTTTAGTTCAAACCTTGTGGTTTCAGTCACCGATTCAAGTCCAACCCTGATTAGTCTTATTTTGTTGTACTTCGTTGAATTCTCATTATATCCTTTAATTGTACAGTCAGACACTTTCAGGTTACAACTTTGGCTTTCGTAGTTATTTCCAATAAGATATAATTGTTTGCCTTCATACTTCCTTGAAATGGCTTGAATTGCCTTCTGGTTTGGGTTTTGCTGAAACCGGTTCATCCAACTTGTCAGGCAGAAAGTACATTTATTCCTGCATCCTACTGATTCAAGATAAGAATAGCTGTTCTGGCTTATTCGCACAATTGGAATGATTGACCAATCTATGAAACTTGAATATTCACCTTCTTTTTTCTCTTTTGAAACAATGAATGGCATTTGATTTATTTCCTCAATGCTTTTCAGTGTCTTAAAAAATTCAAATCCTTGACCTAAATTGACAAAATCAGCATAAGCTAGAAGACAGGCCGGAGCGTTGGAAATATGACCACCCACTATAATCTTTTTTTTCGGGAATTGTTTTCTGGCTTTTATAAGTTCGGGTATTTCGTAGTGAGATGTAAGCGATAGGCACATAATATCTGAATCTTTATGATCTGTTACGCTATGGCCATAGATTACAGATATATGTTTCAGTAGTTCAATTGTGAAAACAGTGAACCCTGTGAAATTATTGTAAAATGAAATTTTCATTCTTTTGAATTAACTGAATTATTTTTTCTGCCTTTTCGTTTCGCCTTAATTGATCTTCTTTCTCGTTGTCAGTATCGAACATCTGAGAAAATGCACTCGTGTAATTTTTTAGGCTCTCATTCTGAACATAAGCGATGAAGTTCCCAATTCGGACAGGAATTGAATTACCTCCATATACATCATTTGGATTTTTTGAATTTTCAAAATTATCATTGTCGATCAACGGTACATTATCAAAATCCGGCAAATCCATCCCCCACTCTTCCAGTATTGCAAGATTCCATTCTTGTAGCATCCCCCAATTCATTTCCCCAAACGAAACGTTATCTTTTATCACAAACTCCCGCCATTGCTCTTCTGTGAGGTCTTTCCCTTGCTTTACCCATTCGTCTGGCACATCTTTATAACCTAACTCTAAAAGTGCCTTAAATCGCATATTACCGCCCTGAATTACGTTTTGTTCATCAACGACAATCGGACGTAGTGCCATCATTTTCGGAAAGTCCTTCAGGGATTGAACCAGCTTTTTAAACTTATCATCCTTGATTATGCGGGGATTGGACGGATTTGGCTTTATATCTGATAATTTCATAGTGACAAATATACAAAATTATTTATTAAACCTATTTTACCCGAAAACCCCGCTACCTTTCGATAAGCGGGGCGGGTCCTTCTTAGAACAAACCGTTAGTCAATATTTTCGCCTCTATGAATTTTGTTAACCCACTCGTTGCAGTTGCTTCCGGTATTACAACGAACCGTCATTAACACTTCGTCGTTAGAAGGATCATACACTTCAACGCCTTCAAGTTCAGTATTCAGATTCAAAACTACCTCTTTTTCGTGAGGATAGTTGGTGTTTGAGATTTCAGTACATTCTGTGTCAATCATTGAATCTTCAATCTCAGCAAAAAGGATAAGTTTTTTTCCTTTTTCGCAACCAACTAACGAACTATTGATAGTTGCCAAAATAGTCTCGTCGCTTGTCCAGTGTGCGCCAACTTCTGAAAAGTTGATTTCTTTTTCACTTGTTATGAATATTGCTCTGGCTACTTGCATTTTGCAAAGTTTTTGTTTGCCTACTTTGTGTCGGGGTGTTCGGCTTTTCCACTTTTATAATTTATTAAATAAAAACTTTAAATGTTGTATAATTATTTTGTTGATAAATTCTTTTTCTTTCAATAGCGATAGCTGTACTTTTAGACAAATAGGCATTATATACCTTTTCAGCAAATTCATCAACTTTTTCATTATGTTTTTTTGCCTGTGCAATGGCAAATTCTTTGCTATTTTTTGGTTCTGAAATTGTAGCGTCTATAATTAATTCTTGTAAGCGTGTCATTTCTTCTTTGTTTTAATTGATTAACGTACGAAAGTTACAACATAAAACGCTGATTTGCAAATATTTTAGCATGTTATACAACATATTTTGCAATTATTTTATGACCTCAATCACAAATTTACCCATCTCAAAAAAAATCAACCCGACCAATCCGGCGAGACAGGTAAAGAATAGAGCGTGTTGGAGTTTTGTTTTAGTATTCATTCTGGCTTATGTTAAATTGACCGATCCAACTGTTTGGAATAAAGGAATCCACATCATCTTTATCATTCAACCAGCTTACAAATTCGACCAACTTTTGATTAGTATAAAGTGTCATAACCTCCTCGATTTCTTTTTCGTTTAAGTTACACAAAAAACATCCGGGATCGGTAAGGTTTCTGATTTTGTACGCTTCATCGCAAGTACATGCAAAGTGTTGATCGATCAAATCTTTTGGTTTCATAATATTTTGTTTAATTCGTTTTTAACCTCATTCCAAAATACGTTCTCTGTTTCCGAAAAAGCATCAGTAGCTGAAATAATTTCAGCGACAGCGATAAGTGCACATTCAGTTGCCTGCCTATCAGATAATCCCTCTGACCACATTTGAGCTCTTATATAATCAGCTTTTTTTTCTGGTGTCATTCTATTTCGTTTTTAAATTCCCGTAAAATCTTCCAGTTCCCCGTTAATCCCATCCTTTTAAACGATCCAGCCGAAACGACCTTTTTTACTTCTCCCTGCTGAATTTGGTAGATATAGCCTGAAAGTAGGGGTTTATCAGTCGAAAATCTTTGATCCTGTTTCGTTTGCTGCCTGTTTGATTCCTTGAAGGGCTTCATAGTTTTCGTCTTTAATTAATTTTGGGATCAATTCTTTTAGCTTATGTTCATTACCGCTACGTATGTCACTTTTGACTAAAATGCGGATTTTGTCAATGTAGTGCTTTGGCTTCATTGAATATTTTCAATTGATACGATTATCATATTTTCTTCCCTCAATGAATCCTCTATTTCGTGCTGTTGATCCTCTGTCAGATCGTCCCATGTTGTCTCTGAACCATGTCCGTAATATTCAAGATCAATTTCTTGATCAAAAACATTTAAACTAAATTTTACGTTCGCTTTCATCTTATCTCAAATTTAGTAATTATTTTCCATAAACCTGTCATGAATCGCCTGTATTTCACTACCTATCAAGTATATCCTCACCAAATAAATATTCCAAGCGTCTTGCTTTTACAATTTCGTTTCTTAAACTTTTATGTTTATGAAATTCATTGTGACACTTTATGCATAAAACAAGTAAATTATCTTTTTTATGCAAATTTTCATGTTCTGGTTTTTCACTCCTGTAAATCAAGTGATGTGATTCAAAGCGCAAGGAATTAGACGTATTGCAATATTCGCAGTAAACAAAACCTTTTTCATCCAACATTAATTGTTTAATCTCCTTTGAATGTTTAATAAATATTCTCTCACCAATATTTATTTTTTTCCTTCCTCTTACAAAATTGCCATTTCGATACGCAGGGTTATTTTCACCGAATCTTTTGCTTGTACTTATATCATTCCACTGAAATGATCGTTTGCTTTTTTGATTGCTTATCCTGCAATTTGGCGAACAAAACATACTAAGACTGGTATAAGGTTCAAACGGTTTTCCGCAAAACTTACATATTTTACTACCTGACTTTTTACTTCTTTTGCTTAATGTCGCAATATATTTGCATTTTCTTGAACAATATTTATTCGTTGACATTATCGGAGTAAAAGTAGTTCCGCAGACAACACAATTTTTTTCTTTAAACTCCTTTTTTATTTTTACAATTCTCATAATATTTGTATTACATCTATTACAAATGTAGTATAAATTATTAAATAAACAAATTTTTTAATTCAGGATTATCAAACCAACATTTTTCACATCTTGCATCTTCCGAGATCTGGTAGCCGAAAAACTTCATGTATATTTTTGTGTGTTTCTGCATCTTAATTATTTTTAGTTGCGCCTATACGGCTGTTTTTAGGTGAATTGGAGCAATATTGCGTGTAGCAACGAGTTAGCACCCATTTTAAAGAAGTGCATCTAATTTACTATTTCGCTCAATAATCATATCAGTTCTATGTATTGCGTGAATAAGTGGATAATGCCCCATTATTCTGTCGTACAAACACAGTTGACCTTCGTGTGTTACTATTTCGACATATCCATCACCAACGCCTTGTATTGTTAAATGAATACTATCACCTTCTTTTACTTCCTCGCCATTGCAATCAATAAAAACGGGGGCTAACACACGGTCATCAGCAATATTTGCCGTGCCTTGTGGATTGTTTTCTGCTAATTTTGTCATTTGTTTTTCAATTTAAATTTTGTGATGCAAATACTGCTGATACCGTCAAACGTTATCGGCAACCTAAGAAAGCATCCCGATAATTCTGAGCTTTTCCGATTTTTCATTTAAGTATCTTTCAACCAATCCGTGTCCAAGTTCTTTTAATCCATCGTTTAAAGAAATACGAGCTAAAACTAACCTAATTTGAGTAAATTCCTCTGCTGTTAATTCTACTGTTTCCTGCCCATCTTTAAAGAACATTTTAGGCTCTATTACTTTCTTTAATGCCATACCTGCTTCATTCTGTATATTATACAAAATTGAACTTTCAGCACTATGTACTTCTTCGTAAAGTTTCAATTTTGTTTTTAAGTTTTTTACTTCTGAACTTTTCATTTTATTTATGTATTTAATTAATAATCAGATAAAAGGCAGCCGATAACACGTTGTATACGTCAGTTTTGCAGATAGTTCCGTGTAACTTTATAGCCGTGTGTACCGAACGCATACAACCACCGTTATAGCCAATAGCTACGATAGTGCTTCCATTAGACGTTTCTTAACCCACTCAATGTTTGGGACTCCATTAACATCTAACACTTCAAGCACTTCGGTTATGGCTTCTTTCATTTTTGGAGCAGCTACAATAAGTTTAGCATCCGCCATCCTTATTTCATCTGTGTATCCATTATGGTCGCCATAATCTTCCTGCATTACTTCAACTCGTGGGTAATGTCCGTTTTCTTCTGCGTTTGGCAAATCTGCTTCTATAAAAAACATTGATTCGCTTGCAACTCTGATTCTCCAATTTTCTGTATTCATTTGTATTTCAATTTAAGTTATTACTAATTTAACCGCTACTGGCTATAACAGCACCTTAGCGTCAGTTTTTGGCAATTTAGTTTAGTGGTAACTTGAAGCATTCGGTAAGCCAAAAACCGAACGCCAAGCTGCAAAACGTTGTAACCAATGCTAATCGCCGTATTCAGCAGACCCGACTAAAGGAGACAAAGCACCGTGCATTTTGACAACGTTTTCAGGGTTTGACAAATAGAAATGAGCCAGGCGACAAGCTGCACCAAAAGTGTTTCCGCTATGTCCACCGTCCAGCCCAGGCACTTGCTTTAATTGTTCTTTCCAATCTTTTTTTGCAAATTCCTGTATTCCTTCCGGTGTTTTGCATCCTTCAGCAATTACAACGGCCTGTTCACAACAAAAAACTTCGTATCCTTCGTAATCAATTCTAAATCTTTCGTTGTTGGTTCTAAACTTATCAATCCGGTCTTTAAAGCATTTAGGTAATGCCTCATATTTTGCATCCATTTCAGCAACATTGTCTTTAAATTTTTGCTGTTTTTCTTCTTCGTTTTTACGAAGCCATTCAATTCTTTCGGCCTCTAAATCTTCATCTGTTTTCCAAAAAATTTGTTGTCCGTTTAAATCCATGCCTCGGATAGTTCCAAATGCACCGCCTTTTGTATGTACGGTTAATTTATTGCCAACTTTCGGCACAAATCCATAATTTTTTTTCAGTCCACAGCACATTCCACTTTGCGAAATTGAATAATAATCTTCGCTTTCAGTTACTTCGGTAATAATTCCGGTTTCTTGATAATTCTCGTTTTTCATTTTTATGATTTTTAAGTATTTATTTGATAATTAAAGCACTAGGTTACAACACCAACTACCCGTCAATTGCCGCAGGTGTGGTTTTCGAGCATTTTAGCCCGCATTTTCTTCATTTCAATTTGACAGTAAAACTCTACGCATCGGCAACTGCGTGTAGTTTTCAACGTTATACTCTATTTTTCATTCTTTCCAAATTATCCCGCTTTTCTTTCCTTGCTTTTTCCATCTTAAAGTAATGTACAACTGTTGTACTATTGCGGTTTATCTCCCATCCGATATCTCTGTAGTTATGATTTGGAAAATGTTCTTTTGCTAAAATAGCAAACTTTTTACGCAAATTTACTAATTCTGTTTTTCGACACTTTGATTTAATATCTTCCTCAGAAACGTTATTCATCAAACAGAATTTATCAAAATAATACCGTAGTGATTCGTCTTTTATCTCTGTCAGCAACTTTACCGCTTCATCCAGGTTTTTGCAAAAAATATCAATTTGCTCTTTTGTTAATTCTGAAAGTTCACAGGCTTTGATTATGTGCTCAATTTTGTAGTTCATCTCAATCCTTTCTATTTTCGTTTTTAATTACCATATTTTCAAGTGATTTCATAATATCAATGTTGAAATGATAAGCGAATGTTAAACAGGTAGAAATAACGTCCCCCAACTCCATTGCCTCATCTTTTTCGTTCGTGGTTTGAGCTAACTCTGTTACTTCCTCGTACATTTTTAAGAAAAAATCATTTTTGCGGGTAAACTCATTGATTAACCCACGTTTTACCGTTGCTTCATAATTTCGTCGTGCAATTTCAAGTAATGTCATTAGAAAAGTTTATTTTGTTTCTTTTCCAAAAATTCCAAATATTCCATAATTAGTTTTTATTTTGAAATTACTCTTTGTTTTTTACTCTATCTAATTTTTTTGCATGTTGTGCAACATGTTTTACAGGTTCATTAACAGGAAAAATAACATTGTATTTTTTGTAAAAATCACTGTATTTTCTTCTCGCTTTTTTTATTACAATCTTTAGAATTTCAGGATTTTTCGAATTAATGAATGATATGGTTTTTTTAAATGCTTGTGTTTTTGAATATCCAAAAAAAGTGCATAATCCGACACCTAGTCCAGAAGATAATTCAATCGCATAGTACATTTGATCTTCTACTGCTTCAATTAAGCAAAATTGATACCTGTGTGCTTCAAATAATGTTCCTTCATTTTCCTTTATTCCTTCAGATGTTACTCTTTTTACTGTGATTTTCATGATATTTTTTTAAAATGGTTCGTTTGGTTCAAAATGGTTATTTATTTTAATTTCATAGTTTTGATCTAAAAATAAGTGTTTGTGTTTTCATTTCCATTAACGTCTCACTTATAACCTCTTTTTGTGATTTTCCGTAAAAAATACCTGACTCATCAAAAACGTTATTCAATTTATAAAAGCTACTAAAAAATGTGCTATTTAAAAAACATTCCATACAATCACCTGAATTTAAATCAATTTCCTGCTGTTCTTCAAGTGCGTTAAGATATTCATCGTAAATTATTTCTTCGTATTTTTCTGAATAAATTTGAGCAGAATTAAATCTAAATACCTTCCATCCTTTATTTTGAATTTTTATCTGCCTTTCAGTATCTTGTTCATATTTACCGAAGTGATATTTTTTAGAATCACATTCAATAGCTATTTTTTTTAATGGATCACCAAAATCAACAAAATAATTCAAGACCGGATATTCCGGATTAAAATCCTTACAATATTTAATACATCGAAGAGCTGACCATGTTCTACTTTCAATGTCTGACATTTTCCAATCATAACCATTTTTATCGGATGGGTTTGGATGTACGTTATAATATTCTCTAATTTTAATCCTTTCATCGAAAGTATATCCATTATTTTTATTTTTCATTTTTCAATCCATCTTTTTTTACCACCCAGTTCAACTATTTTAAAATCTTCGCTTGTCCGGTATTGATTACACATTGCAACCATTTCGTTATATGAGTAGGTTTTTACTTTCCGGTCAAAGGAAATTATATCAGCTATTGCAGGACGTTTATAGGGGTTTGTGTCTATTATATTGTTTATTGCATCTTTTACCCTTTGCTCTGTGAAATTATTTTCAGTCAAACGATCAACTAATAAGATAATAAAATCACTTGTCATTTCCGGAAAGGCGGCAATTAACTTTTTTACCTCCTGCATCATCGTAATCTTGTCGGCTGGTTTATCAATATATAAAGACACATCATTGCAATCCTTTTGATTCAAAGACTGCGTTAATGATTGATTCAACTTCATCGCTTCTGGAAGCAACTGATCTAACTTTTCCATTTATCTGTATTATTTCATCATTCCAAGAATGATTATTTATATATGTTTGTGGATCTTTTCTATATTTTTTTTCAGGTTGTGAAATTTTGTATTTTAAAATATGATCCCTTATTTTTTCCTTTTCTTCTTCTTTTATTGAGCTCCATTTTTTACTCAATTTTTCTTTATCTCCTACCTTTTTGTCATACAAATTCCAAAACTCTTCAAAAGATAAAATTGAAATAATTTCACACTCTTTTTCTTTATATTTTTCTTCTTTATTTAACTTTACTTTACTTTCCTTTACTTTAGGAGGGTTACTGACCGGTACGTAACTGGTTACATTTTTTGTATTTTCCTGTTTTTTACGCCATTGCAAAACTTTTTCACGTGTTTTTTCTTTTTTTATTTGGTACTTTTCACTAAAGTTTAGCAATTGTTCGTTGAAACTTTCACCATTTGTTGATGAAATTAACCCGATTTGTTCAATAAAGTTCCAACATTTTTTGAGCCTTTTCCCTATTCTTAACTGTGATAAAAGAACGTCCGTTTTAATCGGTTTTTCCTGTTTGCCTATTTTTTCAAGTGCGGTGTAAAATAGTCCCAATCCTTCATAACCGAAATTGATAAACAATTCAGATATTTTTTCATCATCAAAAGCAGATGTGTCGTGAAGGAAGTATTTCATATTAATTTAATATTCAGAATAGGTGTCCTCTGTATCATCGTCATCTGGATTTTCAAAACCAAATTTATCTTTATCTTCCATTTTTACATTTGTTAAAAATTAGTGCAAAAAAATTTACTTCTTAATCAATATTGTCCCATTGATTTTAAGTATTTTCAAATTTCCAGCTTTTACCTGTTGATTAACCCATGCCCTTGTTTTGCCTACATGCTTTGCATAAGCGGACTGGGTAAATATGTCTTGTCTGATTTCCTTAATTGACATTTGTTAATTTTTTCGTTCAAACAAAGCCGGAATTTCACCGGCAAATGTGATTAGCATTTCAAAAGTAGTTAAATTTTTGATAATTGCAAATAAAATTAAATAAAACTTCCTGTTCATTTCTAAGTGAAATAAGTCCGCAACTCTTAATGCACAAAACCAGCTTATCTTACAATAGACAACATCCTCTTAGCAGGATTATATAACTGAGTAGTTAGACCTCTCAGGACGCTTTACCCCTCAAAAGAAGGATATTTTAATTGGTCTCCTATACTGCCTATCTTCAGCAGGAAGTCTTAATATTTTAAAAGAACATCATCGAAACATTATATCAAAGATAATATTATTCACTTAATTATACAAGAAACAATTAAAATATTATCGCATTATGCAAAATGTAAATTATTTTTTTGTTAGTTCGTTTACCTGGTCTTCGACTTCTTCAAATGTCAATCCGGGAACTATTATTTTAGTTCTTTTATATATTTCACGAAGCTCGTCTTTCATAGCCTCGATCTCTTCATCCTTCGCCCTGATTACATCTGTCAACAGCTCTATGTTGTCCCGAAATGTTTCGCACTGATCCTGCAAAATTTCAACCCGTTTTTTCTGAGTGAAGTACTCTTGTTCAAAGAACTCTGCCCGACTTATTTGTAGCTCTGTTTCTCTTGAAATGTCGTTCATGGCTTTAGTTTTATTTTAACTGATTTCACGGCTCCATCTTGAAGATTAACCGTGAAGGATTGAATGTTTACCTTATTGTCTATCTCAAATTTCCAGAATGATTGCTCAATGAAAAACCTGAGATTCTCCTCAATTTTTGATTGTTCAGGCGTTTTCATTGTTCGTAATCCATTTGAGGTTCTGGAAATTCAGGATTGGTAATATCGTTGATGTGGGTTACTTTTGTAACTTCATCTTGTCTATGACCTAACCAATCATTATACATTTGTATAATCGTTTCTTCATCGTGTCCAGTAAGATATGCCGCAAAATCAATAATTTCACTCATTTTCATATAAATTTTGATATGTATAATTCAAATTGTTCAAGCGTAATATGCTTCAGATAAGTGTTAACAATTGCCTGAGTGCATAGAAAATAGATCTGGTTAAACTCTACGTCGTCCGTTTTCTGAAAGTTAATCGACTTAGGTATTAAGATCATTTCTCCCCTCATTGTGACGTGAGTGTCAACATTTCCGATTAGGATCATCAGTTCTTTGCGTAGGTATTCGATGTTTCGCAACTTCTCAAATTCTGCACCTTCAGGAAGCAGATAGATCGTTTTGTTCAACAGTGCAAAAAACCGCCTATGGTTGATGATACTGCGCTCTTTCCACATCTCAATGTTGACATAATCACCAACCTTTAATTTTAGCGACTGTTTGAAATCTTCGTCGGTATCAACTTCGAAATGATTTGGTGCAGATATGTGGGCGTGGAAGTTCATTCTATAACCTCCTTCCATGTTCCGGTTTCTAACTGAATGTCCACATCCTTAACGATCAAATAAAAATTATTCGTCCACGTAATCTCCTTTTTTTCGCTGTCGAAAATTTGTTCGTTTCGTGTGCCTTCAAACGCTACGTACATCATCGCATTAGTTTTTTAAAGTAGTAAATAAAGATCATTCCAATACACCAGCCTATTAAGGCCAATTCGTCGCATGATTCGATAATTTTTTCAAGATCGTTCATCGTTTTTTCTTTGTTGGTTTAACTTTCGTTTTAAAAATGATAGTCTTTGCATCTACCAGTATCCGTTCAAGTTTTGACAGATCCGGAGATTTTGTGATCCGCTTGACTTTTGCGTGCAGATCATGTTTTGATTGTTTTCCGGTTGAGGTCATTTTGGTTTAAAAAGATGTTCAAGTTTTTTAAATCGGACATATTCAAGAAATTGATAAAGCAAATAATGAATGTCGTCACTCATCTTGTAGTAAGCCATGCAAGGAATAGGATCATGTCGTTTAATATCTAAGTCAGAAACATCGTACCCGTTTTTATCTTTGTCGTACCCTACAAATTGGAACACATCAAAAATAAAGTCCGGTACTTCGAAAATGTCGCAGTAAAATCGCCATTGGTACGATCTGATATAATCATCTATTGACCTTAAATCTGAATATTTGGTCTTTTCATCCCTGATAAGTAAGCCTTTTAGAACGTCACAATGCCCGGTTACTAAAATTTCCTCATCTTCGATCTTGTAAACCTTTTTTCCAGGTACCTCGTTGAAGCATGGGAATATTTCAGCACGGTAATCCATCGCCGTCTCAATTTGCTTATCGTTGTAGGTGATTGGGATTTGGTCAATTATCAGTTGATTGTTCTTTGTGATATTTCCTTTTTCAACCAACAAATGAAAACCGGTTCCGATCCGTGTGTATTCATTCCCCTGAAAAACCCCCGACCAACTTTCAATCAGGGATTCTTCAGTTGAATAAGGTTCATCTTGTACGAACCTGCGAAACGCCTCGAGTTGCGTTACTCTAACTTGCAACATCTTCGTTAATTTTGAATATTTTCAAAGCAGAATCAAATACGATGTGTTCTTTTGCAATTTTCTCTTTCATCGAATTTCTGAAAGCAACCTGGTGCGCTTTTGGTAGTCCAGCAATCAGCTCAGAAACTTTTGCTGCCTTTTCGGGTGAATCAATTTCTGAAAGCTCCTTCTGCACGCTCTCAATTTTTGCAAGCATTTCTTTTTGCTCCTCACTTTTTTCCTGAATAGAGGACTTAACCCGTTGAATTATGTCGGCCATAAAGGTTTTAAATTCAGGATCTGTTTCGTTTGGTACGGTCAATAAAGGAAAACGGGCAACGTTTTTTCCTACGGTTTTGTCGGTGGGGTTAAAATTGATTGTCCGCTGATTATTTTCCATGTACATGTAACCGACCTGGTCAGCGATTCTCAACAGTAAATCCTTTGAACCCCCGGTAACGTCAGGACTTATTTTTGTATTGTCCCCGTCCTTCTCCTCTTTTGCATGTGCAATGATTACCATGTCCAGCTTTTCGCCCCTACGACGGTTGACGAATAACTTAAACTCGTCCGCAATGGCTCCATAGGCTTTTAGCTTGTTGGTTTTCAGTTTGTAATCCTGTTCAACCACGTGGATCATCAAAAAGTCATCCAGCACACTTTTTGCAGTGTCAATTCCTAACGTGGAATAGTTTTTGATTTCTCCTTCGTCTGCCAATACCTCTTTCCAGTTAGCGGCTACAATAGTATCCTGCCGGAAAATTGAGCGATCTGAACCCCGATCACAGTCCAACAGGATCGGATTGTTTGCTGTGTTAAAAACGCTTGTTTTGCCCACTCCCGGACTTCCGTACAACAGGATGATAACAGGGCGTTCAGGTAATACATCTTCTTTTCTAATAATTGTCATTTTTCTTTCGTTTTTTACCGTCTTATGTAGCTTTCGGCGTTGCTTTAATTTATGAATTTAATACTTGTTGGTAAAACTTCTGTCATTGTGCCGTCGGGTAATTCAATTAATCCGACCGTGTAATTTCCAAATCCCTCGCTTGATTCTTCCATCGCATTTGCCCACTGATGGAATATACCTTCATGTGCATATTCCGGCTCCCAAAATGCACCTTTGATCATCCTATGATTCAAATCGTAGGATGCAGGAATCCATTTTTTAAATAATACTTTTCTCATTGTTTTTATTTTGAAATTACTCAATATCTCAATATGGTTGGTAAAAACTGTTGTTAAACAGCTTGCGAAGTATTGTCCTTGCATGTTTTACATAACAGGGTTTTTCCACGTTCATCAAATGGGTAAGCGGTGCAGTCATCGCAAACCGATTTTATAACAGGCGGTATAGTTAATAATTTTACTAATTTTTGCTCCAACCATTCAGCATAATGGTTATAAGCAATCCATTCAACATTAAATCTTTTTTGAGTTTCTGCTGTAAATTCATCTCTTAAATCTGTGTTTTTCATACCATTAAATTTAGTGTTTCAAATCCGTAAAATTACATAACCATACCGCCAGCCGTTATAAGCCATATTAAGACGGCTTCGATTTAAGGTACTGGTTAATCCAAAATGCGAATAAACCAGATATATTTTCATTGCCTAAAATCTCTTTGCTTATAGTTTTTGCCTGTTGTTGTTGTTCGGCAGTTAGGCTTATCGTTACTTTTTTAGTTTTCATAAGCGGGTTCTAAAAGTGAGCCAATAAAATACTTTTTGTAGCCTTTTATTTTTAATATTTCATGTAGCATTTCAATATCTACTGCTTTAAATAACTTTTGTTCAGGAACAAATGCTCCAAACATTGTTTCGTTATAAACTGTTACTTTGTACGATTTCATAATGGCTTTTGTTAATTATTACCCAATAAAGATAGTTATTTATTTTGTATTTACAAACTATTTACTGTTTATTTTCCAATTATTTTACTTTCAATTGATAATCAAACAAATACGGCTTATAACACGCAATAAAAAACAAAAGGGCTTAATCCGTTAATCAAGTTCAGTAATCCGTGCCAATATCTCACGGGTTGATAGGTTCTCGGCTCGCAATCCCTTTCGTTTCTTATTGCCACCGTTGTGGTCAATGCTAAAGGTGCGTTGAGACAGCTATTTGTTATCTGTTTTGTCCATTATCGATACGACATCCTTTGCCATTCTTGAAAGTTCGACTTGCATCCTAAATTTTTTAGTTTCAAGTCTGCGATGAAAAAATTCACTAATTAACTGTAACCTCCATTTTATCAAGTAAGTATATGGGTGCATTCGCTTTTGATACATTAGATAAAAAGCTCTATTGCCTTCATCTTGCAGTAATTTTATAAGCCTATATCTTTCTACTCCTTCATTTCCTTTATCGCTCATGTGTTTTTTCACAAGGTCGCAAAGCGTGTCGTAATCGTAAGAATTGGTAATGTAAAATTCTCGATAGACAGTATTTTCTGGATTATCCCATTCGTCTTTAAAATCGGGACAATGTTCTCTTTTAAAGAAATTCTTTATTTGCAAAATCATAAATTTGAATTTTAATTGTTTTAATTATCGACTTCGAAGCACTGAACCACAACTTTGTGTTGCGGTCAATTGGGGTTGTGTTGCTCCGTTGACAGGATAGTATTTCAAACTCCCCAACTTCCGCAACACATCAGCGTAGTTAAACGTGACATTTTTGCCAAAAATTTGCCCTTCATTGCAAATAGGGCAATTATCCTTTAATCGTTCATCTTCCGGCAAAGCATCATATTGCTCTTTCGTTAAGATTTTACCAAAATCGTCCATGTAAATCCAACCATCGTAACAGGTACAGGGTTCAACTTCTCCACATGGGCACAAGTCAGAGGCTTCTGCTTCGCAAATGGGGCAATTTAAAAATTCGCACATGGCTATTGTTTTAAAAGTTTGGTTAAAACAAGTTTCTTGACACGGTTGTATTGTAGCTCAGTGATCTCCTCTGTGCCTTTGTCTCCCGGTTCGTAGGTCTGGGTAGATACAGTGTTCATTATCCCGTATATGTGTTTATACGCCAGAACTTTTTCGGTTCTTCCGTTACCAAAACTATGGTAGAAATAATTGTTAAATCTGTAAAATTTCTCTTTCATTGTGTCAAAGTTTTTAAAAAGTTAATTCTTGTCACCCGAAATCCCCGCTACCTTTCGATAAGCGGGGCAAGTCCTTTGCAGAACTTTGAAAACTGCAAGGATTATTTTACAAAAAATTTTCTTTTCCAATCTATTGACATATCTGATACACTAACTCCATCAAATTGGCGATTTGGTTCAATTGTCCAATTATACAGGACAATTTTACTGATTCCGTAGGTTCTGTTTGATTTCTTGCAAAGAAAGATTCTGTACCATTTGCCGTATTTCTGGAAAACGATCCTGTCGCTGACTTTTTCAACAAACTTTTTCAGATCAGAATCCATCAACTTGTTACCAATTGATTCCTGGATGGTAATTTCTGACTGATACATCTTTTGGCAGTAATTTGCACGGTTCACGTTGATTGCCATAGAACCATATCCGGCAACGTTTACATAAATCCAACGATCATCCATTACTATACCGCTTGGCGTTGAGATTGTTTTCCCCATATAAACTAACGGGCGTACATTCAATCTTTCAGCTACTGATTTAACTACCTGGATTGCTTGTCCATTTACGGGAGAGAAAGTTACTTGTGTTTTCATGATTCAAAGTTTTTTGTTTGCCTACCTTGTGTCGGGGTGTTCGGCTTTTCCCCCTTTGTAATTACACGAAAGTTACAACATAAATCATTGATTTGCAAATATTTTAGTATGTTGTAAAACATGTTTTGGGATTATTTTTAGGTATTTAGCATGTTACCTGCAATTGCTTAGTACTTTGCTCAAAAGTATCATAGCTAAATTGTTAGGTAGGTGTCTATTATCAACCTCTATTCTAAGATACTCTGTAGCTTCGTTCCCGTATATAAAACTTAATGAAGGTGTGCAATCTCTAATACAAGTTATCTGTTCACCAAACGTTTTCTTATCTTCAAGCATTTGTGTGTAAGTTTCATATACTGCATCAGTCATTTTAAATGGTAGTTTCACATCAAATATACTGGTGTGTAATTCAAACGCAACAGCAGGTAACACAGTGTCATACTGCATAGCCTCCGTATTTTGTTGCTTATTTTCTTCGCTCATAATTTCTACTGTTTTATGGTTTATCGCCCGTAGCAAAAGGCTACGCAGCATACACTAATTCGTTATAGGTAAGGCTACCAATCCCCACCATCAGCGTTTATTTTAGGGAAATCAATAATGCAATTATCAGGATTGAACCCTCCAGTATCTGACATTTCAGGTGTTGGATTTTGTTTTGTATCTCCCAAAAGCATTATGTGTAGTTTTCCTGCTATTGCATTTATACAAAGGTTTTTATCCCAATCTTTCATAAGTTTTTCAAAAGCCTTTACTTGCTTAATCTGTTTTTCGGTCAACTTTACACCTGCGTCTGTTTCCATTTCTATTTAAGTTTGTGAGAAGCTCTACCTATAACAGCACCTAACAAAAATGGCTGCTACAAGTATTGGTTTATAAATTGAAGTTTTATTTAAGCAGCCACTTCGGTTAGCTGCAAACCGTTAGCACCAATCCTAAAAGAGCCGCTGCTGTCTTTTGTGCAAATTGAAAGCGTTTACACCCGCTTGATAGTATTCTGAATCAATATCCATAATATCCAAATCAAAGCCTTCAATTTCGGCTGCAATAGCATGGTTAAAACTGCCTCCGTGAGTATCTAAGATTGTCATTCCTTTGGTTGCATATCGGTTTAAAAGCCATCTATATAATTGCACAGGCTTTTGGGTAGGGTGTCGTTTATTCAGTTCTTTTTGAACCGAGTATTTAAACATCTTATTTGCACCATCAAAAGAAGTCCAAGCAAAATCAAACATTCCAAAACTCATTCCTTCGGGTTGCATTTTGTCCCAAATTATACAATGTTTTGTCGGTGGTAAAGCGTAATAATTACCACCCCAAATTATTTGGTTTTTGCTTATTCTAAATAGTTCAGTAAAGTAATTCATATCAATTGGCTTGTTATCCCATTCTTTAGCCTTTAAGCCTTTTTCTGTTATAAGCCGTGGGCTGTGTCCTATTCCTATTCCAAACTCAGGGTCAACAATCGCCAAATCATAACATTTGTCAGGCTTACTTTTCATAAACTCAATGCAATCCACATTGAAAAAATTAATAGAAGGGCAGCGGCTAACACATGGTATAACCAATGGCGGCTGCGGTGGTGTGCTTATGTTTGTATCTTCGTTCATGCTTTTATGTAATTTGATAAATTTGTACTCGTAATCCGCCACTGGTCATACCATCAACGTTATGAAACAATTTAAAGAAGCGTTCCAAACAAAGATTAATTCATTTCCCTGAAATTCAAGGTAGTCTCCTTCTGCTTATTTTTCAAATGTTGACGTCTGCCAACAGCGAAAAGGACATACCCAAGTGCGATTGCACAAACGATTGATAGGATGATTATTTTCATGGCTTAGTGTTTTTTAGTTCCTGATCCAGGAAGTTGTTCACAATCTTCTTTACCCTCACAACCCCTCCGAGCTGTACGATTTCTTTCGGCATCCGGTAAATGGTAAATTTGCCGTCGTTTTTTCTTTCTCCGTCTGGCTTTTTTGGTGCGCCCACTTTCTTTTTTTCTGTCATGATTAATTGTTTTTTTCTTGTTGTTTGTATAATCTTTTTATAGCCTTGATTGCAAAATACGGAGTTGATACCTCATCTCTTTCGCCATCTGCATACACTTTCTTTTCGTAGCCACAAACTGGACATTTAAACCATCTCTGTCGGTAGGATTTACCACTTTGTTTAGTCCCAACTTTTCGGGTTAAATCCATCGGTACATCATGGCAGACTTCACAAAAAAATTGATTACTCATAACTTAATTGAAATTAATGAAATATTTCGCTACTCTTTTTCCTGATCCTGTTTTGATCATCTCCTTTTCGATCGGTGCGCCCTGATCTTTGAGTCGGTGAATCCTTGCGCTACCCCTTTCAGCTCCGAATTTGTACAGAGCCTCTAAATTTGTCAACGTTTTGCCTGTTTTGAGATAGGCTAAAATCTGTTTTTCCTGACTAATTGTATCAAGTGGTTTGCTCATGATAATTGTAGTAAAAGGTAAAAGAATACAAATATTATCGTTCCGGTTAGGATTTCGGATTTAGTTGGATTTGTTTTCATAATCAATTAAAAAAAATGAAATATAACCATACAAAAACGAATAAGACAAATGCAATAATTTCAATAATAAGACTTACTGATAAAATCTTATTAGTTTCTTGAATGTACGCAAGTATTTCCTCGGGTGTTTTCATGATTTTTTCCCGTTTAGATTTATTTCAGCAAATAACCTGCTGAGCAATAAAATTACAAGTGTTCCGATAATTGCTGTCATAATATTTGCCCGTAATCCCGATAGCGCAGGGTTAAATTGGGTTAATAAGGCAAAATTCTTTAAACACCTATTAATGTTGCGATTGCTGCTTTTGTCAACCAATCAAAAGCCTCGTCATTAGTTTCGAAAGTCATCATTATTTTTTGAATTTCAACGTTTTTTGTCATTTCGTTTACTCTTTCA
>Ga0172381_10002452_pt1 | contig 20442 bp, 23 predicted proteins | sample Leawel6488metaG_FD_119754 | JGI IMG/M metagenome (GOLD analysis project Ga0172381, IMG submission 119754) | Leachate microbial communities from a municipal landfill in Southern Ontario, Canada - Leachate well 64-88 metaG | ecosystem: Engineered > Solid waste > Landfill > Unclassified | place...
GGCCTTTAACAAGTGGATCAAGGATAACACCAGGCGCATCGATGCCGGCAGGCATACGCCGTACTGGATACAGGATAACTTCAAGGGTGGAAGGATATCCCGTGGACTAAAGGAGGGCATTGTTTCAGGGTCAGGGGCAGCGGATCCAGAGATTGAGCTCTACCGTAAGATTGAGTCTATGGAAGATAAAATCCGCAAGAACAGATCTTTTGAGACCGGGATTATATTTGAGGATGATGGAACGATTGTGCTCGAAAGGAAGGGACAAAAAAGAAGAGTCTCTTTTACGGAAGAAGAGTTGGAATTATCCAAGGATAAAATCTTTACTCATAATCATCCTTCAGGATGGTATGCCAAAGAGGGATCCTTTGGCCGGATTGGCAGTTCATTCAGCGCACCAGACGTACTATTGGCAATTAAATATGATATAAAGGAAATGAGGGCCGTCACTCCATTAATACGGTTTTCTATGAAGAGACCGGCAGATGGGTGGCCTTCCTTGTCTGATGCAAAGATGGAGTATAATAGGCTTAATTTGGAGGTCTCACAAGAGAACTATTCCAAGATAGAAAGCGGAACTCTTACCAGGGGCCAGGCTTCTTCCACTCACTACCATGAAATATGGAAGCGGTTTGCCAAGAGGTTTGGAATTGAGTACACAAAAAAGCAAGCCGGACTACCGGGCTGAGAACACGATACTGTTACCCTGTTCCGGGAGTGGCATCTCGTGCTTATCCTTGCCTTCCAGTATTTGATCAGGAATTCCTTCAGGGAAAGCCTTGCAGGTTAGATTTATTGAATCAAATCCCTGCCTGCATTTTGAACACGAGGCTTTATATGGCCGGAATATTTCATGTCTGTCGTCAATTGTTTCCATGGGTCATGCTGTTTTTGGTTTACTTCTCCCACCCCTCTTGCGCTTCAACTCCGACTTACTGATAGTGCAGATCTTATTTTCATAGGGCCTCTCAGGGGTGATTCCGTAGTCATAGAGGCTCTGCTGAGCGATACCCAGCTGCCCGGCGGTGAAAGCCTCATATATGGATGCGATGCTGCCAAAGTAGTAATCCACCTTGAATGGAATGGCCGGGTTTACATTCTTCAGGTGCAGGTGGTAAATGGTGCTGCCAGCCTTGGGCTTCTCCTGTGGTCGTATGGTGGTGCGGGTGATGGGCATAGTATTAAAGATTTATTTCAAGCTCCTGGCCTGTCAGGGCAAAGAAGAGGTTTTGGAGTTGGTGGGCATAGTGCAGCGGGCCTCTCTTGAATTGACTAAAGTAGAACAAGCCCCATTCCTCCGTGATGTAAATATTTTTACCACTGCCATATAGATCCAAGCCACTTGAGTCCTTGCGAAAAGTTATGATGTAATAGCGGACAGCTTCAGAACTCCCCTTTCCTATCTTCTCGGGGCCAGAGAACCCCGCCTTTAATAGTATCTCTTCAGTGAGGGGGATAGGTTCCGCAAACTCCAAATGGTCCCCGTCGGGCATACTGGCTGTTGTCATTATGCCTCCCTCGGTAATTGCTTTTACTTGTGTGAGACCCTCAATAGTGTTGATCCAGTTCCCGAGTCTTAGTTCAGTTGGTTTCATGCTGTATCTGTAATTCGTTAAACCTTGCCACTCTTTCTTTATTCTTAAAGGTCATGTATGACATGCCCCAGGCACATCTCTCACAGAGAATAGTTGCAATCCTGGCATAGATAAAATCATTTGCCTTCTCTTTGTGAATGAAGGGAGCAGATTTAATCTCTCGCAGCCCTACGTTCTCAATATAGACCAGCCCTGCATAAGTTGGCATATCTTCTCTGGCCAGCAGTCCAGGCTCGCAGGCAAAGTAGAATCTGTTTGGCGCACCTATGCGCCTTATCTGCCTTCCGGTTCTCTTTCCATTCTTCCACTCATCGTAATTACCGGCACACTTACCGCTTGATAAGATAAGATGCTTGTAGTGTTTATTTTTAAAGTCAGCCCGAAAGTCGCTGCGGCTTCTCTTAATTTCATACTCATACATATAGCCACTGCGGTTGATTCCGAACACATCCGCTTCAGTCATCCCCCCGCCGTCATACTTCTTGAGGTAGATAGGAAATTGACGTTCTGCCAAACTTAAAATAATAGCATCAGCAATCTCTGCTTCTGTCATCTCATCTGAATTACTATGATACAAATCTACGAAACATATTTAATATAACAAGTATTTTTTATCAGTCAATATCTGTTCGCATAACTCCCTGTCTCTTTGGTATGTGCATTACTATAATACAGCCTAAATTTGAGATCAATCAAACAAACGTAAGTACTGACCATGAAAGAGAAGATCCTCGCAGCGTTAAAAACCAAGTATAAAACATTGGGGTTTAGCGATAAAGCGTTAGATGGGGTTGCCGATATTTTGGCCAAAACCGTCACGGAGGAAAGTGCAATCGATGGAGCAATCCAGGGGGTTGAGCCTCTCCTGAAGGCCTTACAGGGGGACGCAGACAAGCGCGTAACCGAGGCTGTGGAGAAAGCAAAGAAAGATGCCGGTAAGAAGACCGAGCCCACAAAGAAACCCGATGAGGGTGGCGCAGGTGGAGAAGGTGGAGCAGCCGGCGGAACTGGCGACCCAAAACCCGACGATGACAACAAAGTACCAGCATGGGCAAAGGCTCTGATAGACTCTAACAAGTCTCTCTCGGAGAAGCTGACCGCGCTGGAAGCTGACAAGGCAACCGCATCCCGCAAGAAGACCCTTGAAGATCTCCTGGGGAAAGATGAGTACAAGGACATTCCTGAGCAGACAAAGGCCCGTATCCTGAAGGATTTCGGGCGTATGAGTTTTGCTAAGGAAGAAGACTTTGCCGCTTACCTTGAGGAGACCACAACGGACATTGCCGCTATCAGCCAGGAACTGGCAGATAAAGGACTCGGGCAGTCGACTGCTCCCACTCTCGGGGGTAAGAAGACTAAAGACGGAGTGTCAGCAGAGGTACAGTCTTATGTTACCGATGTCACCAAACCCGATGGCGGCAAGTTTGAAGGTAAAAAGATCGGGGATAAGTAAAAACAATCCCAAGAAATGCTTAAAATTTCCCGTACCAATGACAGCAGGGTAGTGAAGGCAATCCTTCACCGCATTGCTGATATCCCGGGCGGTGTGGCAGTAAAAGCGTCTGTTCTGGGCGGTCCCAGTCTCATGGAGGGCACACCCCTTTCGATTGGCACCAATGGCCTGCTGAAGGTCATAAAGACAGCGAAAGTTGCTGAAGCATACACAGCTACCGGTGCATCTATTAAGGTCGCCAAGGGCAGTCATTTTGTTGCTGGTGACAAACTCTCCGATGCAGATTACACGGACGTTGCCGTGATCGCGTCTATTGACAAAAGCAATGCTGCCTATGACCTGCTCACTCTCACTGCTAATACCCTGAGCGTAAACCTGGACCTCGGTGACCCGATTATCGAGTGTTTCTCATTCATAAACATCACCGCAACTCATGACGGCGTAGTCCAGGGCGCGCACGGAACCACTACCGTTACCCAGATCAAGGTCGATAAGGGTCATACCTTCGTCGTCGGCGATATCATCGCTGGCACTGGCGCTGACCCGATGACCGGCAAGACCATCACGGGTATTGACCGTGGCGATGATGCATGGGATCTTATTACCGTAAGCGCACAGATCGGCAAAGTTCTTGCTGACGATGAGGCGTTGATTTCCGTAACGGAGGTATCAGGCACGACCGAGAGGACCTACAGTGTGACCACCGTCAGTAAACTTGCAGCCGCAGTGGCTATAGTAGGTTCTAACTACGACGTCAAGACTGACGAGAACATGCACGTCGACGCATGGGTACAGGCTGTTGTCCGTGAGGCTAACGGCCCGATCCTGACCGACGCCATTAAGTCCGATCTCAAAGGCATAATCTATCTCTAATCCAAAAAAGACTGAACGATGAATGCAACATTAATGAGCGGGCTTACTGAAAGAGACATGCAGGCTGTGGTCAACACCTACAACCTCAAGGATCTGTATTACCCGACACTCTTCCCCGTAAAAAGGACCGAGTTCCTGACCTGGAAAATGCTCGAAGGACAGGCCGGTCTGAGAATCGCTGGCGACCTTGTGGCACGCGGCGCAACAATCCCGAAGAAAACCCGTGAAGCAATCTCCCGTATCCAGGGAGACATCCCCAAGATTGCCGTCTCCCGCGAGATGCTTGAGGATGAGCTCAATGAGTACTCTATACTCCTTGCCATGGCAAGGGATGACGCTGCCAAGAGGGCTCTTGTAGAGTTCTGGGCCAATGATACCAAGTTCTGCTTCGATGGCGTGGCCAACCGCGCTGAGTGGATCGCACTGAGGCAGATCTCCCTGGGCAAGGTAACCCTGAGTAACACGAACAACGCCGCAGTAGTGACCGAGTTCGATGTTGACTATGCTATCCCTGCAGCCCAGAAGATTGGAGTCAACACCACCTGGGCCGGTACCTCCGGTAAGCCCCTGACAAAGGACTTCCCTGCAGCTCTCGCCCTCGGCAGAGCCATTGGCGCCACCTATCGCTTTGCCTTCATGAGCTCAGCAACCCTTGCCCGTCTCGTGGCACAGGAAGAGGTCATCAAGGCATGTGCCTCCTACCTGAACAACCTGGCAAGCATTGCACAGGAGCCCGACCTCTCGCAGGTCAACTCCATGCTGATGCGCAAGGTGCAGTTCAGAGGACTGCAGATAGTCGAGATTGACCAGGAGCTTACCATTGAACTTCCCGACGGTACCCGCACCACGGCCAACCCGTTTGAAAGCGATGTGGTTCTGTTCTCTGAGTCGAGGACCCTTGGCACCACCCATTACAAGGTGCCGGTTGATATGACACTCCCCGGCACTGCCGCTCTGAGGGTCATGTCGGGTCACACATGCATCAAGAAGTACTCTACCGACAGTCCTATCAAGGAAGTAACTGAAGGTATTGCCAACCTCTTCCCTGCATGGAACCTCGCAGGACGCTCGGTCCTGATGCAGACTAACGGGACCAGCTGGACCAAGTAAATAATCGGCGGGGGTGAGTAAGTTCACCTCCGCCCTTTATAAACTCACCGGGCAATGGCTATAACCACAAATCTGCAGTACCTGCAGGCTGCGCTTGCGAAGTTTGATGTCAGCGACAATGATATTGATCTCATCCTCGCTGATAACTCTCTTTCTGGTGCAGCTGCTGTTGATTCACTTGCCTGCAAACTGGCAATGTATAACAGCATGTCAAACATCCTCCCTCTCTGTGATGTGAAGGAGGGTGGGTACAGCAAGACGTGGAACGTCGAAGGACTGAAACTCTGGTACAACTCGCTCTGTGGCGAGCTCGGCCGGCCGAATGTCCTGACGCCGAAAATCCGAAACCGCAGTTATTTCTGGTAAGATGATATCGCAGTACCCTCACTACCTGTATACGGATCAGATCCCCGCAGCCTCGACGCAGGATGCTAACGGCAGCTGGACATCCCAGGCGCCTGCAGCTATCCTTCTCTCACGTTGCCGCGAGGAGACTGAACCCCGTGCCAGGGAGATACAGGCCTCCGACGGTAAGTTTTATACTTACTCTTCCGTGGTCCAGCTCCCTAAAGGTACGGCACCGGTTGCCGAGGGTACTGAGATCTATGTAAAGGATACACCCGAGGCAACGCGCGAGCGCATCCGCGGAAAGGTCCTGAAATTTGACTCTTCACAGCTTCACTGCCGCATCTGGGTATGATTACGACAATTGACATAGACACTGAACTCTTCAAAGTATTGAAGGACTCCACGGCGCTCACAACTGCGCTCACGGGATCCATTTACACCGGGGAGAGGCCTGTCGACTCGAAGAAAGAGGACGTGACGATCAACACACCGTCACTGACTCAGGATTTCGACCCGCAGCGAGGTTACTCAAATGTCAATATTCATGCTGAGGACATAGTGGTGAAGATCTCAGGAGTGGACCAGAAGAAAGCGGACCGGGTACGCCTAAAGGCCCTTGCTGGTATTGCGATCGCTGCCCTGAAGGCTGCCCGCATACCTGGCGTTGGGCTTACTATAATGGGTCAGTCACTTATTGCTGAACCTGAAGTGTCGCAGCACTTTGTTAACCTGCGAATTGAGTGGAGTATTCACAATAATTAATAACAATCACAAATGATCACTCTCGGATTATCTGAAATATTGGTCGGCACAGCTGCCCCTGGCGGCACCATGCCCGGCTCAATGACCAAGATCGGGAAGACGTATCAGGAGACCTGCGTAATCAACCAGGAGCGCGCAGAGGTGACTGAACACTATGAGGAGGGCAGAGCTGCTCCCGAGGTGCGCCTGAAACAGAAGAAAGTTCCCGTTCTGACATTCTCTCTCCTGGATCCTGACGTGGCTGAGCTCATCGCCTACGTCGGTGGAACCAACCTCGGCACTGTCGATGCCCCCAAGTGGGGTATGGATGGCTCTGAGATCGTCGACAACAAGTCAATTCGCGTGAAGAGCGAGCAGGGCTTGTGGGTAGACATACCCAATGCCGACATCGAGGCTGTTGTCAACGCCCGTCTGACCAAGAAGGGCTTGTTTATGGTTGACTTCATTGTCACCCCGATGGCTGTCACTTCCGGTAAGGCTATCCATGCCTATGACGGATCCAGCGGCCTGGTTGTTGACCCGACCTCGCTGACCTTTACCGCAGCTGCTGATGCAGTCGGGCAGGAGATCACTGCTACCTCCACAGGTAACGTGACCTATGCTGCCGCTGAGCCCGGAGCTGACTGGCTGGTTGTCACACGCGCCCTGAAGGTTGTGACCGTGACAGTACTTGCCAACACCAACTCGGAGGCACGCTCCACCAATGTCACAATCATAGCCGACGGCTTCACAGCTGTTGTGCCGGTGACACAGGCAGGAGCTGCAGCCTAAGCAGTAGGAGGTTAGTCATAATGATGCGAAAGCCCTGAAGCAGCTAGTGTTTTCGGGGCTTTTTTACAAAATCCCAGGTATGGAAGAGACAAAGCCACTCAGCGACAAAGAAAGGCTCAATGCTGAACGTAAAGAATTGAACCTGCTTATCGGTCGCGGTATCAGCTTCGATGTGAAGAGGACCGTGTACCGAAGGCGCCCGGGACTGTTGGGAATATTCCGCGGGAAGGTACCGGTGCCGGAGGTGGTATCATACCGAATCCAGGAGCCAACCCTTTCGACGCTGGACCGTATGTCAGCCCTGCAGGTTGATCTTGATATCAATGAGGATGCCATGAGATCCGAAGGCGCGCTCAGGGAAGCCCGTCATATGACCGGGGCACACTCCCGGAGGCTGGCCCGGATCGTTGCCACGGCAGTCATGGGTCAGGATTATGTGCAGATCCATCAGAAGGGCGGGCGCACGGTTTATCTAAATGATGATGCAGGTCTCGATGAGCTGACTGACATTCTCTTCAACGGGCTTGCCCCTTCGCAGCTGGCTGAGCTGGTGATTTACATCAACACCATATCTAACCTTGGGGATTTTTGCAACTCTATTCGATTGATGTCCGCGGTAAGGACGACGATGCCGATTCGGGTAGAGGAAAACAAAGAGGGTTAAAAAGTCCCTTCGGACGTCGTGGGGCCATATGTGCCCACTTCGGATGGACCTGGGAATACCTTCACAACGGCATCGCATGGGCCACAGTGCAGAGGATGATGGCTGACGCTCCTTCATTTGATTATGAAGAGCCAGAGGCCAAGACAGAGGAGGACCATGTGAAACTGAGTAATGAGAACTCTGCGGCCATTGGGAACTATATAAATAACCTCATGTAAGATGAACACAGACGACGGCGCATTATACGTACCACTCACAGGCGACAGTAAGCAGTTTATCGGAGCCATTGACGAGGCAGAGCGCCGGGTCAAAGGGTTCTCTTCGGCTACCGTTGCAGAGGGCAAGAAGATAGATAAGGCCTTTGCGGATCTCGCCCAGAGGGTCAAAGAGTCCAAGGATGCTATCGCAGCCACCGAGGCGGACCTCAAGAAGATGGAGAGCCTGCTTAGAAACATCTCTCCCGGGGCAGCAAAGGCAGATCTGATCAGTGAAGTCAATGCCGCCAAAAGAGCCCTGCAGGAAGAGAAGGCGGTGCTTGCTGGCCTCGAACAACAAGTAAAAGCTACCGGAGGAGCACACCTGACTCTCCGGACACAACTCCGGCAGATGAAGGAAGAGCTTGTGGGACTCGAGGCAGCTGGTAAGCGGGGCACTGCAGAGTATGCAGCTCTGCAGAAACGGTTCGCAGATCTCACCAACGCAATGGGCGACGCTCAGAAACAGGCCAATGTCCTTGCCAATGATGAGAGAGGGATGCAGGGTCTTATAATGGGCTTTTCGGGACTTACGGGTGCTGCCTCGGCTGCGCAGGGAGCAATAGGGCTATTCTCCGGTGAGAATGAGAACCTTCATAAGATCATGCTGAAGGTGCAGAGCCTTATGGCTATCACAATCGGTCTTCAGCAGGTCCAGGCAACCCTGAATAAAGACAGCGCCTTCATGATTGTGACAGTGGCTAAGGCAAAAGACCTGCTCGCAGCCGCTGAGCTCCGGTTTGCTACCGCCCTCGGGATCTCCAATGTTGCTGCCAAGGCTCTCATGGCTACCCTTACCCTGGGGCTATCAGTTGCCATTGGCGTTGCCATTGTTGCAATCACCAAACTTGTGCAGAAGTCACAGGAGGCCAAGAAGGCTACCCAGGAGTTTAATAAGGCTACAGCCGAGGCTGCTTATAAATCACTGTCATCGTTTGAACAGATGCGTCTTCAATGGAACTCCCTGGGCAGTGATATGAGCGCCAAGAATAAGTTTATTAAAGAGAATGAGGATGCTTTCAAGGATCTCGGGGTGCAGATTACCGGGGTTAATGATGCTGAAAACATTTTCTCAAAGAACACTGAGGTCTTCCGATATGCATTAATGGAAAGGGCCAAAGCCCTGGCGTCTGCTGAGCTTGCCCAGGAAACCTATAAGAAGTTCCTGGAGAAAGATCTTGAAGCGAGATCAATGCCGGCAACCAGAACGACGACAAGTACTATGGTGACTGCTGGTGAAGTTCAAATGGGGCCGGTTCAGACTACCACTTCGACAGAATATAGGGATAAATGGCTTAAAACCCAAAATGAAGCAAATGATCTTTTAGGTAAGTTCAATGACCTGATGGTCGGCTCTATAGAGCATGAAAAGAATTATCGGGATGCCCTTAATGGAATAGGAGTTTCAACAACTGAAAACCTTGAGAAAATCGCCCTCCTTGAACAGAAGATCTCAGAGCAGGAGCGCCTGATGCTCGAAGCAGCTGAGGCGGGAAATCGGGCAGAGGTGAAGATCATTCAGGATAGGATCGCTCAGCTGAAGGAGGAGCTTCGCCTGAGAAACATGCTGGTCAATGCCATCTATGCTCAGTCCAGGGCAAATGATGTGATCACTAACATGCAGACAGGGGCATGGCAACCGGCCGGCGCACCCGCCGGATCTATTGGCGCACCATCTACAGGAGGGAAAGCCGCGGGGTCCAGATACTATCAGACACCTGTATTTGACCTTGAAACCGCAAAGAAGACCCTCTCTGTGATGGACCAGCAGGCGGCCAATGCCCGCAATCAGGAGGCTATTAAGAAGAAACTAAAGAAGGTCGATGATGAAGTTAAGGAGCTCACCGAGGAAGAACTTGAGGTCCGCCTACAGATAGCTGATGCCATAAGTCAGACAGTGAGCGCCATGCAGAGCGCCGGGCTGGTCTCAGAGCAGACCGCCAACATGATGCGGGATGTGGCTAAGGGGTTTGAGCAGATGCTTTCCGGTAATTTCATCGGATTTGCAGCCTCGGCTATTTCCCAGATGATCATTGCCTTCTCCGGCCTTCTTGACAACTCAGAGACAAAGGTCGAGATTCTTAACCGCCAGATCGAGGAGATGAATGAGCTCCTTGAATACCAGGAACGGCTCATAAGCAGGGCCAGCCGGTTGGGAGGAGAGAGAGATGCCAGGCAGGAGACGGTTGACATCCTTACAAAGCAGTACGAGGAGCTTGCCGCACAGCTCGAGCATTACCAGGCAGAGCTTGCCAAGTTCGAGGGCAGGAAAGTAATCTGGGCATGGGAAGGCAACCCGGGCGAGGCCAAGGACATGATCGAAGAGCTGACCCCGGCAGTTGAAGAGGCCCGCCAGGCTCTCGAAGATGCAAAGCAGTCACTGAACGACCTACTTACCGGGGGGGTGACTCAAAATACCATCGCTGACAGCATAGCGGAAGGATTCCGGTCAGGGAAAGCCAGCGTGAGGGATTTCGCTGACTACATGAATAACATCCTGCTGGATGCCGTAACAAGGGTATTCAGCACGAGGATCCTTGGGGAGCAGATCAACAAAATTACTGAGCTCATTGCCTCCTCCATCGAATCTGACGGCACCCTCACTGATGATGAGATTGCAAAGATTAAGGCAGATTATCAGGCTATCGTTGATAAATACCGTGGCGTATGGGATGACCTCACCCAGGGACTCAATACCAGCGAAAATGATGCAACACTGAAGGGTGCCATCAAGGGCATCACAGAAGAAACTGCGGGAGTACTGGCCGGCCAGGTGAACGCCATGCGCATCAACCAGGTCGAGGGAGTACTGCTCATGCGTCAGCAGCTGGCACACCTGGCGGAGATAGCAATCAACACGAGGTATAACAGGTACCTGGCGAGCATTGACAGCAGGCTGGCAGCCCTGACGTCAGACAATTTAAGGGCACAGGGATTAAACGGATAACGATATGGCAACCTACTACATCAACGGAGTAAACTTCACAACAGATGGAGTCTATGTGAGCAAATCACAGGGGATTATAGGAGGCATAAAGCTCCGACAACCGGTCCGCCAGGAGTGGCCTGACTACCATGGGGAGGTTGTTGATATGGCAGCACCAAGGTACGAGGCAAGGGATATCACCCTTGAATGCTTCATGAAGGCCACCACAAAGGAAAACTTTCTTTCCGGCATGCAGACCTTTATGGCAAGGTGGATGACCGGCACGATGAAGAGGCTCATGATTGTGGTTGATGCCGCAAAGCCCCTGGTCTATGACGTGTACCTGACAATGGGGCCTGATGTTGACAAGAAGTGGAATGACTCAACCATGGTTGGCACCTTCTCCCTGAAGCTCCGGGAGCCAGAACCGGTTAAGAGGGTATACAGCTTTGTCGCAGCGGCCGGGGCTCTCTCGGTCAGTGTTACGGTCGCCTCGACCAAGGCAGTAACCATTTATTGGGGTGACGGATCGGTCAGTTATGACATTGTTACCGGATCCGGGGCACAGGTTCATGCCTATGCCTCTGCAGGGACCTATTACATTAGCATTGCCGGGGTCATTGAAGATGTCACCGGAGTAACCACAGGAGCAACACTGGTATGGAGCAAGTTACTGTAACACGCAAGGCGGGCGGAACCTTCAATCTACTAACCCGGGCATCGGCTATCTCCATCACTCGCATGGAGCAGCGCCGCTCCCTGATGTCTGAGGACATTGTTGAGATGAGCGTCGAGAGCGCCATACCCCTCTCATTTGCCATAGGAGATGCGATCACGGTCCACAGCAGGACTTATACCCTCAATGCACTGCCTCGCGCCAGAAAGGGCGGAATGAGGCAATTCGGGTATGATCTGACGTGGGAGGGACGGCAATATGACCTTCTCCGGGCTGCATTCCTTGACACAGCAGCTGACGGGGTGAGCCTTTATGCTGATTTTTCCATCACTGGCGACCTTGAATCGTTGATGAACATTGTCGTCAACAACCTTGACCGGGTTTATGGTGCCGGCAAGTGGATCCTCGGGGTCTGTCCTGAGACAGACACTCTGACCCTGACCTTCGCTAATGACAACTGCCTGGCAGTACTGCAATCGCTGTGTACGGAGGATAACTTTAATGTCGAGTTTGAGATAACCGAGAGCGCCGGCGTGTGTACCATTGACCTCCGGGTGGCAGTAGGAATCACTCATGAAGAGGTTTATGAGTATGGCCGCGGCAAGGGTCTTTACGGTCTGCAGCGCCAGACGGTCAGTAATAAGAACATCGTTACCCGGCTCTATGCCTTCGGGGCTTCCAAAAACCTCCGGACTGACTACCGCGGGTACTCGCAGCGCCTGAAGCTGCCTTCTGTTGACCTCTCTTACATTGAGGACGCAACCGCACTGGCTGCCTTCGGTATGATCGAGGCTGTCAAGACTTTTGAGGAGATCTTCCCGCACCGCACCGGTACCGTCACCTCACTTGGGGACACGATCTATAAGTTTGTAGACTCAGGTATGGACTTTGACCTGAATGCTGTCGACGGAGGTACAGGTGACACTCTGTACCTTATGAACGGAACCTCGGCAAAGATCCATTTCAACACCGGAGCCCTGGCCGGTTATGAGTTCGAGCTCTCATCTTATGATCACACTACCCGCACTTTCACGATAAAGAGGCTGAAGGATGAGCGCGACCAGGAATTCCCTGACCCGGACAGCGCAGCCTTCCAGATTGCCCCGGGTGATGAATATGTTTTGATTGACATCTACCTGCCGGCCAGTTATGTCACTGCCGCAGAGGCAGAGTTGCTGGCCGCAGCCGAAACCTACCTTGCAGAGAACTGCCAGCCGAGGGTCCAGTACGGATTGACATTTGATGAGATCCACCTTGCCCGTTACGCTGAGGGCGCTGCCGAGCTGTTTGCCCCGGGAGACAATATCCATGTGAGGGATACCGATATCGGAGTTGATAAGCTCATCCGGGTGCGCTCGCTTGTGCGTGACCTGATGGCAGACTACCGCTACGCCCTTGAGCTGTCCGATGTCCAGCATCCGAGTATTATCTCCCGCCTGGTTGCCGAAACCATTGATAACAGCAAGGTGATCGCGATGAACAAACTGAATGATCCCGCCCGGGCCCGCAGGAACTGGCGCGCGACTCAGGAGCTTCTGGATATGGTCTTTGATCCTGACGGTTATTTCGACGGCACCAGGATAAAACCTGAGAGCATAGAGACCATGATGCTCAGTGTGGGTACCCGGAGCCAGCAGCTGACCCTGAGTGCGATCATTGAACCCAACTATACCGGGGATCCCGAGAAGGTGAATGTGACCGGTGGGGCCCTGGCTCACTATGCCATTGAGGATGACATAAGGCTCTGGACCATTACTGGCGGAGACCTGACCCTTTCCTCCACGGCATCAATGTATATCTATGCCAGATGCGAGAAGATAGGATCCGCAGGTACTATAACCTTCACCACGGACCAGATCACCGTTGATGAAGATCCATCATACTATTACTTCCTGCTTGGAGTCCTGCATGCTGCCTCTGATGGGGTGCGCTGGATATCCCTGACCTATGGAGCAACCGCTATCAACGGAAGGTATATCCGCACCGGCAGGATCATCTCCCAGGATGGGCTCAATTACTTTGACCTGGATCAGAATGAGTTTAAGGTGGGTGATGCCAGCAGCTCTCTTGACTGGAATGTTACTGCCGCCGGCCAGCTTACCCTGAAGGGTGCCCTTGTGCAGAGTGGCGCCGGGACAACGGCCCCGCTTCCATGTTTCCGCGGTGCTTACAATGCGTCCTATACTTACTACCGGGGCGACACAGCAACCTACGGCGGTTCAACATGGCAATATATCAATCCTACGCCCGCGGCCGGTCAGACGCCGGCAGAAGGGGCATACTGGACTATCGCTGCAGCTGCAGGAGCAGACGGTGAAGATGGATTACCCGGTACGCCCGGGGCAGACGGCACAGATGGGACTGACGGAACCAATGGTAACTACATAGAGTACCAATATGCCAAAAACGGCAGCACTTCAACTCCTCCAAGTATAGTGCCCGGAGATCTGAATCCTGCAGGGTGGTCGGTTACTCCTCCCGCAACCGGTGCTGGTGAATACCTCTGGATGACCAAAGGGACAAAGAACTATGATGGCACCACGCTGATCAGCAACTGGACCACTCCGGTAAGGATCAAAGGAGAGGTAGGGGCGACAGGTGCACCCGGAGCAACAGGTGCAATAGGTCCGTCTACTACTTACCGCGGGGTCTATGCCTCCGGCAGCACTTATTACGGTACCACAACCAGGGTTGATGTTGTTTATTATTCAGGAAGCTACTATGTAGCTCGCACTGATGCACCCGGGGGAAGTTTCTCAGGCATTGTACCTACAAACACGAGTTATTGGAACTCTTTTGGGGCTTCTTTTGAAAGCATTGCCACGGGCTTGTTGTTTGCCGACTTGGCATATGTCGATAACCTTGGAGTCAGGGTGCTTGAGGGGGCAACAAGGCCTACAGGTAACCTTGATGGTTCGTTTACTACAACCCAAGCCAATGTGGTCGCGCAGGCAAGGCAGGATTCAATTACAATGACGGGCACCTCAGGCAGCGGCACCATCAGTTGCAATGGAGGCAGTAAGTCTATAGTGTTTACGGGAACTATCAATCAGACCGTAGAAAACTTCTGTCTTGCGAATGCGTCTTATTTCCGGGGCTACGGCGTCGTTCTTACTTATTCAGCTAATGTTATATACTTCACTGCGTTGGTAGCAGGAACTGATTTTACATCAGGGGCGGGTTATAGTCAGACTGCGTCAAACCTTATGGGGATACCCCTTTTAGAGGTCGCGAATCAGGCCGGGCAGGCGCAGATCGACAGGTGTACTCTCACGGGAACGGGAGGGTGTGCTCTGATTACTGTCAATGGGTTGATATGCGATCTCGAATTTAATAAATCCCTTACTCAGACTGCTGCCGACTTTGTTACTAACTATGCCGATGCTTTTGATGATGTTGGAATTACGGTAACAAGCAGCACGGTATATATATATTTTACCGCTCAGGTCGCCGGCACGGGATTTATAGGATCATCTACCGCTTATAATAACCCATGGGTAGGTTCTATTAAGATAGTGAATAATGAGATATGGGAAAACTCTGTTTCGAGTGGAATTTATGGTGCGATAAAGATCAATGATCGCAGTTACAACGGGGGATATTCCTGCGACAGGGCTACACTCATAGGTAATGGAAAGGGAGAAACTATCATTGCCATTACCGCGGTTGATGCCGGGGGCGCATATAAAGGACTGAATCTTTGGCGGGGCTTGCCTCTCATTTTAGATCTGATGTCTACAACTCAAATTAATGCCCTAACGGGGCGAGAGGGAACCTTAGCTTATGACGTTACAACTCATGCATTAAAAATAAGAACAAACACAGGATGGGAAACAATTTCTTCAAGCTAATCATGGCTATAGGGTTATTGCTCTTGCTTTCTTGCGAGAGAGAACCTGAAGCGTGCAAGACCTGCATAACGGTCACAACAGTTTTTAATGGGGCTGATACGGGCACATTCATTTCAGAGCCGTTTGTGGTATGTGGAGAAATGATCTGGTTTTATGACAATCAGGTCATGCGGATAGTCAAGGCAGACAGCGCTGAGAATACCCTTGTGAGTGTGACTATATGTGACGACCATTAGAGGCCTCCGGGGTAAAGTTATAGAACTTATATGCGAAAGTGTATCATAGTAATTCACGCAATGCATAACTTTAGCACTTACCAAAGGAGTAAAACTTAATAACAGGCAACATGAACAGAAGTGGTACTGGCACAAGTCTTCAGGTCTCGAGCTTCGGGGCCGTAACGGACCTTGATACAGCTGATTTCACCCTTCCTGGGAACCAGCAGTTCAACATCAAAAACGAGGGGACCGAAGAGATTACACTCGAGGTGATCCCTGCTGACGAGGAGACAGAAACCTTTGTTTCGACGAAGTTCGCTGTAGGGTGGAACGAAGAGATTGTCCGTAAGATCAAGACCAACGCCGCAAGCATGACCCTGAAGTGGGGTTATTGATATGGGTGGATTCATCGGAGCGAACCTGCAGAGCATCAGCGCAGTCAGGGTAGCCGAAAGAGCCTGCCCCGCACTGATACGAGACAAGATGCTTATCCTCTTTACCGGGAGCATCTCTGGCAATTCTCTGCTTAGCGAGGTAGGAACCGATGTAATTACTGTTACGGGAAAGGATTTCACGACACACACGATCCCTGCCACCTCTACAGCAACCCTCACCCTTCCAAATACAGCAACCTACAGGGCCGCTGACACTGACAACCTCTGGTTCACAATAGCCGGGGTGGCAAGAAATGTCACTGTGGCAGAACTGATAGGTTTCGACTTCGCCCGGACGGTGATCTGCTACAGCAGTACGTCGCCTCATAACATTCAGTGGATTGGCCTATTACAGGCCGATGCAACGCTTAGCGAGGCAGAGATCAACCTCCTGCACCGGGCATTCAGGTTGCACATCTTCTGGTCAGGAGTATGGAATGACTACGGGTACTTTAAGGACAACAGGGGTCTTGAACAGCTGCCATGGGCCGCATAATTAACAGGATATGAACATGAAGAAACTGATTATCATAGGAGCTCTACTGTTGGGATTGGCCCTGCAGGGACTTGCTCAGACTGATGTAATAACTCCGGGCATGAACGGACTACAGACCCGCAACGCCCTTAATACTGCCTTCAGTGAGATGCTGGGAGTGGTTGATACCGTGAATGAGACCGTAAGAATAGGCGGAATTCAGATCACGGCCAATGCTGCAGAGATCAATATCCTTGACAATGCGCTGGTGAACGTCACGGAGCTAAACCGCTTGGTTGGCCTCCCTGATAATATTGTTACCCTGCTTGCCGGAAAGGAGAATTCTCTCGGCAATCCTGGCACCAGCGGTTATGTGCTGTCCAGTACTACAGCAGGGGTCAGGTCTTGGATCGCTCCGGGCGGGGGAGCTGTATATCCTGCCGGATCAGGAATTCCATTCGTAGTATCGGGTACATCGTGGGGTACAACGGTCACCACAGTCTCACAGACGGAATTAGGATATATCGACGGACTGAACGGCACAGCGGCATCACGACAGGATGTCGAAGATTCTCTGGATCGGGCGCTCGCAGGGGCGGTTGAGGTGATAGCCAGAGTAGATTCGGCAACCATAGGAGATTCGGGGGTTGGGACATATGTAACAGGAACTGAGTATTTTAAAAACGGGTATAATCTTATTGCTCCCAATCAGGTTAATGCGGGTTCTAATATAAAGGCGAGAACGATAGAGGCAGGAAATACATCATTAGCTTTATCTGACGGCCTCGCTTATTATGTTTTGATTCATATTCCATTAGATTGTAACATAACCGGGGTTTACATTGGACAAAGCACGCAGGGCAGCTATACGGCAGATAATTACAACGGAGTGGCGCTATATACGCTGAGTGCCGGAACAATAACAAGAGTGGCATTAAGTGCAGATGATGGAGATATATGGAAAACCGCATCAAATGGGCTCATAACCAAGGCATTTTCATCGCCATACAATGCAAGTGCTGGATATTATGTTATCGGATTAATTTACAATTCGTCTGCTCAAACAACAGCGCCAACAATACAGGCAAATGGAGCTCATGGACAGTTGTTATCTGCAGGAATGGCAAATAGCATAAAGTATCACGCTTATAGAAGCGGGCAGACAACCCTCCCTGCGTCAGAGAATTACACTAACCTATCAAGCGCATCATATTTACCTCAAATTTATCTGTACTAATGAGATTGGTTATTACTATAATATTTTTATTTGTTACACTTACGCTTCAGGCTACCAAGTATTATGTTGATGTGGCCGGAATAGATGATGCCGGCAGGAACGGCTCAGTTTCTCAGCCTTGGTTATCCTGGTCTTATGCTAGTACTCGTGTGAGTGCTCCTGATACTATTTACATAAATGCCGGATCACATACTGAATCATCACAGGTCACGTGGTATGCAGGAGTATATGTTACTGGCGCTGGCAAGGGAGTGAGTATTGTAACATTTACATCGTCCTTAACAACTGGTATATATGCTTCAAGTTCTGCAGGTACAAATGGTAATCAATCTATAAGCCATATTACCGTTGATTGCGATTCGCTTGTTACGTTTGGATTACGAGTTATTGGAAGAAGCAATGTTATGCTTCATGATTTTGAGATAAAAAACTCCATTCGCTATGGGATAACTGTTGCGGATCAAGCATCAAGAAGCGTTAACTCAGCGCCTACGATATGGGCGACAGGAATTGTTATTCGTAATTGTGATGTTATTAACTGCGGTAGAGATGAATGGTCGGTTTATACCTGGACGGCAGATGCAGCAATAGACATATCTGGATTAGATGGGCCTATAATCGAGTACAACAACATTGATAATGTCACCGGAGGACGACACGCTTATGGAATTAAAGGTTTGTATGGAGGGGGATATCATAAGGGCAGTATAATCAGATATAATACGATCAGAACAAACATTCGAGATAATGCTGGGGAGCAGTCATTTGGCTTTAACATTGAATTATGGACTGGCGTCGGAGGCGTTCAAATTTACGGGAATAACTGCAATGGAGCAATCGACATGGGTGGATATGGATGGTGGGATGCCTATGGGTATGGCTTTGCCTTTATTGTTGACAGAAATATATTGATACAAACAGCTCGCCCAACAAATCAAGGAGAGGCGGGGTTGATACTTGAGAGTGGCGGAAGCGGAGGAATGTATTTTAGGAGAAACTGGGTTGAAAACTTTTCAACCGGAATGACATTTGGATGTACTGCGGCTTCTCTTGTACAAGGTTTTGATAATGTTGTTGTCTCATACAATGCGTTCTGTAATATTGGCTATGTTACTGGGGGTGTAGGGGCTGGCATTCAGGGATATAATCTAAGCACGGGTGTAACGATAAATGGATTCAAGATTCTTAACAATGTGATTCATAAGGTTAATAATGCAAGTGGATTTGGGGTAAATTTTGAATACTCTACGACTAATACTTGGACTAATTGCCAAGTTAGAAACAATATTATTTACAACGCTTATACATCTATTAAGTTTGAAAATCAAACCGTAAATGGGATGAATGTGGACAACAATATTATTTATGGACACACAAATGCAACAATCCCCGATTATACAAATTCAACTGTATCTAATCAGACCTTTAATAATAATCAGGTTGGTGTAAATCCATTATTTGTTTCGTCTACAGATTATAGCCTTAGCGGAAGCTCTACCGCAATAGATGCTGGTATAGACGTTGGTTTGACCGAGGATTATTCAGGGAACGCCGTGCCTTATAATAGTGTGGTTGATATAGGTGCTTATGAGTACGGGGCTTCTGCACCTCCTTCAGTCTCTGGCTTCGGCAAGGTGGGCACGAAGTTCGGTAAATATGGAAGTAATTTTGTGAAAATAAGTGAATTATAGTAATACATCACAGTGCAATGAGAAACAAAAAACTACACAGGTTAGCCGGCATACTCACGGCATTGGTTGGGATGGCTCTGGTAACGGTCATCCCGCATGCCTATATGTATAATTGGGACAGGGGCGCAGTATTTGGCCTCGTACTCATTGTCGCTGGCGGTAAGGAAATGATTTGGGATAAATGGATGAAGCAGGGCGTGGCAGAGTTCTGGGATTTTTGGGCTACCCTGTGGGCCGGATGGGTCACATGCTTCGCCTGGTTGGTCTTAGAACTAATCATTCGTGCCATCATTCATAAGCCCGGAGAAGTTTTGCCTTGGTAGAATTTTGAGTCAAAAAGAAAGTCAATGTCTGAAACTAAGGATATGGGACAAGAACACTGCATAAAGGAAGGCGAAATAGCCAGTCTGAAAACTGAGCTGACGGACCTTGTGAACATTGTCAAAAAGAACGGTCTGCAAAAACAGGTTACTGAGCTTAATGTGGTAATACCAGAATTGAAAGATACGGTTGCCGACCTGTCAAATAATGTAAGGGAGCTACTCGACAAAGATATTACTGCTGTGGCTGAAAGGAATCTGAAGCTATCCGCCCGGCAGAAGCTGGTTGCAATTTACGGGGCAATCATAGGGGCTGCTACGGTAATAATAATGATCGCTGACATGATCCTTAAAAACAAAGCAGGATGAAAAAGCCTCCCATCAGGATCAATGTCAATCTCCTGACCCTGATCAAATGGGCCCGGAAGATATGGAAGTGGAGAAGAAAGAAAGTAATTGAAAACAACTGTGAAGATGTGCCTGAAAAACTTCTTTAATAAGCCGGGGCCCGAGCTCCTGATACAGCCCTGGACTGACAGAACAATAAGCACCAATATGGTTGGTGACTTCGCCGGTACTGCCAATGACCTTGACGGTCCTCCGAATGACCGCGTTGATATCCGCAAGGCTATAATCGAAAAATGGCCTGACTACAATTCCCGGGAGTTTTTAAACAGGACTGCCACAGGCGACCGGCTCGTGAGTGAGATCCGGGATGCGGCTACGGATTTGGCCGAAGACGGGATGTTGCTCTTCATTATGGATACCTGTTTCGCCCATTCCA
>Ga0172381_10002453_pt1 | contig 20441 bp, 12 predicted proteins | sample Leawel6488metaG_FD_119754 | JGI IMG/M metagenome (GOLD analysis project Ga0172381, IMG submission 119754) | Leachate microbial communities from a municipal landfill in Southern Ontario, Canada - Leachate well 64-88 metaG | ecosystem: Engineered > Solid waste > Landfill > Unclassified | place...
GATCTTGGGCATATTTGCGGAATTTCAGGCGACACCACTGTCGCCAATGAACCATCTGAATTGATTAAAATGAACATGATCATGAATAGTCAACCCAATACTTTCAGCAATTACCTTACTTTCGGATATGGTATACGACATCAAAACAGTACGACATTATTCATCTCAACAAATACCGATTATCCATCCTATGATAAAGATACTTTAAACATCTATCTGGCAAACCGGCCACATCTTAATGCTGCAATAGAATCATTTGTTGGAAATGTTTTCCTGTGGGATTCAATTCCGGATTATAATCCAATGGGCAGCAGCGGTAACAGGTGTATCGAAACGGATCCCTTTTTTATCAATGCAAATGACAGTATTATTTTTGCCAGGTATCAAAATATCACCCCTGCCCAATATTGTATTGGAGGAGGCGCTGATGTTAACCTGGGGAATACGGCGCCGGGGTATTATTCTTTTCTGGCCAATAATCTCATGGCCCCCAATACAATTTTCCCCTATCTGAACATTTCATTTGGGGAAATCATGGAGAAACGAACTACTGATAATCATTTTTCTATGTATGAGATAATAAAGGATGAAACGGTGATCGTTATGGATACCCTGGACAATTTCACCGCGCCTTATGTCGTATCGGAACCTGGACCCTATTCATTCTCTCTTTCAAACACCAATTATAAAATTGCGAATAAACAAGGACTTGCAGTTATGAATGCACAATTCGATCTGTCCAATACAAATGATGCTAATCCTCCAACCCTCATGACATTCCGGATTACAGGCTCCGATGGATTGACCAGAAATACATTTTCTAACACTGAGCAAGGGCGCTTATTGGTTTCCGGATTTGATTTTAATATGACGACGGGTAAAATGATAAAGCCCAAAGAGGTTAGGACTTATTTTAAAAAATATTCTGATGGTGGTTGGGCTGAAATTGCGTCAGTTGAACATCCTGAATGGTTCGACAGCAATACTTTTGGTAATTTTTATACCTGTGAGCTTGGAGAAGTTTTTGCCCAGTTTGTTACTGACGATTATTTGGATTTAAAAATCAGCATGGTTGATTCTGCCGGAAACGTAAACACGTATACCTGGCATCCTGCTGCCTATATAGAAAATACTGTCGGAATATCACAAGAACCCCGTAATGATGAAGCATACTTGCAGGTGAATCCAAATCCTGTTACAGACAATGGTATCGTCTCATTCAATCTTTTACAAAACTCGACTGTAAGGCTCACGGTGTACAATATAAAAGGACAGCTACAGGAAGTCATAGCAAATAAAACAATGATAAAAGGGATACATCAAATGAACTGGAATGTTTCAGAAAAATTGACCCCAGGCATATATATGTTAAAACTTGAAGCAAAGGATATCATAAAATGGGTTAAAGTTTTTGTGAACTAAAAGCAGGATGATATTGATAGGATGATATTGGCGGTTTGTTTGGGCCTATACTGGTGCGTGCTGTGCTAACTGGCCTGGTTTAGTCGGAATGATCAGGGAACCTCCAATTATATATCTTCGACCTTTTCGCTCAACGATTTGAACCCTTTACCGAGAATCTCATAAGCCTCCAGGACGGCAATGAATGCCTGGGGATCGATGCGGTTAATATATTCTTCGAGCATGTATAGCTCGCGGGGATTCAGAACAGTGAAAATGATCTGCTTATCATCGCGGTTGTACATTCCTTCTCCCCGCAAAAAAGTGCCTCCCCGTTTCAAGTCATTGATGATGCTGTTACGGATATCCTCATGTTTTTCAGAAATAATAAAAAGGGTTTTATCGTATGTAAAGCCATTCAACGCTATATCTATGACCTTGCCAATCACAAAAATTGTTATCCAGCTAAACAGAGGGATCCGCCAGTCGCCAAATACAAATAAACTGATTATTACAATGGTTGAATCAACGAACATCATCAACTGACCAGAGGGCAGACGGGTATATTTCTGCAGGATCATTGCAATTACATCGCTGCCGCCACTGGTTGCTTTCGCCTTGAAAGTCAATGCAACACCAACCCCGATGAAAACTCCGCCGAAAATACAGGAAACCAGCGTTTCGCCAGGTACAAGCGGCGCCGATCCATATAAATAGTAGAGTAAGTCGACATAAAAAGAGGTGAGTGTAAACGCGACAACTGTTTTAACGCCGAACCTCGGACCTAACAATTTAGTCCCAACAATGGTAAGTGGAATGTTGAAGGCCAGGGCGGTCAATCCGATCGGGGTCCCCAGAAGGTAGTGCAGCATGATCGATATGCCATAAACCCCTCCAGGCACAATTTTATTGGGACTGATAAACATTACATACCCGACAGAAACCAGGAAAGTGCCGATAGCGATCAGCGCGTAGGATTTGAACCATTTTGCTGAAAACAGTCTTTCTTTTTGAAAAACAGATGGTAAGGTTTTAGGTTTCATTCAATTAAAAATTTGAAGTTGAATATAGGGCTACTCTTGTAAAAATACATTTAATTATTGAGTCCATATATTTTGCCTAAATTTGACCCATGAAATATTGGCGTATTTAAAACAACTATTAATTATCTATCAGATCTTTATCGGGAGCTTTATACTAAGCCTTGTTCATGCTTTGATCCCAAATCATGGTAACCTTGGTAGTCATGTTACTACTCGTTTATCTTGGGATAAAAGGGATCCAGACTTTCAATGTGCATTTTCTCGAACATCACGAAAAGGGAATAACCGGTGTTGTTTTAGTTACTTTAGCCGTATTCACCTATTTTATACGATAAAATATCTTCTCCCTATTTCTCTCATCCCGTTTGCATCATAATTTCCGGGAGACTTAATACGATGATAAAAAAAAGTGATCCGGTGCAAACCAGACCACTTTTCTAATTCAGGCAATAAGAATTTTATTACCGGATCATAAAGGTTCTATTGATGGTATTATTATCGTCGGAAATGGTAATGATGTATAGCCCTTGAGGCTGATCGCCCAGTCTGACGGAATAAGCTCCGTTGACCACGACATTCTTTTCTTCATACACGGTCTTTCCAAGCGAATTAACCACCTTGATAGTAACAGGGGTGAGCTTGTTGTTGTCAAGCTGGAGCGTGAAACTACCATGGTTCGGGTTAGGATAGAGGACCAGGTTGGATGCATCCCCGGTTTCAATCATTCCGGTAGGGGCGTTAACCGATCCGTGGGTATAGGCCGGTTCAAATGCATTGCCGTCATAATCGCAGAATTCGCGGACCGTCAGCATATTGCTCCATGCGATGGCTGATCCTTCGCTGCTCAGCAACGAGAATTTCAGGTTGAACAGGATACCGTTACCGATCGAGATACCATTGGTTTCAGCAACCCAGACAAAGGTGATATAGCCAGGGACAGGGTTCCCAACGGTAATATCTTCCATACCGGGATAGATATTGGCGATATTTTCAAACTGTAATTTCGCGGCATCGTACTGGATCGTGAACTGGAATGCCCCGAGGTTTTGAATATCCGAGATATAAACCGGAATTGTAACTTCGCCGGGTACGGCATTGACAGTTCCGATGGAAAGGGCGCCCATGAGTGGAGCAGGAGTGGGGATCATCTTAGCGGGTGGCACATAGGACCCGTTGGCATCGCCAAAAGCGATCCCATTAAAATCCTGTACTAAATTACTGCTGCCCATGACGAATGAAGTATTGTTGAATAACCAGTCACCCGTTGGGAATGAATTATTGATATAGGCAATACGTTTTTTGAGCAGTAGTACATCGGAAGCCGTCACGTCACCGGATGCATTGACATCGCCGGAAGACAAATAAATGCCGGTCAGCAATTCAATACTGGCAATATGTTTGCGGAAAAGCAGGACATCCATGGCGGTAACTCCGTCCCATGGCTTGGCGCATGTAACATCAAATGTATAGGATCCGGCAGGGACAGGAGAAAACGAATAAGCGCCGGATGCGTTGGTCGTGGCAGTACCGATAATGGTACCGGCTCCGTTTTTAAGGTTGATGGACAGGTTGCTTAACGGCGTATTAGAGGTGTTGGCATACGTTACGGCGCCGGTCACTGACAATCCAGTATTACCAATAGCCGGGAAGATAATGTAATCGAGCCAGGCACAGTCGCTTCCTGCTGAATTGCTGCCATCCTTCTTGTATTCCCATTTAAAAGTATGGTTTCCGGCGGTCACAGGGTATGCAACCCTTGTCCATCCTGTTTCACCATACCACTGACCCATCTGGGTGGCATCAATGTAAAACCTGAGACGATCGAAAATGTTTTCGCAGGAGGTTTTTAAATAAAACGAAATGCTATCGGAACCAGGAACATCCATTGTCAGCATAAGTTGTGATTTCTGGTTATTGATGATATCCCCTGACTGTGCCGAATAGATCCCTTCATAAGGATCAACACTGTTGACGGTCCAGGGCTGGCTCCCGGAGTGGGCCCAGTCAAAATGGTTGAAATTACCGGATTCAAAGTCTTCGAGTGTCAGTCCGACTTTAGCGATGAAAGTTTTTTGAGCGGAATATCCGCCGGATGTCATGGTATAATTTATATCAGCAGAGGCTCCGACGGGGGCGCCGAGAGCAACAGTCAGGTTGAAAGTAGCCGTGGCTGTTTCGTTAACTCCGATGGCGCCAATGGTATAAGTACCTGAATTGATGGTGATATAGGGACTGGCGGATGTGATGGCTGCCAAAACAGCGGCAGCGTTGCTGTGTCCCAGGTTGCTTGTCATGATCGAAACGTCAACGGTTTCCCCTGCATCAAGCCTGCCATTCCCGTTGCCACCTTCGATATCATTAACAGAGATAGTTCCGATGCTGAAAACAGGCGCATTGGCAGTGATGGTGAACTGTGAGTTCCATACGGAATCCGCGGCTACTGCAACATTAAAAGTGATCAAATGCTGGTCAGGAATGGAATTGGATACGGTTAGGCCAAAGGCATTATCAACCGAAACGGTTTCTCCTGCGGCGATATTGCCAAAGTTCTCCGTGTTGTCGGTGATGCTGATATCGGGGTCAGTGGTACTGAGCGTGGCTACTGCATTGGATGCGGGCTGATTCCCAAAATTCTTTAAAGCCATTGTTAATCCGACGGTTTCTTCGGGATCAAGCAACTGGTTGTTATTCCCCAGGGGATCGTTGATCTGGTATGATTGGTAAACCACGTAAGGTTGATCGGATATTACGATAACCGATCCCTGGTGGCGGATACGGTTATGGCCGATGATGGAGACCGAGATGGGAGCTACCGTTACAATCGGTTCGAAGAGAATGGTCGCATCCCCATTAGCGTCAGCAATCCCTCTTCCGATGAGGGAGCCGTCCTGCATCAGTGCGATCCGCGCATAAGGAGTACCTGTCTGGAACTCCATCTGATCCATACCAACCGAAATAGTGACAGGATAAGTTGCCTGGAATCCCGTTGGGACAGCAGTCCAGATATCCATTGTGGGATCCCCGAACAAATTGGTCTCGTATCCGCACCATCTCACTACGCCATCCCCATTAATATAAGAGACATTATCTTCCTTTGAGTCTGAATTCATGTCGCCGATCAGATAGATATTTTCCCCGAACAAGGCATCGAAAAACTGGCGGTCAAAGAATTGGGAACCACCGTTGGTGCCTCCCGGGTTATACCACCCGTAACGTGCATTGGAAACGCCTGCAACTTCGGCAGTGGCAAGGGTTGTGATGGTTTCGGCAAAACAATCTTCTTCGCTGTAGGTGGAACCGGTACCCCGGTTATCAAACGAGCCATTATAGCAACCCTGGGAATAACCGATGACAAATCCGTGGTTGACGCCGTTGTTCTGGAAGTTGGAAGTAGTGATGTCGCTGTTGTACATCTTCATGTTGTAATCCACGTTGGAATGTCCCAGGTGATTAAGCAAATGAGCGCCATTGTTAAAGTTGCTGAATACATTTGTCTTTTCCCAGTTTCCCTGGCTTTCGTAAAGACGGGTAATAGAAAAGGTCAGCGGCATTCCTTCCGTTACATATCCGTTCATCGACCCGCCGGTCACTATTTCTTCTTTGTAGTCATCTCCGTAAGTCGATCCATCTAATTGTTCGCCAATCATTAATCCTTTCTGGATATCTGCAGTTACGGGGCTGGTCTGGTACAGGGTAAGTTTATTGAGCATATTCCCTAATTCGGTGGAATTATCCACGCACAGCCGGCCGATACCGACTTCATAATACAGGTCATCTTCGCCAGGTTCTCCCCATTTATTATTGTTGTTGGTATTCCATGTGCCATCAAGGCAGGCATAATACATATCCGAAGGGATATCGTCGTCGGCATAACCACTGCCGGGATCGGCGTACAGGCCGCGTTTGGGAACGATATTTTGAGGAGCGTTATCGACATCAGCGTCGCCGCCAAGGATCACATAGCTGATCCCGCTGTTCTGGTAGAAATCAATGATGCAGTTCCTGATCTTCATTTGGTTATCAGCCCCTGAATACTGGCTGTAAATTTCTTCGACAGTCTTAGTTGCAACTGCATAGCCGGTACTTTCTTTGTAAGCGATATAATCGCTGAAGAAAGGGAGTAAGTTGTTGTTTGTGATCAGGAGTATATCGTAGATCGGATCATTCCCGCTTTCGACGGTATTATATTCCCGGAGCAGGTCATGATTTTTAACAACAGAGAGGATATGGTTGTTGGTGGTTGCATCGGAGCGGAGGAAACCCAGCGCCTGGGCAGCCCGTTCAGTTGATTTTTCAACGATCCCAAGGGTAATGCTTTTAATAAATTTTACTTTTTGCAGGGAGGGGTAAAAGGTTACCGGGCAGAGATTAAAAGAGCCAATGGCATGACCGCGGAGAAAACCGGTTGACAGGGCAGAGACCTCCGTTGAAGGATATGCAACGGTGGAAGAGTAGATGTTTAAGGCAGGCGCCGGTTTATATCCGTCGGGAGCCCCGATGGATATGGGAAATTGCCTGGACGCGGGGCGGACGGAGATCCCGGCCTCCTCAGGATAATATTCGACTGCTATAACATTTACAGAGGAAATTTCTGTGCCCGGAGGCAATAATACGGATGCAGAAAACTGCGGTAGATAAGGAGTTCCTTCCTCGCCCATGTTAATACAATTCCGATAGTTGATATCGGTAAATCCATCGGCCGAAGTTTTAACTTCAGGTTTGTCAAACTGGTAAGTCAATACTTGCTTCTGCGCAAATCCGTGGAATGCGCAGAACATAAGCAACAGAGTTGTTACATAGGTAATTTTTTTCATGCTTTAAAAGATTGGAGTTTATTTTAATTGTGAATAATGAGATTTCCTTTGGGTACATGGCCAACCTATAAATTTTACTGGAGGCTGGCGCCATTTCCGGGGCAAACCGGATAAGCTTTTAGAATATATAGACAGTGATTGACAGACAAAAGTAACAAAAAATCTTTATGTATAGCCCTTCCACTTTTTATTTATAAGTTACAATTAATTTTTTTTACCTTTGCCAACCAATTCTTAATTTCTCATTCCTGATTTCTCATAGAATATGCCCGGGTGGCGGAATTGGTAGACGCGCTAGTTTCAGGGACTAGTATCCGTACGGATGTGCAGGTTCGAGTCCTGTTCCGGGCACAAATAATCAAAAGTAAAACCCCGTAGATCAATGATTTACGGGGTTTTACTTTCTCGAGGTGACGGTAAAAATTGATAAAATGATTCTTTAAACCCAAGGGTAAAAGGGGTTATTGGCAAAGCAATGCTGAAAGGCAGATTATATAAATTCGGTATTCCTTTCAAGTTCTTGCCCAATGTTAGTTAGATTCAACGTTGGCAAGGTAACAGGAAAACCGGCACCCGATAAGGTTGTCAGGGAAGCGATATAGGCTCTAATATATGGAAAAAGAATTGCAGGCGCATTTAGGAATAAATAGCTTTTCAATATTTCGTCCGAACTCTGACCGCTTAGAATAAAAATGCCAATCGAATCAATTTCAATTTTAAGTGTTTTGTTACTGTCCTCAATCCTAATACCTAAAAAAAGCTCAAATTTATTCTGTTCCTTTAGGTATTTGCCTTTGGGAATTATCTTGATTGATAACGATTTTGAAATTTTTACTTCTAATCTTTCAAATAAGGATCGTTCAATTGTAAAGCCTTGAAATTGAAAAGTAGATAATTCTGATTTAACTTGTTTCATGCGGCTAACCTGTATTCAAAATTACAACAAGGAACAGTTAATTGGTCAAAACCATCAAATTTAAATTGTTCCAAGCCAAAATCTAAATTCAATGAGATTTTACAAGGAATAATTTCAAATTCTGGATTTGTTACTTTTGTTAATGAGTCCTCAGAAACAAACATTACACTTTCTGGAAAGAATTTTTGATCAAACGAAAAAGTAAGATCTGCTTCATAAGTAGCATAATCTTCATTAGAATTAAAGTCTTCAAGGGGTTTAACTTCAACTATATGGGTTTGATCAATGATGTCATATTGATATCTGAAAGAGAGATGTGAAAAAATCTCTGCTATTCTTGATATTTTCTCAATTAAATATTCTTTGCTTTTCATAACCTTCATATGTGAAATAAATCTTTCATTTTTGAGAACACATCTGTTGAAATTACTAATGCCTTCCGTCCTTCTTCATGTGAGATTGCGATATCTTTATAATCAGAATCTAATCGAAATTTTCTAAGATCCTTTATTGATCTGGTAAAATAAAGATATTCAGTTGTCGAAAACTTTTTGACCTCAGTTCCAAATTTATTAATCGTGTACTCATGAATCCCAATACTCTTTGTGGCTTTTTGCTGCTTGATTCTAAATAACTCACTTTCCTGTTGTTGGTAATCACAAGCAAAAAAATCTTTGATTACAAATTTCATTCCTTGGAATGAAGAATAGTATGAACAGTGAACGGATGGAGCATACAAATTATTGTCAAAAAGGAGTTTTGCGGCATCTAGATTGGCTTCAGATTTTTGTCTGAGATTGCTCACGTGTAGTATTTGAAAGAGTGAGAACTCTTATACGGGGATGCAAAAGTACAAAGTTATTTACATCATATTAACAAAACAAGAAAAAATATTTAATCTAAACACAGATTATTGTCCGGTGTATATTCGTTCATTTTTGTTACAATGGATTATATTTCAAAATTTTAATTACAGAATTGTTGATTGATGCGAATAACTATGCTTCGACCAGGGCTAAAATGCTACCTCAATCAACTCCACAAACGCCACCCAACGTATCGTCGTACTTGACTGCCCGGTAACAGTGATCTTTAAGGCACCATAGGCTGTATCGGCGGTTGCAGTGACATCCCAGTCGGCGCCGGCCGCGAGGCCGCCATCAGATCCCTGGGTGTGGTCGAGTGTGTTTGCATGCTTCTTTGAAATGGCATCATTGTAATCGGCCTGTACCCCGAAAATCGCCTTCAGGGTGGAGCCGGTTTCGGCAAAGAAATTTATGATTCCGCTGGAACCGATCCAGGTGCGGATGATACCGGCTGCCGGAAGAGATGAGGCGGCGGGTTGTTTGGCGTAGTCCTCGTAATTAGTGGTGCCTGCTTTTAGTGACACCTTTAGCTTATACAGCTGGAGGGGTTTCTTTTTTCTTAGTGGACGGTCGGGCAGATTTTCATTGAACGGGTACCCGTTTTACCAAGATCAAAAAAAATCCAAGGCTGATCATGAAAAAAACGGCTAACATCATGGCCCCGGTACGCATTCCGTTGGTGATCACATTCTCTTTTATAGGTACAATCCTTTTAAAAGGTTCCTGGCGACATTTTCACGGATAATATATACATATACTAATTTGTACTTGTTTGAGGGTTCTGTTCATGCTATTTTTGTATATTAATTAAATGGTCATAGAAAGATTCACCAAAACCGAAAACCATGAAACGTACCGTCTTTATTTTATCCGTCACAATAGTTATTTCTCTATTTATATTACCGGGATGTAAAAAAAATCCGGATAGTAATCCTTCCGGTGAAAATGCCAATGTTAGTTCAATGAATGATTTACAAGTTCCTGCAACTTTTAACTGGAATATGACCAGGGATGTGGACTTGAGCATTGGTATGAATTTCCCGCAAAACACCTATCGGTATAATACCATCCAGGTATTTAATGGTGATCCGGATAATGCCGGGAAACTTGTTTTTACCGGATATGCAGGCAATGAAAATCCGTTGATTGCTAAAATATCCTTAACCACGGCTGTTTCCTCTTTGTACTTAAAGTTGATTCCTTCCAATGGTATAACCCATATTGTAGAAGTGCCGGTTAATGCCAGTATCAGTTATACCTTCACCCCACAAAGTGGCGTGAAAAGCACATTCAATGCAAATTCAGGTCCTGACTGTAGCGCCGCGGTCCCGCAGTTTACGCTGTCAGGTGTGCTTAATAAAACGATCAATGACGGGAATACCTATTATATAACCGGATCGGCTTCGGGATCGGTGGATGTGAAAAAGGGAACGCTCCAGATCTGTGGTTCATTTTCTGGTGTCATAAATATGGGGGACAACAGCAATGTCAGTACTGTTATTATTGCCTCCACAGGAACAGCGGTCCTCAGTTCCATGTCGAAGGATGATAATTCAACATTAACGAATTACGGAACATTATCCATTGCTGATAATTTTACCCCAAAAGTATTGGTTGAGAACTTTGGGACTATGACTGTTGGCGGGCAGTATTTAATGAACAGCGGCGGGCCGCACGATCCCAGCCTGGTGAATACCGGTGTACTCACTATAAATGGTGACTTTAACGTTCATAAGCAGCTCACAAACAATGGTACGATTGAGGTAATGGGGCAAATGAACTGTAACAACGGCCAGATACTGAATGCCTGTAAAATCATTACCCACCTTAATTTTCATTTGAACAGCTGTGAATTTACCAACCAATCAGGGTATTTAAAAGTTTATCAGGAGACTGATATCCAGGGGGGGCAGGCCTTTATGAAACTGATCGATCAGGCGATGATCTCCACTTATGATCTCAGGATGAATGGGGATATTATCGGACTCGGTATCAGGAACGAGGTCAAGGTGGCCCATGATTTGCGTTTTGATGGCCCTAATGTTGTAAACGGCCCTGTTGAAGTTGCCCAAACGGATGGTGTCATGGTTAGCGGGGATGCTTCTAACTTTGTCAATGGCGCAACATTTGTCAGCTTTGCCAATATAGTGAATACCATTCCTACCTCAGCATGTAATCCGGAAGGTTCAAATCCGACGCCACCGCCAATCACTGATAACTATACGACAGGCACCGTGGTTTATGAAGATCTCTGGCCGGGTAAAGGGGATTATGATATCAATGATCTTGTTGTTTATTATAAATATAACCTTCAGACAAACACTGAAAACAAAGTGGTGAATATTATTGCCAAGTTTTATGTGAAAGCAGCTGGTGCGGGATTAAAGAATGGGTTTGGTTTTCAGATTGACGGATTGACATCGTCAGATATTGGGTCTGTAACAGGTTATAGCTTACAGGAAGGCTATGTATCTCTCAATTCCAACGGAACCGAAGCCAATCAGGCCCATGCAGTCATTATTGCCTGGGATAATACAGACAATGTTATCCACAGCGCCGGCTCTTCCTTCTTCAATACATTGCCCAATGCACCCGTGGGGACAGCGGATACCATAACCATTACGGTTCACCTGGCGACCCCGGTACTGACTACCATCTTAGGTACAGCTCCGTTCAACCCGTTCCTGATCAAAGGCTTGAATCGCGCCATTGAAGTCCATTTACCCAACTACATTCCAACATCGTTGGTTGATTTAAGCTATTTTGGCACATTTGATGATAATTCTGATCCCGGTACCGGAAGATATTATAAAACAGATAAAAATCTTCCCTGGGCGCTTAACATCCCGGTGTCGTTCGATTATCCTTTTGAATTTATTGATATCACGCAGGCATACAATTATTTTGCTGCCTGGGCCCAGTCAGGGGGCGTACTTTATCCGGACTGGTACGGCAATACGATTGGTTATCGTAATGCTGACAAGATCTGGCATCCCTGATCAGTCAACTTAAAATCACCTGGTCATTCAACGGGGATCTGTCAGTTTTCCCTGAGGAATACCACTGATCTGTTTGTTTTTGGGGGAATTTATGAGTCATGGGAAATCACCCGTGACTCATTTTTTATCTGATTTTTTATCATGGTGAAGAAGGAAGACAATAATGCACTTCGTTGTGACCATTACGTCAGAATGATGATCTTTGCACCTGCTAAAATGAAATTCAACAAATGAGTAAAAGAGGCAATGCGAATGATCTGGGCCGTGAGAAGATAGGGAAGTTGCTCATACAGTATTCCGGTCCCGCCATCATTGCAACTGCGGCAGCCTCTCTTTATAATATCATCGACCGGATTTTTATTGGTCAGGGAGTAGGGCCGCTGGCTATTTCGGGGTTGGCGCTCACATTTCCCCTGATGAATATTACTGCCGCCTTTGGTTCCATGGTTGGTATCGGCGCCAGCGCCATGGTTTCAATCCGTCTCGGACAGCACGATCGGGAGGGGGCAACAAGGATCCTTGGTAATGCCGTCATGCTGAATATCATCCTGGGACTGGCTGTCGGTCTTTCTGCCCTGGCGTTTCTTGAACCGGTCCTTTTTATTCTCGGAGCAAGTAAAGATACGCTACCCTATGCAAAAGAGTTCATGCAGATCATTTTACTGGGTAATATTTTCACCCATCTTTATCTGGGGCTCAACAATATCATGAGGGCTTCCGGGTATCCCGGCAAGGCAATGACGATCACGCTTATCACGGTAGCAGTAAATCTGGTCCTCGCCCCTTTATTCATTTTTGTTTTTAAATGGGGTATCCGCGGCGCCGCCTTCGCCACGGTCTTAGCCCAAATTACAGGTACCGTGATCGGGACGCTTCACTTCTCGAAGATAGACAGTTTTGTACACTTCCTGCCAGGCTATATGAAATTAAAAAAGAAGATCATCAGGGATATTGTCTCTATTGGGATGTCGAACTTCCTCATGCTTCTTTGTGCCAGTTTGGTGACTTCCATTATGAATCTCCGTTTAAGAAAATATGGAGGGGACTTCGCCATCGGCGCTTTTGGTATCATCAACAGCATAGGCAGCCTTGCTGTGATGATCGTTATTGGTTTCACCCAGGGGATGCAACCGATTGCAGGATATAATTACGGGGCCCGGCAGACCTCCCGCGTTATCAGGGCCTATTGGCTAACCCTAATTGCCGGAACGGGTGTGACCAGTTTCGGATTTTTAATTGCCGAATTTTTTCCTGAGCTGATCTCTTCGGCTTTCACGACCAGCAGCGAGCTGATCAGCCTGGCCACAACGGGGTTGAAGTTAAACCTCCTCCTGTTTCCTGTTGTCGGGTTCCAGGTGGTTACTTCTAATTTCTTTACCTCCATCGGGAAAGCAAAAATCTCCATCTTTCTTTCCATGACGCGACAGGTGATTTTCCTTATTCCCTCCCTTTTAATACTTCCACACTTCCTTGGTCTGAATGGAATATGGCTGAGCGGGCCGGCTGCCGATTTATCCTCATCACTATTGACGCTCCTGGTGCTGTTGAACCAGATAAAAAGATTAAAAGCCAGTCAAAAAACAGCACAAACCGGTTCCCATACATGAAATTGTAAACTCATTATATAACAATGAGATGTACATGGTCAAATCATGGGACCTTCTATTTGATGAGGAAGGTGAACTTGTCGAAATTTTTCAAAGCGATGGCTGTTCCGCGGGCGACAGCGCGCAACGGATCTTCATCAACATGAACTTTCAGCTTGGTTTTCAGGTGGAGCCGTTTGTCCAGGCCACGGAGCAAAGCGCCACCACCTGTCAGGTAAATGCCTGTCTCAAAAATATCAGAAGACAGCTCAGGGGGCGTCATTTCCAATGCATTCATGATGGCAGCTTCGATTTTTGCAATAGATTTATCAAGGCAGTAGGCAATTTCAGCAGAGTTTACAAGGACTTCTTTAGGAATGCCTGTCAGCATATCGCGTCCGTGGACAGCATAATCAGGAGGAGGGTTGTCAATATCGGCCATGGCTGCGCCGACTTCAATTTTAATATTTTCCGAAGAACGCTCTCCCAATTGGATATTGTGCTGTTTCCGCATATATTCTTCTATGTCGGCATTGAATTCATCGCCCGCGATGCGGATAGATTTGCTGGTCACAATACCGCCAAGGGCAATAACCGCTATTTCGCTGGTGCCACCCCCGATGTCAACCACCATATTGCCGACAGGTTCAAGCACGTCGATCCCGATCCCGAGAGCTGCTGCCATGGGCTCATGGAGAAGCCGGACCTCTTTCGCGCCAGCTTGTTCGGCTGATTCTTTCACTGCCCGTTCTTCTACCGGAGTAATACCGGAAGGGATACCAATAACCATTTTAAGGGCAGGAGGGAACCAGGATTTACCCAGATCGATCATTTTGATCATGGCCCGTATCATGTGTTCAGTGGCCTGGAAATCAGCGATAACGCCACCCCGTAAAGGGCGGATGGTCTTGATGTTTTCATGGGTTTTCCCATGCATCATCTGCGCCTTTTTCCCAACTGCGATGATTTTTCCCGAACTCCGTTCGATAGCAACGATGGAAGGCTCATCAACCATGACTTTACCGTTATAAAGGATGATTGTGTTTGCAGTCCCTAAGTCTATTGCTATTTCTCTCGTGAACAAACCCATGTAATAAGATATTGAAACTGTTTTCCGTCTGCAAATATACGTGTTTATCTGTTCTAAAGTGATTTTGAAAAAGTGACATTTTACTGCAAGGCTTTCAGCGTTGCTGGTTCACCTTCTCCTCAATTTTCCCCAGGATTTTCGACAAGGCTTCACTGAGCTTTGTTTCGGGGGTAATGACATTAAAATCATCCCAGAAAGCATCATAACTGTTGAAGGGCCGGTCCGAAAAGATAACATTGGGTTTCATTATTTCCTGTTTTGGAAATTTTACGACATGTACCGTATCAATATTACAGGTGGCAAGTTCGAGGAACGTATTAAAAGTCTCAGAGGTTAAGTGATGTCTTAACCGGGTTTTTACCTGCAGGTCACAGCGCACATGTTGAAGATAATACCGGCCATTGAATGGCATAAAGCTGACGGAGTATTTTATTTTTTCGAGTTTAACGATCAACCTGGGGCTTTTCTTCAGCACGAGGTCTTCGGCAGCCAAATCGAGGAATTCGGGATTGATCTCAAAATCAGCGCCAAGTATAGCAAAACCCTCTTTTTCAATATAAACTGTCCCGGAATACAAGGCTTTTTTCAGATCGGCATTTTGCACAAAAGTGATGGCATAGGCATCTTTTGCATTATAAGATACAAGGTCGGAATAAGTATAAGTGTATTCTGGAGGCGGTGTGAGATCAAGAAAACCCGGGATGCATTTTACAATATCAAGTTGTAAGGCTGACTGCACGCCGGCTTTGAGTTTAAGGTAAACAGTATCGCGGGGATTTGAGGCCTGTATTTTTCTGGATTTCAGCAGTTTCACCTGGTCGTAATGCTCACTGACATCATAGGGCGATTTATATACCTTAAAAACCGCCTCCGAATAGCTGATATACTTATTATTTTTCTGTACGCCTTCGCGGTAAAAAGTTGTAAGATAAGCAGGATCAATGGCGTTGTTCATTTTTCGCTGTTCTATTGCTTTCTTAATAATCAGATCCGGATCGATGTAGCGGATAATAACCTCCTGAATGGAAATAATCCTGCGGTCAAGGAAAAAATCAACCTGTTGTCTGTTGAGCAACCGGATCGGGATGTGTTGGCTCATATATCCCAGGTGTGAAACCACCAGCGAGGTCCCTATCAGGGAAACCGGAATTTTAAGGGTAAAAAAACCATCGTTATTGGTAATAGTCCCGATGTTTTCCTCCATGATGCCAATCGTGGCAAACGGGATCGCTGTCTTATTTTGTTTATCGTAAATGTGCCCTCTGATCACAATATTTTTTATTGTATCATCATGGGATACAATTGGTTGTGCTTTATTTACAAGATATTCATCTTGTTTCGTTTTACAGATCAGGATATGTTTTCCAAGTACTTTATACTCCAATCCGGTATTTAAAAGGATGTTGTCGAGCACCTTTTTCAAGGATTGGTTATCCGCGTAAAGCTTAACGCGTTTGTCGCTTTTGACATTTTCGCTATCATAAATAAAAAAGCAGTCCGCTTTTTGCGAAATCAGGTTCAGCGCTTCGTAAAGCGTGGTGTTTTGTCGGGGGATCCTAATGGTTTTTTCGAGCAAAGGAACCTGACCGAAAGCGGTGTTTAGGGTAAAGGGTAAGAGGAAAAGCCAAAGGCCGCGTTTGCAAAACTTAATTCTGTTTTGCCCCATTTTTATTTTCGGAAAATACAACAGACCCATTGATGGTTTGGCTTTTCAGGTTCAGGGCAGCACAGATGAGCCCGGTCATGGTTTCGGCAGTTTCGTTTTGGAAAGTAACTGTCAGTTTATGTTTTCCGATCTCATCATCTGCTAACGCAAAGGTAGCGCTGAAATTCCGATTCAGGACCGAAATAATATTCCTAAGCGTTTCATCCTTGAAATGCATGCGTTGCTTATACCATGGCGTAGCTTCGTTTACAAGACACTTTGACTTCACAAGGTTATTATGAATGGTTGATATCTTTTCACCGGCTGTCACCATTTCGCTGTGCGAAGGGTCTTTATTTAAAGTAACTTTTACTTTCCCCCGGTCCACACAAAGTTCGAAGCCTTTACCAGGGTTTGTTTTCACGTTGAAAGCTGTTCCCAGTACCTGTATTGTCGCTTCCCCGGTTTCGATGATAAATGGTTTATCCGGATTGGGTGAAATATCGAAGAATGCTTCCCCTTTCAATTCAACATTGCGCGATCCGGGATCAAATTCCCTGGGATAAGAGAACAACGAATTCTGGGCGATATAAATTACCGAGCCATCACCAAGGGTTTTAATCAACGTATTTTCAGTATGGCCCGTGTTGAGCTGGACCATTTCAATAGCTGGTTTGCGGTTCATGCTCCAGTAAATAACCATGCTCAGGCCCAGCAGGATCAATACCATGGCAGCGATCCTGATAAAAACGGGAAATGATATCTTTCTTTTGGCAACTTCCCGCGAAGGGATCAGTTGCTCATCCTGAAGACGACCATACAGTTTATCCCAGGCTTCGCGGGTACGCGGGGATTTTATGTCTTTCTTTCTTTCCATAGCCGTCCATAGACTTTTCATTTTTTCAACACTGATTTTTTTCTCTTCCGAAACAGAGATCCCTTCTTCAAAAGCGCGTGATTCTGCTTCGCTCATTTCGCCACTCAGGTATTTTGCAAGGATTTCTGCCTGTAGCTGACTATCTTGATCTGTTTCCATGACGATTTTTGTAATTTAATTGTTTATCCTTACGCTTTCTCCGGTATATTCTTTCAATGATTCCCGGAACATCCTAAGCGCTTTTCCCATATCGGCCTCGACAGTTTTTACTGAAATAACCAGGATTTCAGCGATTTCACGATATTTCTTGCCTTCAAAACGGTTCATCCTGAAAATCCGTGAGCAACGCTCCGGCATTTGCTGGAGCGTTGCGTTTATTATTTGATCAAGGTCATTCAATTCAACATCCGGTTGCAAAGGGGCCGGCATGATATCCTGAGATTCGTTGAAAACCTGTTTTTCATATCTTTTCCGTATGGCAAGGTGTTCGAGATAATGAAGTGCGTTGTTACGGATTGATTGGTAGAGGTATGCGTTCAAAGATAACTTAGGCGTGAAGGTTTTCCTGTTTTTCCAGAAATGATAGAAAAACTCCTGGACTACATCTTCTGCCGTATCCATGTCGTTCAGGATTTTATCGGCATGACGGCACAAAGGTTCATAGTATTTATTGAAAAGCCGTTCAAATTCCCTGATGTCGCCACCCTGTATTTTTTTCTGTATGGAGGTATCAGTCAGGATCATGGGGAATTGGAAATTAGGAATGAGAAGGTGGATGATTTAGTTTTTCATTTTTTTAGCGAGTTTTTTGATGGCGTTTTCAATAGAATTATCAGGTTCGATGATGTTGTTTTCACCCCAGAAATTGGTATCTGTAAAATCCTGGACCTTTTCTTCGAATATCATATTCGATTTGAAAACCTCCTGATTCGCAAATTTAACAATATTTTCTGCCTTTCTGTCAGTAATGGCCATCTCAGACATCAGGGTATAGGAATTTTTAAATAATCGTTTTTTCCAGTCGCAACGGAATTTCAGATCGACGCGTACATAACTCAGATAGTATTTTCCGTTTTGCTCCTTATAGGTTACCAGATAGCTGGTGGAAGTCGGCATAAAGTGCACTCCCAGCGGCTTTTTCTGAATAAAAACGTGGGAGGCTTTATCTTCGTCCCTGAGGTCGAGGCTGAATTCAGCCCTTGTAATTGCCATGTTATCCTGCGAAATATAAAGTTTCCCAAAATATAGCGGTTCTTCTTTTATGACATTGGGCGCGAAGTTTATAATCCAGTTCAGTTTATTGTCGATATTGACAACAGACTCAAATTCGAACCGGTAGTTATCAAGGTTATCCAACGCGATGCTCAGGTCGGTATGTTTGACGATATCGATCAGCATCAGGACATTTGGCCCACCTTGCAGCTGAACCATGATGGTGTCGGCTTTTTTCACATTGGCTCCCTTACGGCCCTTGAAAATCCTTACCTGATCATCCTGTCTGGTTGTATAGGGGGCTTTCCAGATATCGATAACCGCTTCGGAAATGGAAAGATAATCACGGCGTTGCCTGATAGATTCCCGATAGAAGCCGGTCATCATATTTGGGGCTTCACTGTAATTCTTTTTGATTTTGTCTAAGGCCATTTCCACAATTCCGCGTGCATCCGCGGGTAATACAGATAACTCTTTCAGTTGGATGGGCTGAGATTCAAGCAGGAAGATTTTTTCTTTTCCGGTTGCTTCGCTGATCCTGAACTTTGTTGTAGAATAGCTCAGGTGTGATACTTCGAAGTATTCGGCATTGAGCGAGGTATTCACTTTCAGGATGAATTCACCTTCGGAGTTTGACACCGTTCCAATGCCCGTGTTGGGAACCGTGATGGTGGCGTACTTGATCTTATCCCCTGTTTTGGCGTCCTTCAATTGTCCGTTAATGGTAACAAATGTATTTTGTGCCAACGTTGTGCTATAAGCGGCAAAAAACATTAAAATAATGCCAATACGGATCAGGTTTTGATTCATTGTTTTCATAGCTGACGGTTTTTATAGGTTCATTTTTGATGGGTTACCTCTTTAAGATACCTCAGCATGAAAATACCCTATATATTTTTTGTGTTTTTATATAGATTAGTCCGCTTCAAAACTACTTTTCACCGCCAAGTCGCTAAGGCGCAAAATTTTAAATAATTGGATATGATACATTTGTGTCTTTGCGTCTTCGCGGTAAAATGAAAGATTTGACTTTTCGGAGCCGGTTCTATTTTTAAATTGCAATTTCGGTAGAAGATGGCGAACAAAATTCCTGTTTGAAACGGTAACAAACGCCGGCCTTACACCGGATCTGATCATCAATAACGCGGGTGTTGACCGGTATTTCCCTTTGTCGGAAGCTCCCGCTGAATGGCTCCAACAGATCTTCGATGTTAATTTTTTCGGTGCCTGCCGCGTTAATCAAACCTTTTTACCGGTTTTGAAAAACAACAGTAGCAGGATCATTCATATCAGCAGCGAAGCTTTCCGCCTCACGCTTCCTTTCATGCCATACCCGCTCACCAAGAACCTCGTTGAACGGTATGCAAAGGTCTTGCGGCAGGAATTGAAGTACCGGGGAATAGAGGTCGTTATTGTCAGGCCCGGCGCCATAGATACTTCCCTGCTTTCGGTTGTTTCAAGCCTGGATCAGGACAAAGGTCGCGGGGATGCGCCTTCAAAGAAATGGCTCATTGAAAAACCGTTTTCGGTTTTTGCCCGTGTTGCGGCAAAAGAAATTCCCCGCGCCAAAAGTCCTGAAAAAGTGGCATCATTTATTTACGGGATTTCCGGGAATCCGCATCCCCAAGCGGTGTATGCTATCAATAACAGCCTGAAAATAAGGATGGCAGCCTTGATCCCGTTCGGTTTGATGGAAAAAATTATCCGGAAAATACTTTCGTGATTTTGTTGTAATTTTCCTGAAGAAAATTTAATACATTTGTAGGAACGCTATCATAATTGCAGTCGATGTTCCCCTGCTTTGCATTATTAACCAATTAAACTATAACTTATGAAAAAGTTTTACGCATTCACATTCCTTGCTGTGTTTCTGGGCTTTTTGGTAAATGCCCAGGATAAGGGAAAACTGTATCAGCGGTTTACCACTGATTACGAAAATGGAAAAATGTTGGAGTATGGCGCCCAGCAGGCGCCTGTAGCGGGGCCAATTGC
>Ga0172381_10002454_pt1 | contig 20439 bp, 23 predicted proteins | sample Leawel6488metaG_FD_119754 | JGI IMG/M metagenome (GOLD analysis project Ga0172381, IMG submission 119754) | Leachate microbial communities from a municipal landfill in Southern Ontario, Canada - Leachate well 64-88 metaG | ecosystem: Engineered > Solid waste > Landfill > Unclassified | place...
AAATTGTCCTGCGCTAGGAACACCGATTGCCGAGTATCAGGTGGAAAAAGGAGATCCGATAATTTCCCTTCCTACGGCCCAATTTTCCTGTGATCCGTATTCTTGCGGCATAGATGATTCTGATCCTTGCAAATGCTACAGCAATTCATTAGCCTTTTTAAAATTAACAAATGAGTCCGAAGTAGTATCAGAAATAACTCAATCTGATTGGTCTGTTGACGGCGTCCTTGCGAGTTCCAATCAATATGGAAATTATTCTTTAAAATTGTCTCCCGGGACTTATAATGTAGGGTTGGCGGTCACTAATTCGAAAGGAACAGCAACAACCAGCAAGATGGTTACTTTTATAAAAGGGATGGAGGCTGATTTTTCTTGCAAAACATCAGAAGGGGCTTGGGTTAATTGTTCTAATCTGAATTTGAAGGTGGACCAAGGCACAGTAATTTATTTAAGAGACGATTCATCCGTTCCCTTTTATTCTACGGCTTCGCAAGGAGGAACGATCAACAGCCGGGTTTGGACCAATAATGGTTCAGCTGATGGTTTTTCAAATCAGGGCGGATCGTTCACCACCACCACTTTGAAAGCTTTTTCGACTAAAATAGGGCTGACAATCACTGATAGTAATAGCGCTGGCAGGACTATGTTCAAGGAATATAATATTTCTCCGCGGCCGTTGCCGAGATGGAAAGAGTCCATGCCTTTCTAAAGCTTGTTTGAAATAATTTCGCAAAAAAGGCGATAAGCCTTTTTTGTTTTAACCGGTATGAAGTTCTGAAACCATAATTATATTCGGCGGATTGGACAAAAATCGTAAAAAATGTATAATAAATGGAGTTTTAAACCGTTAAATTTTAATTCATTATGAGCGTCCCAAAGTGGAATCAAACATCATCCAAAAGAGATCAGAGAAGAGCGAACATCAAAATAGTCCCTCCAATATTGAATAAATGTTCGAAATGCGGAAAATCGGTCCGGCCCCATACAGCTTGCGGTTTTTGCGGTTTTTATAAAGGCAAAGAAGTGGTCAATGTAATGGCCAGACTGGAGCGCAAGGAAAAAAAGAACCGTGAAAAGGAGATCAAAGCTAAGGAAATGGAAGAAAAAGCTTCAAAGCCTCTTGCGGCGGATGATCTATCTAAAAAATAATATATTTTTCTCTAAAAAATGTCAGCTCGCCATCTATCTCGTTCAATAGCCATGCAGAGCCTTTACGAATGGGATTTTTACGACCCGAAAGGCAAAGATATCAATGAAGTGGTAGAAAAAAATATCTTGGAATTCGGCGCCGGATTGGGAGAAGACCAATTCACCCGGAATTTAGTAAAGGGCGTAATGGAAAATAAAGAAGCCCTTGACCAGATCATCGTCAAAACAGCGCCCGAATGGCCCCTTGAGCAGATCAATATTTTAGATAGAAATATTTTAAGGATCGGCCTTTATGAATTGATCTATGGAAACAAAGAAGAAGTTCCTCCCAAAGTCGCCATTAACGAATCGATCGAGCTGGCTAAAAATTTTGGCGGAGAAAGCTCCAGAAAATTTATAAATGGGGTTTTGGGCACAGTCTACAAAGAAATGGATCCTTCGGCAGAATCGGAATTGCCGGATTCGGAAGAAGAAAAATAAAAGCTTTTAAGCCTTCCAATATCTCAACATTTTTTGCTGAAATGTTAGAATGCTTAAAAGCCTAAAAATGTGAAGGATTTTTCACTGTTTGAAAAAAAGTTAAAAATAAAGTTCAAAAATAAAGATTTGCTGGTTCAGGCTTTTTGCCACCGTTCTTATTTGAATGAAAATTCCGGTTTCAGATTAGCCCATAATGAGCGGCTGGAATTTTTAGGCGATGCCGTTTTGGAACTGGTAGTCACGGAGTATCTTTATATAAAATATCCGGACAAGCCGGAAGGAGAGCTGACCAGCTGGCGGGCGGCCCTCGTCAATGCCGTTATTTTGGCGGATTTGGCAAAAGAGCTTGGTTTTAATGATTTCTTATTGTTAAGCCAAGGGGAAGCCAAAGATCAAAATAAGGCCAGACAATATATCCTGGCTAACGCTTTTGAAGCAATGATCGGCTCTTTATATCTTGATCAAGGTTACGAATCTTGCCAAGGATTTATCGAAAGAAATTTGATCTTCAAGAAGCTTCCGACGATCTTGGAAAAAAAGCTTTTCAGGGACGCCAAATCTCTTTTCCAGGAAAAGGCCCAGGAGATCGTGAATATCACACCGAGTTATTCTGTCTTAGAAGAAAAAGGGGCCGGATCATTTGAAGCATTTCGTGATGGGAGTATTTTTGGATAAGGAAATGGCGGCTAAGGGAGAGGGAACATCGAAACAAGAAGCGGAGGTTCAAGCAGCCAGGAACGCATTGGAAGCGAAAAAATGGATAGACTAAAATATCAATATCAACTATTATAAATAAATTAATAAAAAAGAATTAAGCAAAAAATTATGTTAATGATCAGGCTTTTCAGAACCGGTAAAAAGAACCAGCCATCTTTCAAGATAGTTGTCACGGAAAAAACCAATTCTTCCACAAGAGGCCGCTCCACCGAAGAAGTGGGATTTTATAATCCGGTCACTAAAGAAAAAGTTTTCAAGAAAGAGAGAATTGTCTATTGGATAAACAAGGGCGCCCAGCCTTCAGACACTGTTTATAATATTTTGGTCGGAGAAAAGATCATCGAAGGAAAGAAAAAAACAGTTGTTTTGCCTAAAAAAGCGGAGCCTGTTGCAGGCAAAAATAAAGCTGCCGCTGGAGTGCCAGCAGCTAAAATTTAGTCTTTTAAAAATAAAATTGCTGGGGAAATTTTGGGTTGACAACCAATTTCAGAAGTGCAAAAATTAGAATGTATTCAAAGAAAGGTCGAGTTAACAGAATTATTCATTAAGAATTCTAAGATAAAATTCATTAAGATATGGACACATACAAAGATTTAGATTTTTTATTATATATTGTCAAAGCTTTAGTTGATCATCCAGAAGACGTGAAAGTTGAAAGGAAAGTCGATGAAATGGGAGTATTGCTCTCTGTGAGAGTACACGCCGAAGATATGGGCCAAATCGTTGGCCGCCAAGGCGCTACAGCCCGCTCCATTAGAAGCCTTGTCAGAATCGTTGGCTTGAAAAATCACGCCAGAGTCAATTTAAAGATCGAAGAACCAGAAGGAGGTTCAAGAAGGAGAGAAGAAGAAAGACCGGCAGTGGAAAATCCCGCTGAAGGATTGGATGATATCCAGCTTTAAAGGTATATCTCTCTAATAATTCGCATCGGCGGCGGCATTAAGCCGCCGCCGATGTTTTATTCAAGGGATATTTATTTCTTAAAAATATCATTGCTGTTTCAGCTGGTATAATATGAAATTTGATATTCTTACAATTTTTCCAAATATCTTTGACTCTTATTTGGGTGAATCTTTTATAAAGAAAGCCCAAGAGGAAAAAATTTTGGAAATAAATTTACGCGATATCAGGCAGTTTGCCGATGATGTCCGCAAAAGCGTTGACGACCGGCCTTATGGCGGGGGATTAGGCATGGTTTTGAAGATAGAACCGATAATTAAAACATTGGGCAGTTTTTTAAAGCTCGAGCTTAAAGGATCAAAGGTCAAAATCGCCGATTCGGCTAAAAAAAGTGAAGTTTTGAGCTTGTCGAGGGGTAAAACGAAAATAATTCTCTTTACTCCGCGCGGCAAGCAATTTGATCAAAAAATGGCTTATCGTTTCTCCAAATTAGACAGGCTGGTTATGATCTGCGGCCGTTATGAGGGGGTAGACGAGCGTGTGGCTAAGAATATAGCCGATATGGAAATTTCCGTGGGCCCTTACGACTTAATGGGCGGAGAATTGCCAGCTATGATCGTGATGGAATCCATTGCCCGCCTTATTCCTGGAGTTTTAGGCAAGCCGGAATTTTTAAAGGAAAGAATTTCCAAAGGAAAAGGATTTATTGAAGGGCCGCAATATACCAGGCCTGAGTTTTTTTATCCAGGCCAATTTGTAAAAAGCGGCGGCAAGCTTTCGCCGGAAAGCAAGCCTTGGCGCGTGCCTAAAGCTTTGCTTTCGGGCAATCATAAGGAAATTGCCAAGTGGAGAGAGGTCCGTCAAAAGGATATATTGCAATAGAATAGTTTTTGATATTGAAAAGCCTTTGTTTTTTTGCTAAGCTTTAAAAGTTAAACTCATGGGTAGGTACCAAAGTAGTCAAATGGACCTGACTGTAAATCAGGTGGCTTACGCCTCCGGGGGTGCAAGTCCCTCCCTGCCCACCGCAGAATATTAAAATAATTTTCGTTGCCCGCTTCGCTCGCTCCGGCGGCGAGCTCGCTAGATCCTCGGGGAAATTTGAGCTTCGGCTGAATTTTCCCGTCATCCGACGGCAAAATTTTCGTCTTTTGCGAAAGACGAAACCAAGCAATTTTGCCTGCGGACGCAACGAAAATCATTTTAATTTCTAAGAAAGGGTTTTGATAATTATGTCCGCCTTCGCTCCCGTGAGAGCTATGGCGAGACGAGGTCCGCCTTCGCTCCTGTTGGAGCTATGGCGAGACGAGGCCGGAGTAGTTCAGTGGTAAAACATCCCCTTGGTAAGGGGAAGAGCGCGAGTTCGATTCTCGCCTCCGGCTCATTAATTTGATAAAATAAAAAATATGGCAACAAAAAAGAAAACAATAGTTAAGCTTGTTTGCGGAATTTGCAAAAGCGCCAACTATTTTGGGCATAAATCTCCGAAAGCGGAAACCAAGATAGAGCTTAGCAAGCATTGCAAACATTGCAGAAAGCACACAGCTCACAAAGAATCCAAGAAATAATTTTTTCGGGGAGGTCTTTCTTTGCCGTATGCGCGAATCTGCGGATTTATATTTTGAGTTAAGTTCAAAAGTTAAAAGTTTTTAAACCGCAGTTTTCAAACTTTTATTTTGGCTTTTGAACTTGCACAAAGGGGCGTAGTTTAGTGGCAGAATGATGCTCTCCAAAAGCATGGATGGGGGTTCGATTCCCTCCGCCCCTGCCAAGTACATTAAGATGGAAGCCTTTTTAAGGTTGTTCCATCTTTTTTTTGTTATAAATATTTTCACTGGAAAGGGTTGGTTTCTTCTGGCTGTAAAATTGGATTAATTGCGGGTATTAGCTCTTGGTTTTATTTTTAAAAAAAGAGATAATGATAAGGGCGATAGTGTTGCAGGCAATAAATGGAAAATATTAAATTTTTAAAAATCGGTTAATGCTGGTTGACTATTTAATAAAACAAAATTGGTTTCAAACTCCTAGGATCATTAAGGCTTTTCGAAGAATAAAGAGAGTTGATTTTTTGCCCGAGGAGTTTAAAGATTACGCCGAGCTTAACCAAGCTTTCCCTATAGGATGGGGCCAAAGCATTTCCCAGCCGTTAATGGTCGCTTTTATTTTTGAAAGGTTGCAGCCGGAAAACGGAGATAAGATTTTAGAAATAGGCTCCGGTTCGGGATGGGCCACTGCTTTGCTGGCAGAGATCATCAGTCAAAAAAATGAAAAATTCGGGGCGGAACAAAAAAAAGGCGTTATCATCTCTTTGGATGCGATCCCGGAAATAAAAGAATTAGCCCAAAAAAATATCGCCAAATACGGTTTTATTGAAACAAAAATGGTTGAGTTATATTCCGCCGATGGATACAAGGGTTATCAAAAGATAGCTGAACGAACTGATCTAAGAGACGGCTTTGATAAAATTTTTTCAACTTCTTCCTTAAAAGAGCTTCCTCAAGCCTGGAAGGATCAGTTAAAAATTGGAGGAATAATAGTCGTTCCGATAGGGAGCTCTATCTGGCAGATAACTAAAACTGGAAAAAATAAATTTGAAGAAGTGGAATACCCGGATTTTGCTTTTGCACCGATGCTCGGCCAGCAACAGCAGCTGATTCGGGCGTAGAGATGAATCTGGTTAAAAGGCAATCTAGTAAATTTTTGGAGAGGGACGTAAAAATTCTTTAAGGAATTTTGTCCGTGGGGGTTGACAATTTACCGTATTTCTTGATATAGTTAATTCATAATAAATCAGTAGCCGCAGACAATGGGCATAAAAATAAGCCCCATTCAGGCAAAAAAAAGAAATTTTTTGTTTGTGAGTCTGCGCTAAGCAGATTTTTTGTTTTATGCCAAAAACACTAGAGCAAAAAAAGCAGATATTAAGCAAATTAAAGGACAGCGTCGACAAACAAACTTCGATGATCTTTGTTGAAGTTTCTGGAGTTAAAACCAAGAAGATCAACTCGATTAAAGAAGATTTGAAAAAAGCTGACGCTAGAATGACTGTTGCCAAAAAAACTTTGCTCAATTTGGCCATAAAAGACGGTTATTCTCAAAATCCTTTAAAAGAGATAAAAAAGGAAATGGCCGTGATCTTTGGATTCGGCGATGAAGTGGTCCCTTCCAAATCGATTTATAAGTTTAGCCAAACCGAAAAAAACTTTAAAATCCTTGGCGGTTACATTCAAAGCGCCAAAGACAGATTTTTGTCGGAAATTGATGTTATTGCCTTGGCTAAATTGCCAACTAAGCATGAATTGATGGGCCAGACAGTCGGCACCATTGCCGCTCCGCTGACCGGGTTCTTGAATGCTTTGCAAGAGAATTTAAGAGGATTAGTTTGCGTGTTAAGCGGCATTAAAAAATAATAAATAATAGGATTTACTGAAGATTGAAGGTTTAAAGCATGAAATTGATTTCACGCTAGAAGCTTCAAGATTCTAAATAAAAATATGGCAGAAGAAATACAAAAAGAAACCGTAGAGGTTCCTGAGAAATTTAAAAAGTTAGTTGAATCCATTGAAACCCTTTCAGTTTTGGATTTAGCTGAATTAGTCAAGGTTTTAGAGAAAAAATTTGGCGTATCCGCCGCTCCTCAAATGATGGCCGCCGCTCCAGCCGCTGGAGCCGGTGCCGGAGCCGATGTTGAAGAAAAATCAAGTTTTAATGTTATGCTGACCGCTGTCGGCGACAAAAAAATTGAAGTTATCAAAGTTGTAAGAGATGCGACTGGAAAAGGCTTGAAAGAAGCCAAGGATCTAGTTGACGCTGCTGCCGCCTCTGCCCAAATGGTTAAAGAAGGAGCCAAAAAAGAGGAAGCCGAGACTTTGAAGAAACTTTTGGAAACTGCCGGAGCGAAAGTAGAATTGAAATAATTTTAATTTCACTTTTCTCAAAAAACCCGCTTTTGCGGGTTTTTTGTTGCTCTAACAATTTTAATATATATAGAAAGAGCAATAACCCCGTATCAATTTCGCCGTTGGATAGTCTCTATATCGAAATATTACATTAAGCCTTTATTCTATGAAGCGGCGCGCACTTAGCGCGCCGCTTTTGTTTAATTAGCGAAATTGGTACCGGGGTGTTGCTAATGTTTCGATAACGCGCGAGGTATATGCGGCGGGAGCGTTTAGAGCTATAGATCGACTTTTAGAATTTTGTTTTCATTAAGCAGATAGATCGTTTTGCCGTCCGGTGCGATGGCGAAATCCAGCAAATTGGTCCATTCGTCATTTTGCAGCTGTTTTAAAATCTCTCCGCTTTTATCCAAAATAATAATTCTTTTTTGGCTAGGCTCTAGAAGATAAAGGTTGGAGAGACTGGACGGCGCTAATATTTTCGAGATATTTTTAAGGTATGGGAAGATTTTCAAACTGATCTCGTTTTGGAACTGTCCGGCATAATAAGATCTGATGGAGCCGTCGCTGTTTAAAAGCCAAAGCAGGCCGTCTGCTGCTATAGAAACAGCATCTTTAGGGGCTTTTTCCAGCCAGACTTGAGAGCCTTCCCATTTAAAATTACCGATATAGCCGTATTTTATTATCTCTTTCGAAAAAGTTTTATTATCCAGACTATAGCCTAAAAGATAAAGGTTGTTTTTGAATATTTCAAAGCTTTGCAACTCGGTTCCTGGATAAGGAAGAGTGATCGGTTCCAGTTTTTGAAAGTTTTCGCCTTGGAAAAGGATGGCTTCGCTCTGGCTGTTAAGGAAAAGTATTTGGTTTTTTCCAAAAATTTTTCCAAAAGTAAGATTGCTTTGAGAGGTAAAAGTTTCTCCGCTTTTGTCTTTAAGGTCGTAGGCTAAGAGCTTCCCGGACATTGAGCTGAAAAGATAAAACTTTTCATTTTGGTAAAGAATATTATTGGGAATGAGGGTTGTTTTGTCTTTAGATAATTCAAGAATTATTTCGAAAGGAACATTATTCTTAAATTTGTTGACAGCGTAAAGCTTTTCTTGAATTTTATTTTCCAGCGTTTTAGCTTCTTGCTCGGCGGCTTGGGATTTTTTAATTTCCAGCGAAATTTGATCCAATGCCTTTTGTAAAATTAAATTTGCATCCTGGTTTTTTTTCTGCCTTAAAAGAAGATCGGCCTGAGATATCATTTCCTCAACTTGTTTTATTTCTTTTAAGGCTACGTCAAGCTCTTTTTTCTTTTCGGCCTGAGACATAAAAAAACCGGTCAAAAATATTAAAATCAAAAAAATGATGCTAAGCATCTCTTTCCGATGCTTGGAATTCCAAGGTGAAATTTTTTTAAAAATTTCTTTTGAGAGCGGCGCTTTATTTTTAAGTTTGGCTATAACTGGACCTAGTCCAGACATTTTAGGCAGAAGAGGCAAAGAGAATTTTTTGAGGCGGCTGAGCCAGAGGGAAGGGGAAGGGAATTTTATTCTCAAACTTATTTTTTTAAGGCCGGAAAGAAAATTAGGAAATTTTTTATTTTCCATTTTCTCCGGCACTATTTTTTTAAATAAGTCAGCTTGTTGGGGGCGGAGGAAAAGGCAAAAACCGGACAATGACCTTGTTTCTTTCTTGAATTTCTTTAAAGCTTTTTCAGCTTTTTTGAATTCTCTTTCCAGGATCAGCTTTTCCAGGAGTTTTTTTTCGGAGAGAAAATCAAAGACATCGGAGCTTAAGATCATCATGCTGTCATTTATTCCTAGCTTGCCGGAAACGATATTTTTAAAGGCGGGGGTTTTTTCTTTGGCGCCGCCGCCTAATTCAGAAATTTTTCCTTTTTGATAAAAAACAGCTTTTATCCCGTTGCCGAATCGGCTGAAATTAAGTTCGTTTTCTTTTGAATTTAAAACAAAAAAGCTTATCAATGAAGACCCTTTCGAGCTTATTCCGGTCAGCAGATCGTTGGCTTGCTCTAGCACTTCTTTAAAAGCCGTTTCTGCGTCTAAATTTTCTGACTGGTAGTATTGGGCTTTAATCAAGGTGGCAAGCTCAAAAATAATTTCGCTGCCAGCTTCATCTTTGCCGTTTATCAATCCAGCCAAATATAAGCTGCCCAGTTTTTTTTCTTGGGCTGTTTCCGGTTCGAAACAGAAAGTTTCGAAGGCTAGTTCTTTTTTCGTCTTTGGGTTAAAATGAATTTCGTATGCTTCCATAGAGGCGTATTTTTCTTTTATCTTATATCTTTTCTTAGAAAAAGAAAAATGCTAAGCTATCCCTTATTGCGGGCAGTTAGCTCAGCTGGTAGAGCGTTGCATTCACATTGCAAAGGTCACAGGTCCGAGTCCTGTACTGCCCACCAACTTGGCGTTCCCTGCCTGCCGGCAGGCAGGGATTCACATTCGAAAGATCATAGGTCCGATTCCTATAGGGCGCACTAAATTAGGTATGAATAGATGAGTAATAGCTTATGAGTTGAATAAAAAATCCGCCTTTTGGCGGATTTTTTAATTAATAGAAGGAAAACTATTTTCCGCAGATTGCGGCGGGCTGGTTTCCGGTGATATCACAGATCAGTTTAGTTAATGTTTCAGTCTCTGATTTTTCTCCAGCGGATTCTCCGGATCCAATGCGGTAGTATTTGCAACCGATAATCACGGCCGGAACAGCGCCCGTGCTGTATTTGCTGAAAATATCCGTTTCTTTTCCGTTGCCCATATTCTCATGGTAGCTGATGGCTGAGCCGAATTTTTTAACTACAGCAGAGATGACCGGCTTTTCCCATACGCAATGAGGGCATGATTCAGAACCGAAGAAGTAAACGATCGGCTTGCCGTCTTCCTGGCAGACCTGCTCGTCAGTTAGCTTTTTAAAATTTCCGTCAACAATTGTTTGAGGTTTAGTATCAGCCTCCGCCTTAGGAGCTTCTTCTCCCTGGCCTTCAGGAGCTTTGGTCAGATCGATCGGGTCTTGAGGAAAGAGCATTTTACCATCGCCGGAAACATAAGCGTTCAGTTTTTGTCCTTGAAGCTCAAGGGTAAATTTATAAAGCCCGGTAGTTTCTTCTTTGCTCAGGTCCGAAATAGAAGCCAAGGCGCCGGAACCGGCAAAATATTTGTTTACATAATCAATAGCTACTTTGGAGGCGGCTTCAGGAGTTAGTCGGACCTGTTTAGATTGCCCTTTCCATATATAGTAGCCCAAGACGCCAAGAGCTACCGCTAAGATAACAATTAAAACTATTACAATCGTTTTTTTATTTTTCGGGTTTTTAGTTGAGACCGTTCCAGTGCTTGTTGCAGGTGCGGCTGCGGCAACCGTAGCATTTTCAGCATTGGCGTTCGAAATTTCATTAAGATTTTCCATGTTTTTTATAATTTATTTTTATTATTTTATTATGCGACTATCTTAACATTTTAAAACCTTGAGTCAACCCCGTTAGAGATTCTTGATTTCGGGTATTTCGTATGGCTGTTGCTTCCTAAATAGATAACGGATTTGCTTCTACCTTGGGAGATGAAATCTCTAACGGGGTCAACCCCTTGAATATAGAAGCGTTATATTTTGATTAACAGCTTAGGGGGGATTTTACGATTTGAATGGGTCAAATCCAATCAAAAACCCCTTTTTAAAAGAGGTTTTTGCAAAAGAGTCAAGCTATTTTTACCACTTGTCGTATTCGTCGTCATCATCGCCATCTTCTTCCTCTTCTTCGTCGTCTAGCTTCTCAAATTCATCATCGTCTTTTAGGTCATCATCTTCTTCAAGATCATCATTGCTGAACTCGTCCGGATCTTCATAATTATTGATCGGATAGCCGCCCGCTGGTTCGTATTTTTTTTCTTCGAAAGACATTTTATTTATTTTTTATTCCGCGATAAAGCGGTTTTTTATATTCTTAATTTCCCGATTAGGGGCCGACCTTTTTCGAGGCCCATTTTTTGTTTTTTAGGGGCCAAAAGATTATTAACTTTTTTAAAACTAGCTCCCATTATAATAATAAGATAAACCTTGTCAAGCTGTGGATTCCTTTATATTGTTGAGAGAGGATAATCATTATAAAATTAAAAATAATAATTATTAAAAAATCTATAAATTCCAGCGGAATTTTGAGAAAATTTCCAGTGAAATTTCTAGCAATTCCAGCGGAATTTTGGATAAATTCTTAATATGTATTTTTCTCTTTTGATAGCCGGTTTCGGCGGGGGAATGGTCAGGGGTTTCCTCGGTTTTATAAAACACCAATATTCTTATAAAAATGTCGGCTTTAACTTGCCGTATTTTTTCGTTATGTCTTTTCTTTCCGGCATCGTAGGGGTTCTGGTTTCGGCAGCAGTTATTAATGCAGGATTTAACATTGAAGGAATGGAATATATTCTTCCGGGGCTAGCCTTCATTATCGGCTATGCCGGAGGGGATTTTCTGGAGAGCCTATATAAGATAATTCTGGAAAAATTTTCTTTAGGGAAAAAAGGATAGAAGAGAGCAGTCTAATAACGGAAAAAGAGCCTAAAGGCTCTTTTTTAGTTTTTTGACTTGTTTTTTGTGGATTAACAGTGGAAAAAGTCTTGTTTTTGAGACTTTTTAGGTGTTTTTTGAGTGTTTGACAGTGGGTCTTGGGTGGGGTAAATTATATGTGTAGTAGAAAACTGTGGATAAAAGTGGGGATAACTAAGCCGATAAGTGGATAAGTCGAGCGAGCGCAACGAGCGAGACCCCGCCCTCTATGCTTATGTACTATGCATATATCTTAAAACATTTAGAGAATAATGAACTTTATATAGGTTATACCCAAGATTTAAGAAGAAGAGTTAAACAGCACCAAGCTAAAGGAAAAGTTGAATTAATTTATTACGAAGCCTATCAATTAGAAAAATTAGCAAGAATCAGAGAGAAGAAATTAAAACATTACGGAAGCGCTTGGAGGGCTCTCAAGCAAAGAATAATGGCTTAGAGGGCGGGGTGCTTCATTCCATTCAGCATGTTTATAGGCGAATATTCATATACCATCGATGCCAAGAAAAGATTAACTGTCCCGCCAAAGTTCCGGAAGATTTTGGGTGAAAAAGCGATCATCACCAGGGGCTTAGACAATTGTTTATTTTTATATACTCAAAAAGATTGGGAAGAGCAGGCGGAAAAATTGAGCAAATTACCGTTATCCCAGGCTGATGCCAGAGGTTTTGCCAGAATAATGCTGGCCGGAGCGATGGAAACAGATATAGATTCTTTGGGCAGGATATTGATACCGGATTATTTAAAGGATTACGCTAAGTTGGGCAAAAAAATAGTGGTTGCCGGATTATATAACCGGGTAGAAATTTGGGACGGAGAAATTTGGGACGAATATAAGCAAAAAACAGAAAGCGCCGCAGGAGATATAGCTGAAAGATTAAAAGAGCTGGGAATATAAATAAATGCATATCCCTGTCCTTGAAAAAGAAATATTGGAGGCCTTAGATCCCCAGCCGAATGAAAATTTTATTGATGCAACTATCGGGCAAGCGGGACACAGTTTGAAAATATTGGAAAAAAATGGTCCGAACGGAAAATTGTTGGGAATAGACCAGACACCGGAGCAAATAGAAATAACCCGGGAAAAAACGAAAAATTTTGAAAATAGAATTATCCTGGAATGCGGAAACTTTTCAAATTTAAAAGAGATCGCGGAGAAAAATAATTTCGGGCCGGCGAATGGGATATTATTCGATCTTGGGTTCTCAAGCTGGCATGTTGACGAAAGCGGCAAAGGGTTCACTTTTCAGAAAGACGAACCGCTATTAATGAACTACGGACAGGAAGGGCTGACAGCGGAGCAGATAGTCAATCAATGGTCCGAAGAAGATTTGGAAATGGTATTAAGCCAGTATGGGCAGGAAAGATTCAGCCGCCAAATAGCCCGCCAAATAGTCGAGAAAAGAAGAATAAAAGCCATTACCACTACATTCCAATTGATCGAAGCAATACAGAAGGCCATGCCGCGAAGATACCAGAATGGCAAGATCCATTTTGCTACCAGAACCTTTCAAGGACTGCGAATCGCCACAAACCAAGAGCTGGAAATCCTTAAAAAAGCTTTGCCGCAGGCAATAGAAATGCTGGCTCCAGGAGGAAGATTGGCAATTATATCTTTCCACTCTTTGGAAGATAGAATCGTGAAGATATTTTTGAAAGAAGAAGCTTTGAAAACCAAAATAAAAATTTTAACTAAAAAACCGATCGTGCCTGGCTTGGCGGAGATCAGGGAAAATCCCAGATCAAGGTCAGCGAAATTAAGGGCGGCGCGAAAGATTTAAAATAATTAACAAAAAAATGTTCAGAATAAAAAAGAGCCAATCAAAAATTTTTTTAACATTGTCTTTCGCGTTTTTAGCATGTTTGGTATTTTTTTATGTTTTTCAAGTAAGCCAAATGGCTCAAGCCAGTTATGAGATCGGCCAAAACCAGAGCCAATTGGAAAAGAGTAAAAAAGAAGTGGCCAGATTGGAAGCTTCCTTGCTGCAAAACAGCACTCTGGACAAGTATGAACAAAAACTCAATGAGTTGGGCTATCAAAAGATCGACAGGATCGATTATGTGGTAGTTTCCAGCGCTATCGTGGCTCAAAAATAAATTAGCAAATTCACCCTAGAGAATCAGCATGTCATTAAAAAATTGGAGAGTTAATCTGATATTTCCGCTTTTAATATTATTTAGCATTCCGATATTCTGGCGTTTATTTGACCTCCAAATTTTAAAAGGAAGCTTTTATAAAGCCTTAGCTCAAGGGCAGCAAAGCGCTTTGTCTCAAACCGAACCTAAAAGGGGAGATATCTATTTCAAAAATGGAGAAATATTGGCGGCTACCAAAGAGGAGCCGTTTTTGCGTGTTTGCGTTAAAGATTTCGAAAAGAAAGAAGAAGCAGCGGCTGCCATTTCTCAAATATTAAAACAAGAGAAAGAAGAAATATTGAAGATCATAGATACGGGCGAAGGCTTTTATAAAACCGTTAAAGAAAACTTATCCAAGGAAGAAGTGGATGGTATTAATGATCTAAAAATGAAGGGAGTGGAAGTTGCCTGGCAATATAAAAGGCTTTACCCTAATTTAAATACCGGGTCGCAGATAGCGGGATTTTTGAATAAAGACGGCCAAGGGCAGTATGGGCTGGAAGCATATTTTAACGATTCTTTGACTGGCGAAGAAAAATTTGAGAATAAAAAAGTTACTCCTTGGGGATTTTTATTTTCCAGCTCTGAAAATTCCTCTAGCCAAGATAATGATTTACATCTAACGGTTGATTACAGTATTCAGTTCGAAGCTGAAAAAATATTAAAAGTGGGAGTGGAAAAATACGGTGCTAAAAGTGGGGAAATTTTGGTGGCCGAGCCGGCGACGGGAAAGATCATCGCGATGGCTCAATATCCCAATTTTGATCCTAATAAATATGGGGAATCAGCTATGGAAAATTTTTCTAATAAATCCATTCAAACTGTTTTTGAACCAGGGTCTATTTTCAAACCGATTACGATTGCCATCGCTTTAAATGAAGGAAAAATTACGCCCGAAACTCTTTTTTATGACGATGTCGGGTATCGCCAAGTTAGCGGCTACAAAGTTTATAATTATTCTCAAAAAGCTTGGGGTACCAGAAAAATGTATGAAAGTTTGCAATATTCGATTAATGTCGGAGTTATGGATGCGGAAACATTGATCGGCAATCAAACTTTTTATGATTACCTCGTCAATAGGTTTGAGCTTAACGATGAAACCGGCATTGAATTGGCCGGCGAAATAGTTTCTCCTTCTCAAAATAAAGAATTAAAAAAGGCTTTGGACAACAATATCCAGGTAACTTTTGCTAATGCTTCTTTCGGCCAAGGAGTGGAAATGACTCCTTTGCAAATAGTCCGCGCTTTTTGCGGATTGGCAAACAAAGGCCAGATGCCGGAAAAAATACAAATCATTGAAAATAAAGTTGTGAACGGAAAAATAGAATCATTCAATAATCAAACTTTTAAAACGCTTATAAGCCAAGAAAATTCAGAGAAATTGGTGAAGATGATGATTAATGTCGTTGAAAATGGTTACGGCCATTTAGCCAAGATCCCAGGTTATTATGTTGCCGGCAAAACAGGCACATCGCAAATGTCTTATGCCTATTTGGGTCAGGATAAAGCAGGATATTCTACTACCGATACTTGGCAAACTTTTATGGGTTTTGCCCCTGCCTATAATCCGCGCTTCGTTATGCTAGTCAAGCTGGATAATCCCGCTAATAGTAAAACTTCGGAATATTCCGCCGTGCCGATGTTCCATGATCTGGCCAAATATATCCTAGACCGTTGGCAGATTACTCCCGACTATGATCCCGATCTCGCCACAACCAGCCAAAAAATATATTAAATATTTTATATTAAAAACAGGCAACACTGTGTGTGCTGCCTGTCAAAAAAAGGAGGCCTCTCTGGCTCCACTGCCATTGGAGAGGGGTCCGTTACTGGAGGATATTCTGAATATTTTTTGAAAAATAATCTTTAAAAATCCTTTCATATTTATTTTCCTTGCGGAAAATGCATACAGCTGGGATTATAAACCCTTCATTTCTTTTTTTGAAAAGAAATGTGTTGTATGGTGGAGCCCTTGAAAAAAGATTGTTAAGCAGTCCTTTTTCAAGAACTCCACATATTTTTAAAGAACAATTATAATATAATACTATATCTGGTTTTTGTCAAGGGGTTTTGGGTTTTTATTTAGACAAAAAGATTTTTTTGTGTTAATTTAATAGAGTTTTGGCCCCATCGTCTAGTGGTTAGGACGCGTGGTTCTCATCCACGTAACACCGGTTCGACTCCGGTTGGGGCCGCCCAGAACCACGTAGGGTTCTGGGCGGCCCGGCACCCTACGTGGTGCCGGGGCCGCCCGGGACAAGGCAAGTTTTTCTAAACATTCGCGTGCCAACGGCCGCCGAAGACGAGCGAAGGCGGGCTTCGCCTCGCCGTAATCCATTGAAGTCCATGACAAGGAGGGCTTCGCCTCGCTGAAGTTAAATCCATTTGTATCTATGAATAAAGTGTATCTGGCGGGCCAGCCAAACGAGTATGAAAATAGCTGGAAGGAGCTTTTTAAGAAGCTGGATGGGTTTGATTTTTATGATTGGGAATCGGATTCAGACCAGACTTCGCCGGATACTTTTTTTCCAGCCGATTTATGCGGAATAAAAAAAGCTGATTTTATGGTTGCGAACCCCGGCATTGCGCCGTCCGAAGGAACCTGGATGGAAATCGGCTATTTTTACGCCAATAACACAAAAGCACCTGGAGATTTTTGTAAGAAATTGATTATCGTTTGGCGAGAGGATAGAGAGCCTAAATGGTCTATTGATTTTATCAAGAAAGCTGGATGGGTGGTAAATTCAGTGGAAGAAGCTAAAAATAAGCTGTTTGAAATTGCTGGAGAAAAACAATAGAATAATACTTACAGAGATAATAAGTGCAATTTTTTATATGGAAAATTCTAATATCAATAACAATATAGCCGCCGGCAAGCCGGAGGAAAAAGATAGGTATAACCCTTCTGAAAAAGAAAAATATTGGCAGGAATTTTGGGACAAGGAAGGCGTTTACAGATTTGATCCTGAAAAATCCGGGCCTATCTATACCGTTGACACTCCGCCTCCGACCATTTCCGGAGCTTTGCATTTGGGGCATATTTACTCATATATCCACGCGGAGGTCATTTCGCGTTTTAAAAGAATGGACGGAGCCAATATAAGATACCCTTTTGGTTTGGATAATAACGGCTTGCCTACGGAAAGATTGGTAGAAAAAGAGATCGGAATGAAGGGACAGGATATGCAGTTGGACGAATTCGTTAAGAAATGTTTGGAGGCCACGGAGAAATACAAGAAAGATTATGAAGGCCTTTGGAAATCGATCGGTCTTAGCGTTGACTGGAGGCTGGCATTTTCAACGATCTCCCCGGAAGTGCAAAAACTTTCGCAAACCGTTTTCAAAGAACTTTACGAGAAAGGGGTTATTTACAAGAAAAATGCCCCGGCTTTGTATTGTACCGAATGCCACACTTCTTTTGCGCAGGCTGAAAAAGAAGACAAAGAAAAAGAAGCTGTTTTCTATGATCTGGCTTTTAAAATCGAAGACGGCCAAGATTTGATAATCGCTACAACTCGGCCGGAACTTTTGCCGGCTTGCGTAGCGGTTTTTGTAAATCCAGAAGATACCAGATACAAACATTTAGTAGGCAAAAAAGTTAAAACTCCGCTTGGACAAGAGGTGGAAATTATGGCTGATGGAAAAGTTGAGCTGGAAAAAGGCAGCGGCGCTGTGATGTGCTGTACTTACGGAGACGAAACTGATATTTATTGGTCCAGGATGCACGCTTTGCCGGAAAAGATTATTTTGGATAAAGACGGGAAAATACAGAATACCGATGCTTCACTCGGCATCAACGGCAAACCGGTTTACGAAGCAAGGAAGATCATTATTGAAAAACTCAGAGAAGGCGGATATGTAAGGAAAGAAGAGAGAATCGTTCATAGTATCGGTATTCACGAGAGATGCGGCATGCCCATCGAATTTTTGTCTACTGTCCAGTGGTTTATGAAGATATTAGACAAAAAAGAAGATCTGTTGAAAGCCGGCAGAGAGATCAATTGGTATCCGGACTATATGGGAAAGAGATACGAAGAGTGGGTTTCCGGATTAAAATGGGATTGGTGCATTTCCAGAGAAAGATTTTACGGCATTCCAGTTCCTGTTTTTAGTTGTGATAGTTGCGGGAAAATAGTTATTCCGGATGAAAGCGAATTTCCGATTGATCCCAAGAAAGAAAAGGCAGAGCGCAAATGTCCCGATTGCAAAAATGGAAAATTGGTCCCTGATAAAAATATTTTTGATACTTGGTTTACTTCTTCTCTAACGCCCGATATCAATAACCTTCATCCGTTGAACGGCAAATTGCAGGGCAAGATGTATCCTATGTCTATGCGGCCGCTGGCGCACGATATAATAAGGACCTGGGCCGTTTATTCAATACTAATGGGTCTATACCGCCATAATGCCGCGCCTTGGAAAGACTTGATGATATCAGGCCATATTTTGCTTAAGAAAGGGGAAAAGATAAGCAAGAAAACAGGAGGCGGAAAATACAAACCCGAAGAATTGATAGCAACGCAATCGGCTGACGCTATCCGTTATACAATGTGCGGAGTAGCCTTAGGCAAAGACGCTTATTATGACGAGAAAGAAGTGGAAAAGGGAAGGAAATTGGCCACGAAACTTTATAACGCAGGCAAGCTTGTTCTAGGGAAACTGCAGGATTTCGATCCCAAGGAAAATGTTTCCATGAATGATCTGGAGGCGATCGATAAATGGATATTGCAGAGATCGTTCGAGACCGGGGAGAAAATGGCGCAGGCTTTTGATAACTACGAATATTCGCAGGCCAGGCAAGCGTTCGATGATTTTTTCTGGTCGGAGTTTTGCGATAACTATTTGGAGATCGCCAAGGGCAGACTGAATAAAATTGAAAATTCTAAAGAAAAAAGATCCGCTCAATTTGCTTCTTACCAAGGCTTTTTGAATGTTCTTAAAATGGCTTCTCCTTTTGTCCCTCACATTACAGAAGAAATGTATCACGCGGAGATAATAAAAAAGGGAGAAGGGGAAAACATGAAGGAGTCAATAGATTCAAAAAGCGATGCCGGGTATTTTTACAGGAATGAAAAGATCGCGAGCATCCATATCTCCAAATGGCCGCGGAATAATAAGGAATATTTCGATGCCGGCATAATTGAGGGAGCGGAAATGGCTTTATCCGTCATATCCGAAGCAAGGAAATTCAAAGCCGATAATAAGATCAAACTGCGCGATGAGGTTTCTTCTTTAACTATAAAATGCCCATCGGATAAACAGGCTCTTATTAAACCTTTTCTGGCTGATATCGCATCAGTTGCAAAAGCAAGGGAGATAAGCATGACAGACGGCGAAGGATTGTCGGTAGAGATAAAAATATAGCATTCAATAACATTCCAATAATGGAAAACTCTATTCAGGAGTTATTAAAAACCAGCAAGAAATACAAGGAAACAGCAGCGAAATTTTTGCAGGAGAAAAATTTGATTGAAGACCTTGGCAATTTTGGCCGTGTGGAATTAGGCGGGTCATATTCTTACGATCTTATGATGAATGGGGACATTGATCTTTATGTTGTGCGTAATGATCCGTTTTCAGCAGAGGAGATGGCAGAGATATTCAAATTTTTTTATCTTAAAAGAAAGTTTAAAAGCTATTTTATTCTTGGCGATTGGTATGACCGCCGGAAAGGCAACGAATGGCCTCACGGCCACTATATCGGTCTTAAAGATGATATAAGCGGCGATAAATGGGTGGTTGATGCATGGTTTGTTTCCGAAGAAGAATTTAAAGCCAGGGAGAAAAAAGAGATCGTTAAAAATGTTATTTTGACCGAGGAACAAAAACAGCTTATTCTGTTGTTCAAAAAATACAGGAATGAAAATAAATTGCGCGTCCCCGGTCAAACCATTTATCAGCTAGTGATCAGCGGAGAATGTAAAAATTTGGAAGATTTTAAGGCTCGCTTAACTTCCAGCGAGATAAAGTAAAAACTATTGCCATAATTTGACAACGCAAGAGAAAAGGCTAAGATTATAGGGAAATGCAAACGATCTGCCTTATCAGAATACGAAACGGCTAAAAGAAACGGCGATCAAGCCGTTTTTTTGTAGTTTTGCATTGATAGTTCTTTTAGAAAAGAAAAAGAGGTTATAGGTATGGGAAAATGGTATTGTTTTAGGGATGATAGGTATTTAGGAGACGAGGAAGCCAAGGTTTGCGGGAATAAAGAAGCTTCAAACGGCGAGAGGTGCTGAAGCTGGTGTTTATCTGCGAACAGGAAAAAGGAGCTGGTTGAATGGCTGGAAAAACTTTTGAGCAGACCGAAGAGATATTCTACTCCTGTTGCAAACATCGTTGCGGCGTTAAGCCTAATACGGTTTTGCGCTACTGTTCCCAAAAGGAAGGCGGACAGTGCAAAAAATTAGATATCAGCAATACCAGGAAATGGGCCGATTCTCCAATGAGATAGGCCCTTAATTTTTATATTTTCAAAAATTGGCAACTTAAATTATAATAAGGATATATTATGTCTCAATATTACAATTCAAAAAGGCTTAACGGATTATATAAGCCTGGAGCCAAAGAACCGTTCAAACTTTCACGGTCCAAGATCGAT
>Ga0172381_10002455_pt1 | contig 20439 bp, 21 predicted proteins | sample Leawel6488metaG_FD_119754 | JGI IMG/M metagenome (GOLD analysis project Ga0172381, IMG submission 119754) | Leachate microbial communities from a municipal landfill in Southern Ontario, Canada - Leachate well 64-88 metaG | ecosystem: Engineered > Solid waste > Landfill > Unclassified | place...
AATAATAAATATGGCCACCCAGCTTGGCAAAAGCCACGAAAAAACAAGCACACCAAAAAGTGTGCCCAAGCTCAATGCTCCCGGAATTATTTCAAAAAATCTGTACAGCGCCCTCTCTTTTCGATTCTTAATATCCGAAGCTTTTGAAATATCTAAATAATCTTTCTTCTCCATGTGGCCCTACCGGGATTTGAACCCGGGTTTTATGCTTGAAAAGCACGCGTCCTAGACCAGGCTAGACGATAGGGCCATGCCTAAAAATATATCTGAATTTTAGCCCAAAAATTGAAAAAAAGCAAGTTTTAGTGTATAAATATAAATTAAATATATGAAGATATTAGCCATAGAAACATCTTGCGACGACACAGGAATTGCCATTTTAGAGGCCTCAAAAGCCGGCGATTTTAGCGTGCTCTCAAACATCGTCGCTTCCCAAATAGAAATCCACAAAGAATACGGCGGAGTTTTCCCGGCCATGGCAAAAAGAGAGCACCAAAAAAATATTCTTCCTACTTTTATTACCTCTCTCAAAGAATCTAACTTGTTAAAACCGCGAGACAAAAAAACAAAAATAAAAACAGCAGAAATAAAAAAGATTTTAGAAAGAGAGCCAGAATTGCTCAAAAAAATAATTCCGTTTTTGGAAAAATATGAAAAACCAGACATAGATTTGATTGCCGTAACAAACGGCCCTGGCCTAGAGCCATGTTTGTGGGTTGGGGTAAACTTTGCGAAAGCAATTTCTTTTGCTTGGGATATTCAAATTGTCCCGGTAAATCATATAGAGTCTCATATTTTGGTGAATTACCTGCCTGCGCAGGCAGGCTTAACTAATAAAGAAATACAGTTTCCTGCAATTGCGTTAGTAGTCTCCGGCGGACACACGCAAATAATTTTAGTGGAAAAAATTGGTAAATATAAAATTTTGGGAGAAACCCGAGATGATGCGGCTGGCGAATGCTTTGATAAGGCTGCAAGAATTTTAGGCCTCGGCTACCCGGGAGGCCCAATAATCTCGAAACTCGCCGAAAAAGCGGTGGGACGTCCGACGTCCGCCCAACTTCCTCGCCCAATGGCAAACACAGATGACTATGATTTTTCGTTTTCTGGTTTAAAAACAGCGGTGCTTTATGCTTGGCAAAAAATAAAAAAAGACCCTGTTTTTCACTCGAGTGAAAAAACCGTACAACAACAAACCGTAGCAAATATGTGCGCTGAAATTCAACAAGCAGTTGTTGATGTTTTGATTAAAAAAACAATCAAAGCAACCAAAGACTTTGCCGCCAAAACAATAATCCTAGGCGGAGGAGTTTCGGCCAACCACGAACTAAAAACCCAACTATTCATAAAAATAAAAGAAACCCTCCCCGCCACCGAGCTTTTATTCCCCCAAATCGACCACTCCACCGACAACGGTCTGATGACCGCCATCACTGCCTTTTATCACAAAACAAAAAAAATTGCCTGGCAAAAACTCTCTGCCAACGCGAATCTCCGAATCTCAAAATAAAAAACCGCCGACTCCGAAGAATCGACGGTGAACTTTGCTGTGCGCATACGCGCACCATTACTGTTGTCGGTGACACCGACAACTTTCGCATGGCTTTGGGCAATCGCAGTCATCCTCGACCAGTTTGAGCGGATCAAAGTTGCCCACTTTCATGTCAGTGACGAATGAGGCGATATAAATCACCGCCCCCAACAAGGCGACATATAGGACCGGCCCCCTAAGATTTCCGATAACGGCATGGTATATGCTGAACACAGACATTGCCACACCAACTCCGTGATACGGAAGATGCGACAGCCCATGCCAGCTCACCTTACCAATTTCGGGAAATCCTTGATCGGGCTTGTGCCCCTTACCCAAACACATGAGCAAGAAGCCGAGCCCGTCTACAATCACAATGAGCACAAAGATAGCCCATTGGATCTGTTGCCACCCCGCGTGATTCGTGATGTATCCACCCGCTACCAGATGCACAAATGCATTCATGATCAGCGGGAGGCCGATCAGGTCGCCCCAGGTGCAAGAATGGAAATCCTGCACGTAGAGGAATGGTTGCTTCGTGCCAGGGATATACGAACCCCGGGGCGGTAGACTCTTGTCCATCGCCTGCAACCAATACATGAAAACCACGTACAGGCTGTTCGTGAATACAACCGTCGTCCAAACCAAGGGAGAGAATTCCATAAATCACCCGTCCTCTGAAAGTTTTCGAAGAGCGAGAAGCACCATGCTTCCCATATATTAATCATAGCATTTAAAACTCTATTTGTCAAGGTTTACTCTGTTGAATAATTTTGATAAAATAAGCGAATAAAAAACTATGGAATTGCCATCAAATTATAATGCAAAGGAAGTGGAGGATAAGATTTACCGGCTTTGGGAGGAGAGCGGGTTTTTTAATCCGGATAAATTGCCGGGGAAAAGGAAAAAACCGTTTACGATTATAATGCCACCTACCAATGCTAATGGGAATTTGCATGCGGGGCATGCGCTGGTTATGACTATTGAGGATATAATGACCAGGTACAAAAGAATGCGTGGGTTTCGCGCTTTGTGGTTGCCGGGGTTGGATCATGCTGGGTTTGAGACGCAGGTTGTTTATGAAAAAAAGCTGGAAAAAGAAGGCAGAAGCAGATTTAAAATGGCTCCTGAAGAATTATATAAAGAGATTTGGGATTTTACTGAAACCAATAAACAAAACATTAAAAATCAGGTCAAAAAAATGGGGTCTTCGTGCGACTGGTCGCGCGAAAAGTTTACGCTGGACGCGGACATAGTTAAAACCGTCAATGAAACTTTTGAAAAATTTAAAAAAGACGGTTTAATTTACAAAGGCAAAAAAATAATCAACTGGTGCCCAAAACATCAGACTTCCCTATCAGACTTGGAAACAGCTGACACTGAAAAAGTTGATAAGTTTTATTATTTAAAATACGGGCCTTTTACAATTGCCACAGCTCGCCCCGAAACAAAATTTGGCGACAAATATGTGGTGATGCACCCAAAAGACAAAAGATACAAAGACTGGAAAGACGGCCAAAAAATAAATTTGGAATGGATAAACGGCCCGATTGAAGCTACCGTCATAAAAGACGAGGCAATTGATATGGAATTTGGAACAGGAGTTATGACAATCACTCCATGGCACGACGCAGTGGACTTTGAAATTGCAGAGCGCCACAACTTGGAAAAAGAACAAATTATAGATTTTTATGGCAAGCTTTTGCCAATTGCCGGAGAATTCGCAGGAATGAAAATTTTGGAAGCCAGGCTAAAAATAATTGAAAAATTGCAGTCAAAGGGCTTGGTGGAAAAAATAGAAGAAAATTACAAGCACATCACTAAAACTTGCTACAAGTGCGGAACAATGATCGAGCCTCAAATAAAAGAGCAATGGTTTTTGAAAATGAAACCTTTGGCAGAACCCGCAATCAAAGCAATTAAAAAAGGCGACGTAAAATTTATCCCCGAACACTACAAAAAAATTGCCTTACACTGGCTCAACAACATAATTGACTGGAATATTTCGCGCCAAATTGTCTGGGGCATTCCAATTCCGGGTGACACAGAGCATCAGGTTTTTGATACATGGTTTTCTTCGGGCCAATGGCCGTATGCTGTTTTGGGCTACCCAAAAGGCAAAGACTTTAAGACTTTTTACCCCACCGACGTCATGGAAACCGGCGGAGATTTAATTTTTTTCTGGGTTTCAAGAATGATTATGTTTTCTTTGTACAACACAAAGAAAGTTCCTTTCAAAAATGTTTACATGCACGGCCTAGTTTTAGACGCAAAAGGCCAAAAAATGTCAAAATCAAAAGGAAATGTTATTAATCCGCTAGACTTAATTGAAAAATTTGGCACCGATGCACTAAGAATGGGCTTGGTTGTAGGAAATACTCCCGGCACTTCCCTGCCATTAGACGAAAACAAAATAAAAGGATACAGAAACTTTGCCACAAAAATTTGGAACGCCGCTCGGTTTGTAATGCTACAAACCGGAAATTCGAAATTCGAAATTCCAAATCCGAAACAAATTCTAAATTCTAATGATAAAAAAGCACTGAAAGATTTTCAGAAAGTTGTGAAGTGTATAACCAAAGACATGGATGACTTTAAATTTTATATTGCTTCCGAAAAGATTTACCATTATTTTTGGCATACTTTTTGCGATAAAATTATTGAAGAATATAAAGAAAAACAAGTTTCGCAATATGTTTTGCTGACAATACTTGCCGACTCTCTTAAAATATTGCACCCGTTTATGCCTTTTGTGACCGAAGAAATTTATCAACAATTACCTTTAAAAAACAAACAAAAGTTTTTGATGGTAGAAACTTGGCCTAAGTGATATAATGGGCTAATAGCTAAAGATAAATGGATTACACAATAATAATCTACATAATTTTTGGATTACTACCCAGTTTAACATGGCTTTCTTATTATTTAAGAAAAGACATCCACCCCGAGCCCAAAAAAGCAATCGTAAAAATATTTTTGTGGGGAGCCTTAATAACCATACCGGTATTTTTTGTTCAGCTTGGCCTGGCCTCACTGCTGGCCAAAATCAACGTAAGCGTTTTTATAACTTCTCTAATATATTGGTTTATAATCATTTCTTTTACGGAAGAATTTTTCAAATACCTTGTGATTAGGCTAAAAATTATCAACAGCCCGGATTTAGATGAACCGCTAGATTTAATGCTTTATATGGTAGTGGCTGCTTTGGGTTTTGCCGCCTTAGAAAATATTCTTTATCTTTTTACTCCAGTAGAGGCTATGTCTTTTAATCAAATAATGGACAGAACTTTAATTATAACATTTATAAGATTTATAGGAGCCACTTTTTTGCATACTTTATGCTCTGCAGTAATCGGTTATGCGATAGCTATTTCTTTTTGCGACGTAAAAAGAAAATATTTATCTTTTGGCTCGGGGTTATTTGTGGCCACACTCTTGCATGGACTCTATGATTTTTCTATAATGACATTAGATGGTTATATGAAAGTTGCAATTCCTGCAATTGTCATAATAACACTTGCCTTTCTTGTTTTTTCAGGATTTGAAAGACTCAAAAAATTAAAAAGTGTTTGCAAAATAAATTAAATAGCGGCAATACCGCAACTATATGGCAAAAAAAATAAAACTAGAAGATGCTTCCGCCTCCGCCGAAGGCTTCGGCGAGACGAAGGAAGAAAAAGAAATTTTTGATCAAGACGGAGAATTAGTTGTAGATGTCTTTGAAACAGGTTCAGACTTTGTTGTTTCCGCCGCAATTGCCGGAGTACAAATTAAAGACATAGATATATCCTTGGAAAAAGACATGATGGTTATAAAAGGTAACCGATGCGACCCTCACGACCACCCGGACAAAAAATATTTTTACCAAGAATGCTACTGGGGCCCATTTTCCAGAAAAATCATTTTGCCAGAGAATATAGACATAGACGCAGCCGACGCTCAAATGGACAAAGGGGTGCTAACAATCAAAATCCCCAAAAACGAGCCGGCCGCCAAAGGCAAAGTCGGCATAAAAACAGCCTAAAATTTAAAGAAAAACCACCTTCTCTGAGGTGGTTTTTTATTGTGCCGGCGGTGGGACTCGAACCCACAACTCTTGCGAGATTAGTTCCTAAAACTAACGCGTATTCCAATTCCGCCACGCCGGCATTGTTGTTATTATAGCCTTAGTCGAAAGAGTAGTAAACTCTTGACAAGGTAATGCATATATGCTATAATTAATTATAGGCTAGAGAGTGTTTCTCTTGCCGTTGTCCTCTGACAAAGCCCCGTCATTCCGACGGGTAATACAGCAAGAAGGAGTTAGAAATGACGAAGCTTCAAACCACCGGCGTGTGCGTGGCCATTTTCATTTTGTTTTGTGTCTGCACCGCGATATTTCGCAGTTGCAGTTCGTCCTCGACCCCGGCGCCAGCCACGCCGCCAGCCGAAAAGCCCGAGGCTTCAGCCCCGGCCAATAAGGTCGATGGCAAGTCTAAGGCGCCCATAACACAGGGGATGATAAATGTGCCGGATTCGCCGTTGGCACGGGCGGCAGTGGCTCTGGACGAGCTCAAAAATGAAAACCGAAATATTAGCGCGAGCTTACACGTAGCGGCCGGGCCAGCCACTGCTCCGATTGCCGAAAAGGGCTTCCAAGATGCGAAGCTCATAGAACGGCAAACTCAAAAGCTTCAAAGAGTCGTCATAGAAGATTCAGATGAAGCTCCTATGACTAAAAGGGAGATAAGGAAAAGGATTTCCAAACTCCAAGAAAAACTGGGTGACCCCTTTAGGGACAACGACAATGACTCGGCCATCAAGGCCGAGTTAAGTGAACTGAAGGCGTTAGTCCAGTGAAGGCTGTTTCTACAAAACAGCACACACCCCAAGTCGTTGAAATGATTTGGGGTGTTTTATATAGTCGAATAAACAAAATATCATTAAGGATTTAAAACCTTGTTCAGCATTGCTTTGAGGGTAGAATATCCAGATTGCGCCAAAATTATCAAAATTGTGCCGACTATGCAGGCGATTAAAGCTTTTTTGGCGGTTCCTATCTTTTCTGGAGCACCAGCAGCTGTCAAATATAAAATACCCGCTATCACCCACCCTATAACAACTATCGCCGTACCAATAGTAACGGCTAAGTCTTTTACGGCTTCTACCATTTTCTCGGGATCTTGCGTTGCAGTAGTTACCATAGGCAAAAATAATACAACGGCTAATAGGGTTAAAAAAATTATTTTTTTATTCATAGTTTTTTATTAATTATCCAATTCCAAAAGCTGGACCAACCAAAGAAATTGCCGAGCTCGCCACAATGACCAGCAGGGTTCCTGCCACAGACGCAAATAAGGCCTTTTTAGCCGAACCAAGCTTTTCTGGAGCTCCCTGGGCTTGCAAAAATAAAAGACCGGTTACAATCCAAAGTATGACTACTACGCCCGAAGCAATATAAAGTGTTGTTTGTACGGCGGCATCAACCATGCCCTTGATAGTAATGTCAGCCAGCGCAAAATTTGGTAATATCAAAATTCCTAATAAAGTTAGAAATAATGTTTTTTTATTCATTTTTTATAAATATAAATTTTATAAACCAAAAAGACTGCCAACCACGGAAAGTATAGAATAAGAGATAATCCCAACCACTACGCCAGCCACTCCCCAAATAAAAGCCGACCTGGCTGTTTTAATTTTTTCCGGAGCTCCCTGGGCTGTCAAAAATATAACTCCAGATACCAAGAAACAAACCACAGCGATAGCAGCAAAAATAATCCATGAGCTTCTTATTGTAGCATCTATTATAGTAAAAATACTTAAGTCCGGACCATAGCTGTGCAATTGCGCTAAAGCAGAAAAAGGTAAAACAAAAAATAGCGACAAAATCAGAAAAAATAGTTTTTTGCTCATCAAAATTTAGCTTAATCTGTTTTTGCCCCCGCTTTACGGGGGCAAAAACAGAGAACACGTTTATAAATTATGATCCGATTAAACTGCCAGCTATTGCAACTATTGAGTAAGCGATAATTCCAACTACCACTCCAACAACTCCCCATAAAAAAGCATTCCTTGCGGTTTGTGTGCCTTCGGGATTTCCCCTTGCTGTCAGAAAAAGAATGCCGGCAATGACAAACATCAAAACAGCAATTCCAGCGAATACAATCCATAGTTTAGCCAAGAAAACATTGAGTAAGCCAGCTATATCATTTGATACGTTTGATCCGGTAGGATTGGCAAGGGGATTATTTACGGCTAATGCCAGCATTGGCAAAGCCATTACTCCGATTGCGACTAAGCTTAATATTTTTTTATTCATTTTTTATCAGTTATTTAGTTATTTAGTTATTATATTTTAAGATCAGACTCGACCTTTTATTTTTTTACCGTTATGTTACGCCCAAAACATTTGTTATAATTCCTACTATTGCTGTGGCTGCTATACCTATGGTTATTCCAATTACTGCATAAATTAAAGCTGTTTTTGCTTTGGTTATCTTTTCGGGACTGCCTGCAGAGGTAAGATAAAGAATTCCCGCAATAACAATCATTATTGTGCCTAAGCCCCCAATAAGCTTTCCAACACCGTCTACAATTTTTAGCAAAAGCTGCGGAAAGGTTACTCCGCCCAAAGGGTCGGGAATAGTTATTTGCGCAGAGGCAAACGATGCCAAGCACAGCAAACTTACAAAAATTGTTACAGAAATAATTTTCTTATTGTTCATTATATATTCATTATAGCAAATAAAACAAAATACAACCTGTGGATAACTCCGCCACCGACAAATGGCGGAATTTCTAATTCCGATTTTCGAATTTCGAAATTCTAGTTTTAATCGAAATTCAAAATTAAAAATTCGAAATTAGTCTTTGAGACATGCGCCCGATGCCACCTTGTCTCCCTCGTCAAGGCGCATAATTCTTACTCCTTGGGTTGCTCTGCCAAGTAAGGAAATAGATTTTACGCTGGTTCTTATAACCTGGCCTTTTCTGGAAATAACAATTAAATCTTCTTCATCGGCAACATCCTCTAATATAGAAGACATGACAACCGGCCCGGTTTTGCTGGTGATTTTTGCTGCTTTAATTCCAGAACCTCCTCTGCCCTGAGTTTTGTATTGCGAAACATCAGTCCTCTTTCCATAGCCGTTTTCCATAACGATCAAGAAATATTGTTTGCCGGGCTTTTTCTCGATAACATTCATACCAATAACTTCGTCGTTTCCTTTTAAGCGCAGGCCTTTTACGCCAGCAGCACTTCTGCCCATTGGCCTGATGTCTTTTTCTTTAAACCTTATTGAGTTTCCATTTTTGGTTGCCAAAATTATGTCGTCTTCTCCGCTTGTTTTGACAACTTTTCTAAGCGAGTCGCCTTTTTCCAGTTTTATAGAAATAATTCCAGATTTTCTGACATTTTCAAATTCTGTCAAAGCAGTTTTTTTGATTCTGCCGTTTTTGGTAACCATTACCAAGTATTTGTCTTTTTCAAAACCCAAAGTTCCATTTACTGGTTTGCCTGGGGCTGGTTTTTGCATTGGAATCAAAGATAGCACTTTTTCCTCTGTAGATAATTCCAAAAAGTTCATCACTCCTCTGCCACGGGCAACTCTCGTGCCTTCAGGAATTTCATAAACCTGAGTTTGAAAAACTTTTCCAGAGTCGGTAAAAAACATCAAGTTGTCATGCGTTGAGGCGCAAATAAAATGCTCAACAATGTCGTCTTGCATTGTTTTCATACCCATAATGCCTTTGCCTCCGCGTTTTTGTATTTTGTAAGTAGCAGGGTTTATCCTCTTTATATATCCGCCGGTTGTCAAAGTAACAATGGTTTCTTCCAATGGCACCAAGTCAACTTCTGTGATTTCTCCCAATTTTCCTTTTACAACTTTTGTTCTTCTCTTATCGCCAAACTTTTCTTTCATGTCCACAAATTCTTTCTTGATAATAGCTTTCAGTTTTTCAGGGCTCTTCAAAATTGCCATCAATTCTTTTATCAAATCCATCAAAGCTTTCAACTCTTCCTCTATTTTCTGTCTTTCCAAACCAACCAAAGTTTGCAACCTCATTTCCAAAATTGCCACTGCCTGCCTTTCTGACAATTTAAATTTCTTTATCAAATTTGCCTTGGCTTCTTCTTTGTCAGCAGATTTTTTGATTACTTTGATAACTTCGTCGATATTTTTTAAAGCAATCATCAAGCCCTCCAAAATATGAGCCCTTTCTTTGGCCTTTTCCAAATCAAACTTTGTTCTGCGGGTGACCACTTCTTCTCTGTGCTTGATAAAATATTTCAAAACATCAGACAAAGACAAAATTTCAGGCTGTATGCCGTCAACCAAAGCCAGCAAATTTAAATGGAAAGACTTTTGTAGGTTTGTAAATTTATAAAGCCTATTTAAAATTCTTTGAGGTTCAAACCCGCGCTTTACATCAATAACAATTCTCATTCCCTCCCTGTCAGACAAATCTCTAATATCTTTTATTCCCTCAACTTTTTTCTCTGTAACCAAATTTGCCAAGTCTTCAACCAATGTAGACTTCAAAACTTGGTATGGAATTTCTGTAATAACAATTTGTTCAGCTCCGTCTTTTTTCTCTACCACATCTGCTTTTCCGCGCATCAAAATAGAGCCCTTTCCTTGAGAATAAGCCGAAATAATTTCTTTTTGGTCGTAAATTATGCCTCCTGTTGGAAAGTCCGGGCCTTGTATAAACTCAAACAAATCTTCGGTTTCTGCCTTTGGATGATCTAGTAAATGTATAGAAGCGTCTAAAACCTCTGTTAAGTTATGTGGCGGAATGTTTGTTGCCATTCCAACTGCAATACCCAAAGTTCCGTTTAACAAAAGTTGTGGCAAAGGAGCAGGCAAAACAACCGGCTCTTGGCGCGTGCCGTCATAGTTATCAACAAATTTTACAGTGTCTCTGTCAATATCCTGAAGCATCAGCTCTCCAATCTTTGTCAACTTACATTCTGTGTACCTCATGGCAGCAGCTCCGTCTCCATCAATAGAGCCCCAGTTTCCTTGGCCGTTTATTAGCGGATATCGCATGTTAAAGTCCTGCGCCATTCTCACCATTGTTTCATAAACAGCCACATCTCCATGCGGGTGGTATTTTGCCAGCACATCTCCGGTAACAGCAGCAGACTTTCTAAACTTTGCCGAGGCTCCCAGCCCCAATTCATTCATTGCATACAAAACCTTCCTATGGACCGGTTTAAATCCATCTCTTACATCGGGCAAAGCGCGCGAAACAATAACCGACATTGCGTAGTCTATATATGACTCTTTCAATTCAGTCACAATTTCTCTCTGAGTCACATTCCCCCTCACGCTGTCCCCCTGTTTCCCGTCTTCTTGCGCCTTGGGCTTATTTTTTTTCTTGTCTTCAGAAGTTTCTTTTTCTTCCTCACCTTCTTCCTCCGACAATTCCTCTTTTTCTTCTTCGTCTGCCATTTTATTTTTTAACTATTTTGTAAATTTAAATGTTGAAATTATTTGCTTAAACAAAGGGCTATCATCTAAGCAATCGTCTCCGAGAATATAAGCTATCCCATTTTTTTCAACGAGTACGTTATAACAATTATTAGGAGGTGATGTTTCTATCCTATTTCCATCGACACCGCCAATATTCACTTTTTCCATTTTTTCCCAAGTTCCATCTTTTATATTAGTCGTCTCATTTAAATCAACCGTAAGATAAACTTTATTATTTTCGTCATAAAACTGCATACCCCACCAATCCCGAACTTTTGGATATTCTTTAAAATACAAATTCCCAGGATATTTTATTTCAAAGCCGTAGTCGGTGTTTGTGTAGGTTTTCCACCCCTCGATTTCGTTAGGGGTAGGTTCAAGGGTTTGGTCGGCTTGCGGGGTGTTTTTCAAAATATCTGTTGACGGCATTGCTGGTAAATCTATTGACGGCAGATTGATTGATTTTGCGACATCTCCTATTTTTGACAGGCTGTCCACGGCGCCCCTGACCCAGAAAAATCCCATTATAACCGCTAGGACACCAACAACTGTCCATAGGACAATCTTCTTCTTGTTATCAGATAAATTCTGCAGTTTTTCTAGGCTTTCTTTTAAATTCATTATGGATTCAATACTACTATTTCCATTGCTCCCTCTTTTGGCAGGGCGCTATCTTTTACTATCAGTTTATCTTGCGCAACTATAGAAGGCTTTCCCATTGTTTTCAAAAACTTTGCGATATCATCAAGTTTTTCTTTACTTTTTGGCAAAGCGTAGTGCATTGGTATAACGATTCTTGGTTCAATCTGCGAAATTATTTTCTGCGCCTCTGAAGAATCTATTGTATATCCTTCTCCCCCAACCGGAACCATCAAAACATCTACTGTGTCTATTTTTTCCAACTGTTCATCGGTCAGCTGTTTTTGCCCCAAATCTCCCAAGTGGCAAATCCTCAAATCTTCAGCTTCTATAATATAAATAGTATTTTGTCCTTTTTCTTTGCCTTCAACATTATCATGAAAAGCGGGGATTCCCTGCACAAAAACTCCTTTAACTTCATATTCGCCCGGCCCGTCTATCACAAAAGGTTCGCCCTTCACGCCTTTTACATTGTTGTGATCGTGATGGTCGTGCGAAACCAGCAAAACATCTGCTGTCATATTTGGCAGTTTCAAACCCGTCTCGTCGTCAAACGGATCAATCACAATATTCGCCTCGTGGTCTTTCGAATTAGAAACCGAAATCTCAAAGCAGGATTGCCCCGCCCAATATATTTTTGCCATAGATTCCTTATTATTCTCCTATTTTACCACAAACAATAACCGTCTTCAAGCCCAAATTTGGTTAAGTCGGACTTAACCAAATTTACTCTAAAACAACTTCTTCGAAACCTTTTAGTTCCTTTTTGTGCGTTACCCAGCTATCAACATATGTTTTACAACCTTCCGCTCCGCCCATAACTTCTAATAGAAATTCTCTTTCTGTTACAGATGGAAAATTATTTTTCCCGAGATAATCTAAATAACTGTGGCGCTTATTATTTTCCAAAAATTCTTTAACTTTTTCGGGATTTTTGATTCCGTTTTCTTTCCAGCCGGGTTCTATTAAGGAAATTAGATTTGTGTGCACATACACAAAAGCATTTCTAAGCTGGTTATCATCAGATATATGTACTGCGCGGAATTTATTAAAAAGATGCCCCATGCGGCTATATTTTTTGTTAAAATAGTTTGCATAACCAGTTCCAACTTTTTGCATAAATTTACTAATTCCGTTTCCTTTTACTTGTCTCAATATCAGATGCAAATGATTGGGCATAAACGAAAAAGCAAGAACCTCAACAAATTTTTCCCTTTTATCCGCCAAAAGTTTCGTGTTAAGTCCGACTTCACACGAAACTTCTTTTTTCTTTTCGATAATGCGATTGCGCCTCCTATTAAATATGTTAACGGAGCTATCATTATTAAATTCGTAAATAGAAAAAATACCACGATAAAAATCACTTTCGTCTTCAAAAACAACCGTGTCGCCGACAGCCCTGACAACAACATGATAATATTCGTCATTAACTAATTTTGGTCGCTGGTATCTCATTTTTTAATTATACCAGATTTAGACAAATTTTGTTAAGTCCGACTTCACACGGAATAACTCAAGACTTAAAATAAAAAACCCGCAAGGAAACCTTGCGGGGGAGTTGATAAGCTCAACTCCTAAACTTTGGGGGGATTAGCTGCCTTTTTGCGCGAGGAGCTGTTGGAGAACTTGTCCCCAATTCTTCCCTCCGCGTTTCACGCCCTGACACCAGGGATAGTCGCCACCTTCAACGCGAGGAAGTTTCTCCCAAACTTCCCTCTCTACGATCTTTCCCGTTTTCTCGTCGACGACGATGGAGTCGACGCGGTTGGTGCAGAGCAAATTGATGCCCTGCGCCTTACTTGCATCCTGGTGGAAGCAATCGAATGCGGCCGAGGCCGGATGCTCATGATGGTTGGCATCGGTCACCACCGCCACATTTTTGACCCCGGCGTACAAGGCCAACAAGGCGATAGTCGTCCCCAGGGGCATCTCCTCCCTGGCAAACCTTTCCCGATCAGCTTGAGCCTGTGCCGATGGCAAAACCATCAGGTCGGTCAAGACAACATCGAAGTCTGGATAGATTTTTGTTTCTTTTTCTGCCCTGTCTTGGGCTTCCCAGAACTTTCTCCGATTTTCCTCCGTATCTGAGGAGCTCTTGTCCCATGGCTTAAAGCCATTGGGGACGCCTGACTCCACAAGGAGCTGCAGAGCCAGCTTTTTCGCGCCCTCATCGTTTTTCTGGGGGGTCAGTGCTTTCTGCGCCTCGTCGTATGTACCGACGATGGTGAGATCATGACCCTTCAGTGTCAACTCCGCAGCTTTGCGATGAAGCTGACTATCGTCGAATACTAGGATCTTCATTCGAATCTCCTTCTTCAAGGTGCTTTCCGTAGCCAAACACATGTTTGACTTTCCGATAATAATTATACACCCTTTTTGTGTTCTTGTCAACGGTTGCAAATAATTATGTCTTGGTGTATATTATAGACAATAGTAATTAACGCTGGTGGCCTGCACCAGAACCCGCCTCGGGCGAGGGAGAAAAATAAACAGGTGTTTTTTATTATTATGACAAAAGAAATTGTTAAGGAGGTTACAACGGCTCCGCTTTCTATTGGGGCTACCGTAGAAGGAAAAGTGGTTGCAAGAGACAGGTCATCTCTTTATATTGATTTGGGCCTATTGGGAACCGGCATTATATATGGAAGGGAGTTTTATGCTGTAAAAGAAGTTATAAAAAACCTTAATGTTGGAGACAAGGTTTTTGCTAAAATTGTTGATTTGGAAAACGACGAAGGCTACAAAGAACTTTCATTAAGAGATGCCACAAAAGAAATTACCTGGTCGCACTTAAAAGAAATGAAAGACTCAGGGCAAATTTTGAATGTCAGGGTAACCGGAGTGAACAAGGGCGGACTTTTGACAAACTTAGAAGGCATTCAGGCTTTCTTGCCAGTTTCACAATTGGCGCCCGAGCACTACCCCAGGGTAATTGACGCCGACAAGCAAAAAATCTTGAAAGAATTGCAAAAATTCATCGGCAAAACCTTGGAAGTAAAAATTCTTGATTTATTGGCCGAAGAAAATAAACTGATTCTTTCAGAAAAAGCCAAGTCAGAAGAAAAAACAAAAGAAACTCTAAAAAATTATAATAAAGGTGATGTTGTTGATGGAGAAATCACAGGCATTGCAGATTTTGGAGCTTTTATAAAATTCCCAGCAGACGCTGAAAAAGAAGCTCAAATAGAAGGCTTGATTCACATTTCAGAGCTTGACTGGCAACTGGTTGAAAACCCAACCGAGGTTGTAAAAGTTGGCGAAACTGTAAAAGCCAAGATTATAGACATAAATAATAATCAGGTTTTCCTTTCGCTAAAAGCCTTGAAAACAAATCCTTGGGAAGAAATTGAAAAGCAATACAAAAAAGGCGACGTTATAAAAGGAAAGGTCACCAAATTCTCAACTTTTGGAGCCTTTGTGGAAATAATGCCAAAAATAAGAGGCCTCTGCCACATTTCTGAATTTGAATCAAAAGAAAAAATGGAAGAAAGCCTAAAAATCGGCGAATCCTACGACTTCACAGTTCTCTTGGTGGAACCCAAAGAACACAGAATGAGCTTGAAGTTGGTCACAAAATAGCTTCTATAAAAAACCTCGCAACTCTGCGGGGTTTTTTGTTGCCCGTCAAACAAAAAAGGCGCCAGGGTTGAACCTTGGCGCCTGAAAGTCGTCTCCGCGCGGGAGAAAACTCTGTCGTCATTTCTTCGCTCGCGAAACGTATTTGGCGAGGCTGAAGCCTTCGCTCAACACATCTCGGACGACCTGATGGATCTGGTTAAGGGTGAGCAGGGTGGGTTCCTGACGAGTCGTCAGACTTCCATTAAGAAGCACCCTTTCGTTCAGAAAATACCATCTTTCAGCTCCCTTCGCATACCCCTTCGCACGCAGATCAGCAACGCTTGTTGTCACAAGCTTTCCGAGAGCCAGTTGTTCCTCGTAGCGTATGACCGCTGCGATGTCGTAGAACTTCTGGGCCAACCAGTCGTTGGCAAAAATCTGCACGTTTCCCGACGATGTCTGCTGAATGATCAGGTCGGCGCCCGCCCCTCTTTTCGACCTGCAGAACTTGTTCATCTGCGGGTTATCGCAGTTGGGGATTGTCGCTACTCTAAGCACTCCACCGGAAAACTTGATTTGATCCACGGCAGCTTTCTCTTCAAATTCCTCCTTGGTAGTTGTTACCAGAGAAAGCTGTTCGGCATACTTTGCAGTTATGCCGTAGAGCGTCCAGTCGATGAAGTTCCATGAGCCGAATTTCTTCATCAGCTCGGGCACGCCCTTGAGGTCGAACAGACTGTCAGCCGAAGGCTTCTGCGTTGAAAACCGCAGCAAAAGTTCTAGAGCGGGGTCTTCGGCAATGCCAAGGCCTTCGGCGACACCTTGTGCAATGCGATAATTCCCTTTTTCGGCAACCACACGGCTGGCGAACTCGTCGGTTGACAAACGAATCTTGCCAAACTCGCTCTGAAGCCAAGTAGCAAGAATCGCGTCAAACATCCATTCGCCCTTCCCCGGAATGTATCCGCTGGGCGAACCGAAGTTGGCTGAAATACCTGCGTAAATCGCGCCGATTGCAGCCATCATCCAAGACATCGACGTCTGATCATCTTGGAAAAGCTTGGGGATGTGGCCGATGTCGAAGGCCGTGCCAGAAGCCCGAAGGTCGTCATCCCTGACGAACTTCAAAATCTGGCTCCAACCGGGCTTCTTTGCCAGGCCGAGCCGCTCTGCCACCAAATCGGCAGAACACTTGCCTATTTTTTTCGGGTCTGGCGGACCGGACGGGGAGTGTTCATCTAACTCCCCAAAACCGACTCCGATAGCGAGTATCCCCCGAGGACGGCAGTAGTCTTCTGTGTACCTCCAGCCTTCCTCGGTGAACTCAAACTTTGCTGCTCGTACGCCAGGAAAAGCTATTTCACTTTCTCCCGGACGGCCAAGCATACAGCCGCTTGCGCCCTCGTCAACATGGGGGCGACGATGGGTGATCTTGATTTTAATCACAACAACCTCCCTTTGACCAACAATGTATTGCCCTTGATTTAATCTGCAACAAACAGAGTAATCTTGGGCTTTGGAGAACTGTGACAATAATATCATATTATTACATTATTGTCAAGAAAACGCCCTCTTGTTAATTCAATATCTATACTGGTTGATTTATAAAGAAAAATGTGTTAAATTAATTGTATAAAAACTATGAAAATAAATCCGCTTTTAAAAAACTTTGTGTTTGTTGTTTTGATTCTGCTTGTCGTGGGAGGAATTTTTAGCTTGCTCTACTTCCCGGCCTCCACTCCAAACGAAATTTCTGCAACTCAATTGGTGGCTGACATAAATGCCAGCAAAATTAAAAAGGTTACTGTTTCTGGCGACACACTAGACATTGTTTATAGCGACGACAAAACAGCAACCTCAATGAAAGAAACCAACACCAGCATAACTGATTTACTGGCAAATCTTGGAGTAAACAAAGATAGTTTGCAAAAAGTTCAAATTGATGTAAAACCCATCAAGCAAGATTTTTGGTCTTGGGCTACTCCGCTTTTGGTTTTTGGCATTTTACCATTGGTATTTTTTGGAGTCATATTCTGGATGATGTTTAAAAATGCAAAAACAGGAGCAATGCAAACTTTTGACTTTACAAAAGCCAAAGCAAGAATTTTTGGCGCCGAAGGCCACGACAAACAAAAAATAACTTTCAAAAATGTTGCAGGTTTAAAAGAAGCCAAAGAAGAATTGGTGGAAATTGTAGATTTTTTGAAATTTCCAAAAAAATATTTGGCAATGGGAGCTAAAATTCCAAGAGGAGTTTTGCTGGTTGGCGGAGCCGGAGTAGGAAAAACTTTACTGGCCCGCGCAGTTGCAGGAGAAGCCGGCGTGCCATTTTTATCAATTTCTGGTTCTGAATTTGTGGAAATGTTTGTGGGAGTGGGTTCAGCTCGCGTAAGAGATTTATTTTCTGTAGCAAAGAAGTCTTCGCCTTCAATTATTTTTATTGATGAGCTTGACGCAATAGGACGCCACAGAGGCGCCGGCATTGGCGGAGGCCACGACGAAAGAGAGCAAACTTTAAACCAAATTTTGGTTGAAATGGACGGTTTTGAAAAAGAAACCGGCGTAATTATTTTAGCCGCCACAAACAGGCCCGACATTTTAGACCCAGCCTTGTTGCGACCGGGCAGATTTGACAGGAAAATTATTTTAGATCCGCCAGATGTTCACGACAGAGAAGAAATTTTAAAAATACACTCAACAGACAAGCCTTTGGCAAAAGATGTTGACTTTAAAGAAACAGCAGAAAGAACTCCTGGGTTTTCCGGAGCAGACTTGGCAAACGTTGCAAACGAAGCAGCTTTGCTGGCCGCCAGACAAAACAAAACAGTAATTGACCAAAAAGAATTTTTGGAAGCAATTGAAAAAGTTTTGCTTGGGCCTGAAAGAAAGTCTCACATTTTGTCTAAAAAAGAAAAAGAAATTGCGGCTTTTCATGAAGCCGGACACGCCTTGGTTTCAACATTTTCTCCCGACACAGAGCCTGTAAGAAAAATTTCTATCATTGCCAGGGGCATGGCAGCAGGGTATACCTTGCAAGTTCCAAGCGAAGAAAGAAAAATGAAAACAAAAACCGGCTTTATGTCAGAAATTGCCACCTTGCTTGGCGGGTGCTCCGCTGAAAAAATCAAATTTGGCGAGATGACAACCGGCGCCTCAAATGACTTGCAAAGAGCTTCAGAGCTGGCGAGAAGAATAGTAAAGGAATATGGAATGTCTTCGTTGGGTTTGATTGCCTTTGGCGAAAAAGAAGAGCTGGTATTTTTGGGCAAAGAAATTTCTGAACAAAGAAATTATTCAGAAAAAATTGCCGAAAGAATTGACGAAGAAGTTGATATGATAATAAAAGAAGCCCAAAGAAATGCCGAAATAATTTTGATAAAACACAGACTGTTGCTGGACAAAGTAGCCAAAGATTTGGTAGAAAAGGAGATAATAGAAAGAGAAGAATACGAAAAAATCATAAAAGGAAGCAACAAAAAGTAATTCCAGTACCATCGATGGGTCGGTGGTACTTTGGGCCCATAGCTCAATGGCAGAGCATTCCGCTTATATCGGACAGGTTGTAGGTTCGAGTCCTACTGGGCCCACACAATTGAAAATTATAGGGCGGTTAGCTCAGTTGGTAGAGCATCTACTTGACGTGTAGAGGGTCATAGGTCCGAGTCCTATACCGCCCACAATTTAATAAAACATGATTGACTTAAAGAAAATCCAGGAAGAAGTTTGGAACAACAAAACATCTAAGGGTTTTAATACTACAGATGTCAACTTAGAATTTTGTTTTACTTTTGACGAGTTGGCCGAAGCGTTTAGGGCTTATCGTAAAAAATTGCCGGACTTAGGAGAAGAGTTCGCAGACGTTTTACTTTATCTTTTATCTCTTACAAAAATGCTGAATATTGATTTAGAAGAGGAAGTGTCGAAAAAACTCGAAAAAAATAAAAACCGGGAATATAAAAAGGTTGATGGCGTTAACGTCAGAACAAAAGGATAGCATATGGATATAAAAATTATTTATGAGGATGGGGATTTGATTGTGGTGGACAAGCCGGCGGGGGTGGTGGTGTTTCCGGAAGGGCAGACCACTGAAAATACGTTGATTGAAGGGCTGGTTGAGAAATATCCTGAGTTGAAAATGGTGGGTGAGGCGCCAAGGTACGGAATTGTGCATAGGCTAGATAAAGACACTTCGGGGGTTTTACTGGTGGCAAAGAGTGCCGAGGGCTTGATTTTTTTTCAAAAACAGTTTAAAAATAGAGAGGTAGAGAAGAAATACGTGTGCTTGGTGGAAGGAGCCATGGAAAGCGACTCTGGGACAATAGAAACACTAATTGCCAGAGCAAAAGGCGACCCAAGAAAACAAAGGGCTTACTCGCCCATCAATGCGCCCAAGTCAGCCAGAGAAGCGATAACCGAGTACAAGGTTTTAGAAAAATTTAAAGATTACACATTGCTGGAGGTTGAGATCAAAACAGGAAGACGCCACCAAATACGGTGTCATTTTTCTTATTTAAAACACCCAATAGCGGGAGACAAATTATATAGTTTCAAAAATTCAAAAACGCCCGAAGGACTGACAAGACAATTTCTGCACGCAAAATATTTAAAAATCCAATTGCCTGATGGCCAGGTCAAAGAATTTATATCAGACTTGCCAGAGGACTTAAAAAAAATAGTAAATAATTTAGAGAGAGTATAAAAACATGACAACATTATTACAAAAATTTAATAAGGACCAAGAGAAAAAATTGCCAGATTTGAGACCGGGCGATACAATTAAAGTACACCAAAAAATCAAAGAAGGCGCCAAAGAAAGAATCCAGATTTTTGAGGGTATTATAATTGCTAAAAAGCACGGAAAAGGAATTTCTGGTACAATAACTGTAAGGAAAGTTGTTGACGGAGTTGGAGTGGAAAGAGTTTTCCCAATACACTCGCCTTCAGTTGAAAAATTTGAGATTTTGAGATCTGCAAAAGTCAGAAGGTCAAAACTTTATTACTTGAGAACAGCCAAAGGTAAAAAAGCTAGATTAAAGAGAAAAGACTTTGCAGTAGCCATTGCAGACAAACCAGCCGAAGAGCAAGCAGTGGAAGCGCCAGTTGTAGAAGAAACACCGGTCGTCGAAGCTCCAAAAACAGAGGAGACAAAGTAATTTAAATCTGCGGAACTCATCCGCAGATTTGGGCGCGGGTGGCGAAATGGCAGACGCACTACCTTGAGGTGGTAGCGCCGCAAGGCATGCAGGTTCGACT
>Ga0172381_10002456_pt1 | contig 20436 bp, 16 predicted proteins | sample Leawel6488metaG_FD_119754 | JGI IMG/M metagenome (GOLD analysis project Ga0172381, IMG submission 119754) | Leachate microbial communities from a municipal landfill in Southern Ontario, Canada - Leachate well 64-88 metaG | ecosystem: Engineered > Solid waste > Landfill > Unclassified | place...
TACGGCTGCCGGTATGGGAAGTACCGGGGGATCATGTACTTCTTCCCCAGCAAGACAGACGTAACGGATATGTCCAAAGGCCGGCTCACCCCGTTGATTGAGGAGAATCCGGATACAGTAGGGATGTGGATCAGGGAGACAGACTCGGCGAATGTCAAGCGGATCTGGAATTCGTACCTCTACCTGCGCGGGATGCAGTCCCGAGTTGGTATGAAGTCCACCCCGTCTGACTTCAATGTCTATGACGAACTTGACGAGGCCCCCCAGAAGGCTGTTGACATGGCCAATGAACGCATGGGGCATTCGGATATCGGCGAGCTTCTCTTCCTGTCGAACCCTACCCTTCCAGATTACGGAATCGATGCTCTGTTCCAGACCACCGATCAGAGGTTTTATTTGATCAAGTGCCGGCACTGCGGACATTGGACGGATCTGGTGGATACCTTCCCCAAGACGCTCCTGCGGCTGAGTGACGGCAGGACCATCCGGGCCTGCGAGAAATGCCACTCCGAGATCTTCCCCGTAGATGGTCGGTGGGTGGCGAAGCGCCCTATGATCACCACCAGGCGCGGGAGGCAGTTCTCTCAGCTCTATTCGATGTCCAGGAATTCCTCTCCGGAAAACATTCTGACCACCTTCGAGACTACCAAGAATCTGGTGGACTTCTACAACCTGAAGATCGGGGTAGCCTACGTTGACGCCAGGGATCGTCTCTCCGTCCAGGAAGTCCTCGCCTGCTGTGGCAGCGATGGGATGGCCTCGGAGTCCGATTCAGGGACCTACATGGGGGTGGATCAGAACAACAACTTCCATGTCGTGATCGGCAAGCGGGTGGGGAACAAGGGCAAGATCATCCACATCTCCGAGTACATCGGAAACAGCCAGAAGGAGGGGGAGGCCTGGAAGAAGCTCGATGAGCTGATGAAACGGTTTAAGGTGATGCGCTGCGTGGTGGACTATCTTCCGGCAACCAAGTATGCCAGGGCCTTTGCGGAGCGCTTCCCTGGGCGGGTGTTTCTCTGCGTTTACAACGACCACCAGAAGGGGTCCTACGCCTGGGATGAGGAGCGTATGATGGTTCAGGTGAATAGAACGGAGTCCCTTGATGCCTCTCACAAGGAAATCGTTGACGTGAATATCGAATTCCCTCGGGAGAGTGATGTTGTCCGGGATTTCGCGAAGCAGTGCCATAACGTCGCCAAGAAGATTGAGGAGGATGAGGAGTCGGGTTCCAAGCGGTATGTTTACGTGAAGCTGGGGCCTGACCATTACCGGCATGCCTTCAACTACGAAGAGATGGCCAGGCAGTCGGCTCCGGAGCTGTTGTTCCCGGAATTGATGTGAAAGGAGAACCATGCATAAGACTTCCAAGAAGGATTTCGAGTTCTTTGTAGCGGAGTTCAAGAAAGCCTTGCATAAGCTGGGGCTGAATGAATGGAAGGTGTATTTTATTCATTCGAATTTAAAGGAAACCTCTCGGGCCAATGTTTGCCACGATGGGGGAGTATGGGTGGCAACGGTCAGATTATCGACTAGGTGGGATGAAAAGCCCACCCACAACAGCCTGCGATCGTCAGCCCGGCATGAAGCGCTCCATATCTTGACAGCTCGCATGATGTTTTTGGCCAACTGTCGATTCATTGATTCGGAGGAGATCCGGCAAGAATCCGAGCGGCTTGCCAGGATTCTTCATCGAGCACTTTGGGGAGATGAGGATCTCTTTGAAGTCTGCGTTCCGGAGGTGTAAATGGCAGTCCTTCCTTCCCCTTCATGGCCGAATCGTCCCCCCAGGAGCACTCCTGGCATTCAGGGGATGCCTACGGTCATCAACACCAAGAAACTAGTGGCAGGCCTGGCCTGGCCCGATGAAGGGTATCCTGGATTTTTGTGTGTGGTCTCCGAGCGTCCCACAGATGTGTCTTCTACCTTCGATTTGGTGAAGCCTACGGTTGAAATACTTTACGAATATGAGTCTTTATTGTTGGAGGGGGTGTTTCCTCGGCTGTTATCCCTTGCCAGGATGGGGTGCAGGGACATTTATACTGACCTGAAACCTGAAAATAACTCGTATATTCGGGAGTTTAATCAGTTCAAGCGTCGTACACTGCTCCAGGTGGCTCTCCGTCAGACCCGCTCGTCATCCTTCGAGGCCTCCGTATTGAAAATCAAGGAGTTTGTAGCCTCGAAACGTCTTATCATGAAGCCCGATAGCATTACGAAAGGGCAGTTAACCCGGTTTTCAAAAGTGGATTTGAAGCATGAAGCCGAGTTTTTTGCCGTTCGAGCCCTCGGGATGGCCATCCATGCCTTTAAATCCACGGATTTTCTGCATTCTGAGCCCACCGAAGTAGACCCTTCCGCCTGGTATTAAAAAAATTTCTTGACAAGCGTCTGTAATTCCCCTATCTGGTATCCAAACTGGATATTTTTTATCCACCCCTGTATACTTTTTTATCATTTGTGAGGGACAGCACGATGCAGTTAACCGATTCAGCGGTGTTGCCCGTAAAATCAGCCCCGCAATTACGGCAGGAAGAGTTGGATGCCCAGAAAGCAGCGGCAGAAGCTGCAACAGCGGCGTCAACCCCGGAATTATTCGGCTTGATTTCGCTTGTGCGGTCGAAATGGACGGCTGCCAAGGAAGCAAAAATTGATGCCGAGCTAAAAATGTCGGCGATGGTGCGTCAACGAGCGGGAGAGTATGACCCGGTTAAACTGGCGAAGATCAAGGCCGCAAAACAGCCTGATATCTTTATGAATGTAACTGATACAAAGTGCCGTAATGCCGTCGCGCAGGTCAAAGACATCGTCATTCACCAAAATAACCGAATTTTCTCCGTGAGTCCCACTCCGATCCCCGAATTGCCTGACGAAATCACCCAGCAGATCTATGAAGGCACGGTAAAGCAGTTCTTGAACCTGGCCGCGCAGCAGGCAGCGACTATGGGGCAGGAATTGACCACCGAAAATCTGAGGGGGCTGATTCTTCAGCATGCCGAGGAGATCAAAAGGCGGGTCCATATCGCCATTCTACAAAAATCCAAGGAAATGGCGAAGGATATTGAGGATCGGGTGGATGATCAGTGGGTTCAAGGGGGTTTTTACAAGGCCTTGGAGCAGGCGGTAGACGATATTATCAATCTGAAATGCGGGATCATAAAGGGTCCCATTTTTCGTCGGGAGCGCCTCCGGAAGAACGTCATGGACCCCACTACCGGGCGTATTACCAAGAAAATTGAGGAGAAAATCATCCCGGAATATGAAAGGCGCTCTCCCTTTGCCATCTTCCCCTCTCCTAAGTCTACGGGAATTGACAGCGGGTATCTGTTTGACGTGACCACCATCCGTCCCCGTGAACTTTTCGATCTTCAGTTTATCCCTGGCTATAGTCGGAGGGAGATCATTGCAGTGCTGAAGGAGTTCCATAATGGGGCTCTCAAGGAGGACTGGCTTCAGCTCTCCACCGAGACTAAAGAGGGTATCAATATCGAGAACCCAAATCGTCAGGATTCATCCCCGGAGAACATATACTGTCTTGAGCTGTGGGATGAAATTCCAGGGGATCTTCTCTTGGAATGGGGTATGTCAGAGGAGGATATCCCCGATCCAAACAATGAGTATCCGGTCTGTATCTGGATGATCGGGACCCACGTTATCAGAGCGATGCTCAACTACGATGAGACCGGAAAAAAGCCCTTTTCAAAAACCAGCTTCCAAACTGAGAACGACTCCTTCTGGGGGTCCGGAATTCCTGAGAAAATCGAAGATTGTCAGACGGTGTGCAATGCTTGCGCCCGTGCGATCTTGGCCAACGTCGGGCAGGGGTCGGTCCCCCAGACGGGGATCAACGTGGATCGGCTGGCTCCGGGGCAGTCCCGGCAGTCAGTACCCGGTCGGGTGTGGGAAATGACCAATGAAGAGATGGGGTCCTCGGTGCCTCCTATCCAGTGGTATCAGCCTCCGATGGTGACTCAGCAGCTCATGGCGGTGTACACGACTTTCTCCCGGATTGCGGATGAGCATTCGGGTGTTCCTGCTTTCTCTCATGGGGACTCCCAGGTGGGCGGGGCGGGGAATACCTCTTCAGGGTTGGCCCAGCTTCGGGCCATGGCCGCCCAGGGGATTCGGGCAGTGGTAAGAAACATCGATCTTGACCTCATCACCACCTGCTTGGAGCGGCATTACAACTACCTGCTGGACAACTTCGATATTTATGGTCTCCTGGGGGATTATCATCTGGTGGCCAAGGGGACTGCTGCCATGGAAGCCAAGGATCAGGAGATTCAGCGGCAGATGGAGTACACCAACTATACAGGTAATCCGATTGATATCCAGCTTGTCGGGGCAAAGAATCGCCGGAAGATCCTTCTCACTGTCGCCAAGAACCTGGGTATCGAGTTGGATGAGACAGAGTTTGGGTCCGAGAATATCCCGGTTCAGCAGCCTGACGGGTCCGTACCAGGGCAGCAGCCTCCGCAGCCAGGCACCGCCACGTTGGATCAGGCGGGGAATCCGGTTGTGGGGCAGGATACTCGGCAATTCAATCCCGAGCGCCCACGGCTTTCGGCTTCGACGCCAGGTAATCCAGGAGGGGCTTTCTGATGCAGAATCCAAACGACGATGAAGTCCGGGCTTTGGCGGCATTGGTCGGGGGCAGCAATTTCGATGTGTTCTTTGACTGGCTTGACAGATCATTGCAGACAAGACTGCGGGTGAATTGTCATTTAACGGGTGACGAGGCTCTGAAGGGAGCTGGCCGGGCTTTGGAGTTGGAGGCCTTGATGGAGCATATTAAGAAGGCCCCTACCTACCTGGCGTCGTTGCGCATTACTAAACAGCAAGAGAAGGAGGGCTGAAATGAAAAGAGGATTTGTAGCCATTCTGCTGGTACTGTCGATTATCCTGGCTTCTACGCCCGTTTCGGCACTTGTGGCGAATACTTGTACCAGCACGACCGCGACTGTGACCGGGACAGACCCCAGCTTCGTCGTTACCCATAAGATGTCCACGGCGGCCCAGGGGGTTGTGGTTTATGTCAAATACGCTAAGGGGTCGGAAACTGGAATTACGATGACCTTCGAGGTGATCAATCCGTCCTTGTCGGCGACGGATGAGTATTCCTACTACACCCTAAGCGGGACAGCGTTGGGGGCTCAGACCATCACCCAGACTGCCACCGGAAACTACAGGATTGTTTTCACCAAGATCGAATCCGAGCGCACGATTATCGTCAATGTGGTGTTCGGGTCGGCTACGCAGTCGGGGGCGGTCGTGGTCAATTTCAACGAATACTGAAGTCACTGACGGCCCATACCGGGCTGTGAATATACCCGTGGAGACTCCTTCGGGAGCCCATAGAAAAGGAGGCCAAATATGGCAAAAGAAAAGAGTGGTGATGTTTTGACGCGGATCGAGCAGGAAGAAGCCGATGCTGAAGCTCTGCGCCTAGCCGCCTACAAACGTCCGGATGATGCAGACACTGCTGGTAATGCAGCCTCGTCTACGGATGAGAACCAGGCGGCTTCGGTGGCGCAGTCGAAGGCAGATTCGGCAGCCCAATCATCCGCCTCCTCAGACCAGGGTGGCACTGGCGGGGGGCAGGAAACATCAGAACAGAAGGCGGAACGTGAACGCCTGGCGGAAGAAACACGAAGAGCAGCGGAAGCCGAGGGGAAGGATTACAAAGCCATGTACTCCACCCTTCAGGGCAAGTACGATGCCGAGGTACCCAGACTGAGCGCTCAGTTGAAGGATGCCATGGATGCAGTCAAGTCCTGGCGGGACTACGCTTCCGGCCTGGAGGAACGGCAGAAAGCCCTCGAAGAAGAAGTGCGGACGCTGCGAACGGTGCAGGCTCAGAAGGGGTCAACCGAAACGATTGATCTGGATCTCAGTAAGAATCCGGATCTGGCCTCGGTTCTGGTTGATTATCCGGGGTTGAAGTCAGTGCTGGCGGGTGTGGAGCAGGAACGGCAGGATCGCCTGAAGGAGATCGAAGACCTGAGAAAGAAGGTCGATGCGCAAGGCCCGGCGGGAGAAGCGGAGACCGCAGCGCAGAAGGACCAGCGTTTCAGGCTCGATATGCTTACTCTGGTGGGCAGGGATTGGGAAGTCATCGATCATGATCCTGAATTCACGAAGTTCTTGCAGGTCGAAGTTCCGTACACCGGGAAGACTCGTCTTCAGATGGTTCAGGAGGCGTCGAAGAACCGGGATGCGGAGAGCGTGTCCAAATTTTTCAATGACTTCAGGGCTGCCCGGCAGGCCGCAGCGGGAGCTGCCGCGAGTGCCGCAGCCCATACGGATACAGGCGCTGGTGCCAATGCAGGTGCTGGCGGAAGAAAAGTGGATGATTTTGTCTCCCCTCCAAGGCAAAAAGGCGCAGGCCATGGCCCGACAGGGGGCGGCAATGTACCGCCTACGTACACACGGGAAGACTACAACAGGTTCACCAACGAGACCATTCGCGGGAAGTTCAAACCCGAGAATTGGGGTGGCAAGACCGAATCGGAGCTCGACAAGATCTTCGACAAGATGATTGCTGACAGAACTCTGGCGTAGGAATTTTCCGGGATGTACCTGGGCGCATGAAAATAAGGAGGTCATATTATGGGCGTTCCGAGAGTAGCAGGTCATCCCGATTACACCCCCTCCGGGGACAGCAAGTTCATCCCCGAGGTGTGGTCGAAGAAGATCCTCAAGAAGTATTACAAGAAGACGGTTCTCACCGCCATCTCCAACACGGACTACGAGGGTGAGATCTCCGGTGCGGGTGACAAGGTCTACATCCGCACGATCGCCGATGTGGACGGGTTCGCCTGGCATAAGGGCATGACCCTGCCGATTTCCCGGCCCGAGTCCCCGGATGTCGAGATGACCATCGACTACGGGTATGGGTGGAATATCTACCTGGATGATGTGGACAAGGTCCAGTCGGATCTTCCGCTCCTGGAGAAGTGGACCGACGATGCCGTCAAGAAGATGGACATCTATGTCGATCATCAGCTCCTGGGGGCCGTTTACGCCGATGCCGATGCCTACAACTGCGGTCTCACCGCAGGAAAAGTGACCGGCAAGTACAACCTCGGCGCGGCAGGAGCCCCGGTCCAGATCACGAAGGCCAACGTCCTCGACTACATCATCGACGCCGGCTCCGTGCTCGGCGAGAATGACGTGCCGGAAGAGGACTGCTGGATGGTCATCCCGGAGGTCATGGCCGGCATGATCCAGAAGTCCGATCTCCGTGAGGTCTCCGTTTCCGGGGATTCCACGTCCATCATCCGGACCAATACCCTGGGCAAGATCGGGCGTTTCGTGCTGTACAAGTCCAACAACCTCGGCTACGTGGCCGCAGGGACCGAGGCCAGCGGTTTCCAGAGTTTCTACATCCTCTTCGGAAATCGCGATGCCATCACCTTCGCCATGCAGGTTGACGGGCGCAAGACCCAGCACCTCATCTCCCCCACGTCGTTCGACCAGATCGTCCGGGGCCTGATGGTGTACGGCTTCAAGGTCGTGCTCGGCCAGGGTCTGGGGTACATCTACGCCCGGTTCTAGGGCATAACCTGTAGCCCTCTGCCTTCATCGGAAGGCAGAGGGTACATCGTATAAGGAGGAAGATATGGCGCTTTTGGAAGATCACACGGGGGGCGCGGCAGTCGGTTCCGGTATCCCCGCAGGAAGCATTTGCAAAGTGGGTATTCTGAAGAATACCTTCAAGATGTCCAATGTGACGGGGACCCCGACCTCGACGGATGTGTACAAGGTCCTCGATATCCCTGCCGGATACATGGTCCTCTCGGCCTGGTTCAATGTCACGGAGCCCGAAGTCACCAATGCCACCGCCCAGGTTTCGCTGGGCGACGGGAATCAGGTGGCCGGTTTCGTGGCGGCGGCTACCGTGGCCGCAGCGGGGCTTCATGTTCCGGCAGGATCGGAGACCTATCAGGCGTATGTCGGCGAGTTCTACACGGCAGCCGACACGCTGGACCTGGTTGTTTCCGTCGCGGCTCTGACGGAGTTTGAGTGCGAGGTTTTCGCGCTCGTCGTGAAGCTGACGGATGACGCGGATGAGTAATCAATCGTAACGGTATGGGGGGAGGAAGCATATCGCCCCCCAGAATTTCTAAAGGAGGAAAATTATGCGAGCTGATTTAGAAACCTTGCGGAATGTCATGTATAGCGAAGGGGGGAGGTATCGTAAGACCTACTTCGTGAATGCAGCGTTGGGTTCGGATGGGAATGATGGTCTTTCTCATACCGAGCCCATCAAAAAATTGCGGACGGCTTACGACAAACTCGAATCCTTGAAAGGGGATCGGATTGTTCTTCAGCAGTCCGCATCATTTGCAGCCCTGGCAAATGCGGCGGCGGGGGTCTGGGGCAAGTCCCTGTGTACTTTGGAGGGAACGGGGGAGACACTGATGAACAATCGCTCTCGGCTTTCTCAGTCGGCGGCGTTTTCTCCCTTCCTCGATGTGACGGGCTACGGAAATGTCTTCAAGAAGTTCTATATGTCCAACGAGAATGCGTCAGCGTCGAACCTGATTGGGGTGAAGTTGTCTGGTACTAGGAATGTTCTGGATCGGATTCACATTCTCAATCCGTATGATGCGGCTACGCAGGGGGCCGAGGCTACCGCCACGGCTATCGATATCTCCGCCGAAGAGAGCTACCTGAAGGATTGTGTTTTTGGTTCTGATGCGGCAGCGAGAGCGGCGGGGTCTCTTCTGCGACTTTCGGGGGGCACCCCTCGATTGATCGTGGACAACTGCGTGTTCCTGATGAATGCCAGCGCCAATGCCCCGTTCTTCATTCAGGGTACGGCAGGTCTGGGCCTTGGGTATGCGATCTTCAGGGGGTGTACCTTCCTGAATCATGGCACTTCGCTGACCTACGGGGTGGATGGGACCGGGCTCAACAACTACAAGATCTTCTTTGACTCCAACTGTGTGTTTTCGGGTGTTACGGACATCGTGGCCGCAGCGCAGGAGTCCAAGGTTATCTTTGGTACGGTTCCGGCTTCGGCCTCGACGGATGACCTCTTCGGCCTGGCGGTGGCTTACGACCATACGCCATAAGTAATGTAAAACCCTTAATCTGGTGGGGAAATCTTCGGAGAGTACCCACCAGTTATTTGCAAGGAGGAATGCTATGGCAAAGTTATTCAAGATGTTGAGAGTGGGTGGGCGGGGCAGGATTTATCCGTATACCAAGCAGCTCTTCGCCCGGAAGGATATGGTCGCCGTGCTGATGACGGCAGAGCAGATAAAGGAGTACAATCAAAAGCTCACCCCTGCGGAGCAGGCTCCTCTCAGGGAGGTTGCAGAGGGGGTGTACGATGACGGGATCGCTGTGGTGGAGACTGCCGATCCTACGCCTGCCGCGCCTGCCGCGCCTGCCGCGCCTGCCGCGCCTGCCGCGCCTGCCGCGCCTGCCGTCAAGCCGCTGCCGCCCAGGCCTGTGGTCAAGAAGCCTGCCAAGAAGCCGGTGGTGGCAAAACCCTCGGACTTGCTGAAAGAGAAAGCCGGGTCCGACGTATTCGACAAGTAGGAGGAGCATATGGATCTTCAGGGAGGGTTGGATCTTTCACGACGCCAGCTTAACAACTTCGAGAAGCCCTACAAATGGCAGACCTCGGAGCTAGTGGCCTATGCTCAAGAGGCTCGCAATATCATTTGCCGGGAGGTTAAGTGTCTGATTGATTCGGACACGACTTATACTGACTCCCCTTGTCTCATTGAAACAGAGGTCGGGGTTCTCGATTATGTGCTCTCCCCTCTGGTGATCGACATCCTCGCTGACGGGGTTATCCTGGTGGTCTCGTCTACGGACAGGCGTATCCTGGACAAGACCACCAGGGCTGCCGCTTTCCGGACCTACTCGGGGTGGAGGAATGTGGCGAATATGAAGCCCACAAAGTTCATGACGGACTACCAGGCGGGGTATCTCACTTTCAATGCCCCTCTTGATGGGGTGTACAATATCGAGCTCTCGATTGTCAGGTATCCTCTTGAGGACCTTTCTGCCTCTGACCTGGATGCACATTTGGAGATTCCTGTGGCGTATCATGACGCTCTGTTTCGGTGGGGGGTTGGCTACCAGGCTTGCCTGAAGCCAGGGGAAAATACCTATGACCCTGAGAAGAGTCAGCGGTATGAGGACAAGTTCCGTAAAGAGGTGGCCCGATTCAAGGCTGCCTTTAATCGTTCCAATGCCGGTAACGAAGAAGCTGGGTTTCACGAAGGCTGCATGTAGGGAGGGGTTATGAAAAAGTTTGTGTGTGTGGTGGTTCTCGCGGCTCTGTTGGGGTTCCTTGTAGGGGTATCCAATGCTGCCAGTAAGATATATGGATTCACGGCGTTAACCGGGTCCAGTTCTTTGGCCTCCATTTCTGGTACCGGATTGAATGACGGAGACATGGCCTTCGGGGTGGCGGGTGGGATTCCCTACCGCTATTACCTGGATGCAGACTCAGGGCTTACGCAGGCTGTTCCTTTTGTGGTGGCTCCTGCGACGAATGCCGGGCTGAAAAGATGGGTCAGAGTTCTGGGAGATGTGGGGACCTCGGATATAGACGCCCAGGAATTCAGTGGTGGTTTTACCGATTCTGCTATCAGTGCTGCCTTGTCTTATATCGGGGCTACGAATAGCACTCTTCTTTTGAGATCCGGGACATGGGTTGTATCTAATAATATCACGGTTCCTTCTACAACTACGGTAAAGCTACTTCCTGGTGCGAATCTTCAGATTGGTAGTGGGAAGACCGTGGTTCTGAATGGGGCTGTTACCAATGAAGGCACCATCAGTGGGGCCGGAGCACTTACTATCGGCACCACGGGGAAGCTGGTGAATCAGGGGGGGACGATTTCGTGTAGTGGAGCCATCACGATCAATGGGGCTTTTTCTTCGCTTTCTAGGCAAATCTTCACCGGCTCGGGGGTTGTGACCTTTGGAGCTGGAAGTCTTTCCGAAATTATCCCTGAATTTTGGGCAAAGGGGGACGGAACAACTGATGACACAACAGCTTTTTCGTATTTTGTTTCCTCTGTGAATGCTTCTACAGGTATTCATAAAGCTACTCTTAATGGAGTGTATCTGGTTGATTACTCGGCCTTACCTTCACCTTTTGCTCTTATGTATATAACTAGGGGGGATCTTACAATAGAAGGATCGGGGACCATCAAGGCAAAGTCTGGATCATATGGGGCGGGTGTAGTCGCTGGAACTGCTAAGATTTACTATGGAATTCTTATTACGGGAGATAGGGTGGCAATAAGAGACATAGTCCTAGATGGCAATAATCAATTCACGCAGGGCTATCCTAATTTGTCTGTACCTCAATGGTGGTTTTATGGGGTGAGATTGGCTGGCCCGGTGGGGTATAATATGGGAAATATCATTTCAAAAGTAGCCTATATAAATGGGGGAGGGCAGGCGTTTGTCGGATCAAAACAAGTCGGAGGTATAATTGAAAACTGCTATGCAGAGCATAACATGGCTATTGGGTTTGATGGATCTGACAAATGCATTGTACAGAATAACTATTCGTACAACGCTCATGACGCACACTTCGGAACATGGAATTCTACCAATGCCATCGTGAGTGGAAACATCGGAGACACCAGCGATAATGGAAGCGGAATCGATGTTTCTGGGTCAGTTGATGCTCTGATCACTGGAAATGTGTTGCGGAACTGTAGTGGGGCCGGAGTTCATGTGACAATCGATCCTTCCACGGCAACGGTGCCTAGACGGATCTCTATCACAAACAATAGACTATACGATAACTCGCAAACCATCACTCTGAACGACAACGCTGGGGTTAGGCTTGGAAATGAAGCGGCTTATACTTCTGGTGAAACCGTTTCGGATGTATTGATCGAGGGCAACCATATCTTCAGTGATACGTCGCCAGTATTCGTGGGTAAGGGGGTGTCAAAAGTTCAGATTTTGAATAATGTGTTGGAGCCAGTTACGGATGGCGGGGTATGGCCTACCCGGATTAATTATTGGTTCAGTGATACAGACATCACGACCAGAGGGAACACAACCCAACGGGCGGGAGCCGGATGGTATGATTCATTCTTGGGTACAGCAGGAATTATTTATGCAGATGACCCGGTAAACCATGGGTACATTTATGCCCCGAATCTGTACGTACTCACGGGGCTTATGGTCGGGTCGGATGGGTCGTACAAGGATATCCAGTATGTTAACACCGTAAATAGACCGCTGGCCTATGTTGAGTTTACCGATGGGGTGAACCTTGGATTTGTTAAAATCAAGGTGATTGCATCCCCCAACAGCGATATTAACTACGCCGAGAAGGAATGGCTATTACTCGGTAAAGCATCTACTACGGTAACAGTGGATTCTACGGTTAACTCATTTGTATCTACATCTGCTTCCGGAACTATCACTCTTACTACTAATAATGGGGAGCTAGGGAGGCTGTACATATTTGGGCAAACCGATGATGCTACATATCGGGATATCCCAATGTACTATGAGTTGACAGGTAAGAACGTAAAGTTTTACAAGGTATCTAATCATTAAATTTAAGGGGGAAACGAATGGCAGGAGCTTGGCCAAATCTTGATGCGGCGGATCTAGAAGCCCGAGTCAGAACCTACTTGAATGAAGTAGGTGTTGACTTCGTTCCGCAATCAACTGTCTGGAGGTGGTTGACTATTGCGGCAAATGTCATTGCCGAAGTAACCGGGTGTGTTCGACGGGTACTAGACTCGGAAGCTATCGCCGGGTCGCAACTTGCCCCCGTCCCGGCCTCGAAGATCTTGTATGTGGAGTACATACCTACTTCGGGGAGGTCTTCGCTTCTGTCTCCGATTACACCTCTTCAGGTTGGGCATTTTCCCTATCCAAACGGAGTTCTTCCGCAATACTGGTTTGAGTTTGGGTCATATTTTGGGATCGATCCTGTCCCTGCCTCTAATCATAGGCTTCGGCTTTTCGTTTCAGATGCACCCCGTATTATCGTAGCCCATAATATTCCTCTCGATTCGGGATGGGCTGCGGGAACTGGATGGGCTGCTGGCATGCCTTTGGTTCATACGGGGACGCCTTCGGGGGATTATGTGTATTCTACCGTGCTTTCTGGGGCCATCATGCATACTGTTGAAGTAACAGTATCCACCATCACGGGAACGCTTACCCCTGCAATCGGAGCCCAGCAGGGGTACGCCATCACAACAGCCGGTCATCATTTTCAGAACATTATGGCTCCTGCGACAAATGCCTATTTTACTTTGACTGCTACAGGGAGTGTGGAAGTTGTTAACGTGAGTCTTGACGAGGGGAAATCTTTTGATTCGGTAGCGGATCAAACAGAGCTTTCCTCTATGTGGCAACATCTCCTGGCTGTTTCAGCGACTCGTTATGGGCTTCTAGCCACCAATCGCTTGGGGGCTGCTCAACTGTTGGAGCATATTTGCGCAGGCGAATTTGCTTACCTCGAAGATCATGCGATAAGTGTTATCCCCAATGGGCAAGATGAAATGAGGTACTCCGAATGATTTATAATCTAACAAATTTGGAAGCTCTTATCCGAAACGAAATGGACGAAACTTCTGCAACCCGGTTCACTCCCGCTGAGATCTTGGCGGCCTGTAATGATGGGTATAAAGAAGTGGCGTCTAGGGCTTTTTGTCATGAGGTAGTTCAGGATGTGGTTACAGTACCAGGGTCCCCGTTGATTCATTGGAGTGGTATCAAGGTCCTGTATGCGGCTGTTATGTCCGAAGATGCTGAAGCTGCCTACGTGGATACGACTTCGGTAGTTTTTACAGACACCGGGGACGTAGTATGGAATGGCCCTACTGCGGCGGATTGGATTGGGCTAGGGGTTTGCCGAATAGACCCCAGCTTGGTGGGTACGGCACCTCTTGAAGAAGACATCAGCTACCCACAATTTTTCTTCCCCTGGGGAAACTGCATCTATGTGGAGCCCGTCCCTACGGTTAAATACCTGGTGAGGTTGTTCACTGCGCAGTATCCGGATACCGCTATGATAAATGGGGCGGATATTTGTGAAGACCTCCCCGAAGAATTTCGCGAATGCGTAGTATACTTTGCCTGTTATGTGCTTTCCATGAAATACCGTCAATGGCAGCAGATGGTCTTCTTCTATAATAGGTATATAGAACTCCTGAAGCAGAAAAAGCAGAAATTTTTGCAGCGTTCTGTAGACAGATATGATAATAAAAAACTTCCTGTCACTGTTCAGCTGGAGGTAGTAAAATAATGGCACTCGAAAAACCTATCAGCGTCAGCGTTGTTCAGCGAGATCTCGCTTCTATTCAAGGGGCCGCAGACGAGCCCGAGCAGAAGTTTGTCATCCCTCTCGATGGACGCTGGATACCCAATGCCAAGCCGATCAAGATAGGGAAAAACTTCACGACGCTGACCAATATGCGGTATGGACCGGGTTATCCCGAGAGCATCCTGGGGATGACGGAGGTCAATGAGAATGTGATGGGGGCTACCTATTACCGTCCTCGATCGGGGTTCCATTTTCGGAAGCCTGCCTACAATGAATCCCATGTTCTGGTGCAGGCATTCAATGCAGGCCTGAGTGTCAGTGCGGTTGTGGAGAACATCACGGCTATCGGGACTGCCGGTGAATTCGTAGCCACCCCGCTATTCGTTGACTCGGCAAGCGCGGGATTCGGGCAGTTTTCGGATACTCCTGATGGCCGATTGAGCTACTGCAATGGCGTGGATGTCTGCCTCTATGGAGGGGATGAATCCGCCTGCCCTTCATTCATCAATTTTGATCCGGATAATCAGTTCAAGTACGACTACAGCAGACAGCTCTCCAATCTTCTGGACGATGCGGATAACATCGGGGTTCTATACACCACCGGGGGTGGTATCGATACCGATACTGAGATCCTACTCCATCTCGATAACGATGTAGTGGATTCCTCTCTGATCCCCTATACCATCACCAACTCCGGAGTAACCTTCTCTAGCACGGAAAAGGTCTTTGGAACTTACGGGGCGGTATTTGGAGTGGGGGCTACCCTCGCCGTTCCAAGCGCAGCGGGGCTCAATATTTCGGGAGGGCATTTCGCCCTCGACGGGCGCTGGAAGTTTACCAGCTTTGCCAGCTCGAATCTCCTTTGCAAACAGAAGACCACTCTGACCAAGGTGTCTTTTACATCCGGAAGCGAAGAACCTGCTGCCGGTGTTACCGTAAAAGGTGCAGCTTCCAATGCCACCGGGGTTGTGGACGCCGTGGTTCTGACGGGAGGGGCCTGGGGGAGCGGCGATGCAGCGGGGACATTGTATGTTCACACCCAGACGGGGGCCTTCCAGAGCGAGAATATCAATATCGTCGGGGGGTCTTCCAATGTCATGACCATTCCCAGCGATACCTCTGCGGCGGGGGAGAACTTCATGTCGATGTATATCGACACCTCGGGGAACGTCTGCTTTGATATCTACGAATGCTACGGGGCTGGGGGGTATGTCCTTCAACTCATTACCTCAGCTTCGCTTTCGGTGGATACCTGGTACCATATCGAAATCGAGGAATTCAATAACTCGTACTACATCTTTGTGGATGGGATCTTGAAGGCCTCCGCAACGGACTCGGCTCGTCCAAAGCTGTACGCAGGAGACTTCATCTGGGGAGCCAGTGCGGTAGCGTATTACCTTGACGAATTTCGGTACAGCACGACCACCAGACATACGGGGGCTTTCACCCCTCTGGCAAATGCCTACTCAGATGATACGAGTGTCGCGCATGTCTTTATCCGATCCAATCTGCCGCTCTCGGCTATCAAGCCCTACGTTAAAACCCCTAATGCCTCCACGGCAAGCTGCACGGGGAAGGTGTGGGACGGGAGCTCCTGGGCAGATCTGAATGCCCTCTCAGACGGGACAAGCGTGGGGGGAGCCACCTTGGCTCAGACGGGGACGATTACCTTCACCTCCACCGTGGGAACAGCGCAGAACAGATACCTCAACAATCAGTACGCCTACGCCTACTGGTTCACTTTTTCGGGAATACCTGATGCAAGCGTGGAGCTGTACTCAGTAACGCTACGCATGCCCTTCCAGCCGCTTACCGATGTCTGGGATGGGTACTACCGTCAGATCGCATCCTGCTATCAGGCGCTGCCGGCCCCCACCGACGTTACCTTCTACATCAGGCAGGACCAGTTCATCGCGGAGGATACCTCCACCTGGTTGAATCTGAGTGGGTTCGCCACTTCCAACAACTTGGAGCTGGGATTCACGGAGCGGCAAACAGCGCTCTTGATCAACGTGGCTCCAGGAACGGCGAACACAACGGCTGATGCGCAGATCATCGTGGAGTATTGGAACGGGACCTCGTACTCTCTCATCCCGAATCGGGTAGACGAGACTGAAGTCGCCGGCACGACGATCAGCCTGGGGCAGTCGGGGGTTATAAGCTGGACCAATGCCAGTGTCGCCGACGAGCAAAAGAAGAATATCGGGGGAGGATACCAGCTCTACTACTACCGGATCTCCTGGAGCAAGAACCTCTCCTCGGGGTGTGCTATCTACTTCATCGGGGGAATCCCCGTTCCGACTCCGGTAGTGGGTTACAGCTTTGGAATGCTCGCTGCCGACAGACTGATGCTGGGCTGCGACAACAATGGCCTTCGTAACTCGCTGTTGATTTCAGCAGATCTCACCTCGCAGGTCTTCAACGGATCGAACAGCTTCCAGATCAAATTCGGCGCGGATACTGCGCTTACCTGCGGGACCTCGATCTTCGCTCAATATGGGTCGAACATATTCAATATGTGTATCGTATTCAAGAAAAATGAGACCTGGACCCTGGCCTGGGCGGGAGCCGGTTCTGAGACTGCCTGGGAGCGCTTCAAGATCTCCCCACAGATTGGATGCCCCGCTCCTTTGACTTTGAAGACAATGTCCGTTGAGATGGAGAAAAACCTCAGCCAGGCGAAGAGCATCGCAATCTGGAGAGGAAACGCAGGGATCTATATCTCCAATGGCCAGGCTCCAATGTGTGTCTCCGAAGACATTGCCTCGGTGTTCGATAAGACGAAGCCCGTGCATGTGAATCCGAATATGATCGAGCAGGAAACCGCCTTCATGGACGAATACAACGGCGAGTATCATTGGCTCTGGGCCTCCGGAACATCGACAGTCCTGGACAAGGAATATGTACTCGATATGATGCTCTGGAGATGGTTTGAGATCGACCGCACTTCTGGGCAGCGGCTTCAGATTGGAATCGCAGTCAATGATACCCTGGGGAATCACTTCACCTATGGGGTGGACGATGCTGGCTATATGTCGCAGCTTGAGACTGGCTACAGTTTCCTGGACGAATCGATCACCTCCATCATCCGCTTTGGAGCGATCGTTCCGATCTCGGATGACATCATGTCCTACACCGTTATCACAAGAGTCAATCTCATTGCGGTGGCAAAACAGACAGATCCTGATTGTACGATTACCCATCTGGCGGATACTTCAACCGGGGCAGGAACTTCCTATACGCTTTCCATGGCCGATGCCACCCATGAAATCGCGAACACTGTCGAGACCATAAACTCCGCAAAGGCTATCTTTCATGTATTTGAATTGTCGGCGAGCTCCAAGGTCGAACAAAAATGTCTTGAACCTTTGTTTCTGGCGATGTATTATCAGAAATACAAAGACCACACCCATTAGGAGGTAGAACGATGGCAGCAGCTATCATATCCCCCAGCGTAACCGGAAGCCGAAGAATCATGGATGCCTTTGCACAAGGGGCAATCAGCGGTCGGACTCCCTCCAAGAAGTACATCGATGATCTGATTCAGTCTGAGCTGGACTACGCCGCAACCAATGCTTACCGCAATCAGGCGCTGGCAGATCAGCGACGGAGAGACGAGCAGGCGCAGAAGAACTTCGAGACTACGCAGACGAACGCCATTGACACCGCCGATGCCAATCGGAGAGCCTCTACGATGAGCGGGATCACGAACCTGGCGGGTACGGCGCTCCTTTCCTACGCCATGAAGCCCTCCACTCCGGGAGGCGTCACGGGGGTGGGTACGACTGCCGAGCCTGGAGTGATCTCTTCGACGCTTTCTAAAGCCGGCAACAAGATCATGGACGTAGTGAACCCCTACAACTACTCGAATCCTACCAACGGGGTAGTAACAAATACCCTGAATGGATCTCCGCAGGTCTATAACGACCTCACCTACATCCCGGCAGGAGAACCTGCTGTGGTTACGCCTTCGGCTCCCACCCAGGGCGTAGTCAGCGATTATGGGGTATCAGATGGGTCCACCCTCATGGCCCCCAATACACCCCCCGCCGACATCACTATCGCAGGCGATACCATCCAGGCTGCCACTCCAGTGAACAGTGGTGTGACCATCGCCAATGAGGGTGTAACCGGGTTGAGCGAAGCCGCTTCCTCGCAGAGTACATTCTCCCCGGCAATGAACGCCATCGACATCGCCGATGCCGAAGCCGGTGCAGGCATGGCAGGATCGGGTACAGCCGGAACGACAGGAGGCCCCACTATCGGGGGTGCCGCAGGAGTGGTGGCCTACATCGCTGCCGCCGACATGGTGAGAAACCAGTGGGGTCAGCTCGACAAGGTTTATGGAGAGCGCAGCCCCTGGGCGAAGTTCACCTCTGCCCCCGTTACGGGCGGGGTCCCTGCCTTGTTGGAGACCATTGGGATGGGGGATAGCAACTACTTCGCCAAAGGCCCCAACAGGTTGGCCCGAGCCGAGGAGAAGTGGGTTGGCGAGCCCCTCGACAAAGCCTTCCAGGGGGATATCTTGGGAAGCCTCCAGTCCTTTGGTGGAGCCCTTCTGGATGCTCCTCGGGATGCCTGGAATTTATCAGTGGGGGCGATATCGGGAGGACTCCTCGATACCTGGCTCTGCACTCAGGTAAACCGTTTCATTGGGCTCACGGATCTGGATAACAAAGACCTCCAGACGCTTCGCCGGTTCTCCATCAAGAATCATCGGCCCTGGATCAGATTCTACCTGGACTTCGGGAAGTTCCTGGTGGCAGCGATCAAGTCGGCGATCCCGGACAAAGCCCGTCGCCGGGAATTCTACTCGGCGCTGAAGGTGAACATGGTGCTTCCGGTTCTGAGACTGATTCGAGAGAATCGGATGGAGGAGGCCTACATCCTGTACAAAGAATACACGACGGATCTCTTCAAGAAGTATGCGCCGGAGTTTGTGTCATCCGTCCCAACTGCTGACTAGGAGGCGAATATGGCAGACCTTAGCAATGTGAGCCCGGTAGGAGCCGGCATAACCGGATTAAGCGGGGCCATTCAGAACGCAGGCGCGATTCAGGGGATGATGCGGACAGCGCAGGAAGCCCCGGTTCGCGATGCTCTTCTCCAGGAACAGCTCAAGGGGGCCAAGAACACGAATGCCACCGCCGAGCTGGATCTTGCTCAGAAGCAGCGGACGGAGACCTTCCTCAAATCCCCCTGGGACCCCAGCAAGGAAATGATCCTCAACGATCTGGAGCCCGAGGACCAGAAGAAAGCCATGGAATATATCAAGCAGTTCCCCACCAATCAGGCAGGGCGCTTGATGGCGATGAAGGGCATTGAGGCTAACTCCCAGATGGCGGAGATCCTCAGCAAGACGGCACTTCGGAAAGCGAACAAAGCTGCTGCGGATGACCTCACGGCGTACACTTCGCTCATGGAGAGCAATGCTCCTCCAGAGCAGATCGCAGCCGCCAAGATGAAATCCGAAGCATCGCAGGCGAAGATCGCTGGGCTTACCGGGAGCCTGGATAAATTCAAGACCAAGGCTGCAATCACTGAAGTCGCGATGAAACACCACGACTTGATCGACGGGAGCCCCATCCTCCAGACAGCTCTCCAGATCGCCAAGTCTACGGGGGACGCCAAAGTTCTGGATACGGTCCTGAATACCATGGCTGCCCACCAGAACGACATGAACACCCCCTTCGAGGCATACATGGCGGGGCAGTTCAAGAAGGGGAATACCGATCTGGAGAAGATTGTCACCAGCTACCAGAAACTGACTGACCAACCCAAAAATGGTGAACACTTCAACTACTATGACAACAACATGATCAAGACCAGGGTGTATATGGACGGGAAGTGGCAGGATCTCGGCAGCGGAGCCCAGAAGTACAAACCCGCAAGTCTCAAAGGCACACCCGAAATGCAGCGATACCAAGATCTTTTGCAGAATATGCCTGGACTTCAGGGGTTGTCGTTGATTGAATTCAAAGAAGCCGAAGCCCGGATGAGAGGATTTCTTCCGCCTTTCAAATCCAACAGCGCATTTGCCTGGGCGAACAACTACATCGATACGACGGGTATGAGTGACAAGAACTCCCCGACAGCCCCCAGCGTTACAGGGAAGGCAGGGGGAGCATCTCCGCAGCCGGCAGCCCCCAGCGTAA
>Ga0172381_10002457_pt1 | contig 20435 bp, 18 predicted proteins | sample Leawel6488metaG_FD_119754 | JGI IMG/M metagenome (GOLD analysis project Ga0172381, IMG submission 119754) | Leachate microbial communities from a municipal landfill in Southern Ontario, Canada - Leachate well 64-88 metaG | ecosystem: Engineered > Solid waste > Landfill > Unclassified | place...
ACGTCGGGAGCCCCTTGGGTGTAAATTTTTCCCTCTTTCATCATTATCATATAATCGCAGTATTCTGCTGCTAACGATAAGTCATGGACAATCATGATAACGGAAAGACTCAATTCTTCATTCAGTTTCTGAATAAGATTCATAAATTGCATTTGATGCGTGATATCCAGATGCGAAGTGGGTTCATCAAGCAACAATAATTGTGGCTTCTGCGCCAATGCAGAGGCAATGCTTACCATTTGCTGTTCGCCCCCGCTCAGCTCTATCATCTCTTTGCTTCGCAAGCGATACGTATTGGTCAAATTCATGTAATGGTGTGCAATATCAATATCTTCTCGGGTGTCAAAAAACTGAAACTGTTTTCGATAAGGCATTCTTCCCATCAATACATATTCTTCTACGGTTAGGTTGGCTATCTCACTAAATTGAGTAACAATGGATAGTTTTTGTGCTTTTTCGCGAAGCGATAATTTTGCCATATCTTTTCCATCGAACAAAATTTTACCATTATCAAGAGGTAAATCGCCCGATATGCCTCGAAATAGAGTTGTCTTTCCTGAACCGTTTGGTCCGATAATTCCGGCGAATATGCCTTTTTTCAACGAAAAATTAATATCGCTAATATGGAATCCGCTTTTGTAACCACATCGGAGGTTTTCTATGCTTATGATGGAGTCTATCATGACAATGTTTTCGATCTTTTACGTGATTTACTAAGCAGAAGGATAAACATAATACCTCCAACAATACCTGTGATAACACCGATTGGTAATTCGTTTGGCGAAATAATGGTGCGTGCAATTACGTCGCATATCAATAAAAACACACTACCACTTAAAAAAGATGCAATCAGCATAATTCGATAATCTCCTCCCACCCATAGTCGCACAATGTGCGGAATGACTAATCCCACAAAACCAATAACTCCTGCCACCGATATGGCAGCACCCGTCAGAAGTGATGTTATAATAAATAAAATACGGATAATTACATTGGAATTAACTCCCAAATGTTTGGCTCGTTCTTCGCCCAATCGCAAAGCGTTGAGTGGCATAACAAAGAGATAAGAAGCGCCCAAAGAGAGTAATGAAATAACAACCATAATTGCAATCAATGTTTGATTGGATTCGTTGAGCGAACCCATCATCCAAAAAACAATGCCATGAATATTATCGGCCGATGTTATCGACATTAAAAACATCATCAACGAAGAGGAGATAAAACTAATCATCACTCCAATCAACAGCATGCGGTTTACATTTAGTTCCCGGTTTCGTATGCTTAATGTGTAAACCAAAAAAATAGTAATAAATGCACCAATAAATCCTGCCAAAGGCAGTATAAGTATGTGGGCAAGCTGCAATCCGGCAACCAGTACAAAAGTTACTCCCAATGATGCTCCTCCCGATATACCCAAGGTGTAAGGTTCCACCAATGGATTTCGATAAATCCCCTGTAAAATGGCTCCGGCCAAACTAAGGCTGCCGCCTACCGCAAATCCAAGCAGTGTGCGAGGTATACGAATGTAGAAAAGCACACCATATTCCATACTATCTTTTTGAGAAAAGATTTGTGGCAACTCTCTAAATGGAATGTTTATTTCGCCCACGCTCAGTGAGAGCACGATGGCAACTGTAACCACCACTATTAACACAACCAAATAAATAGTCCAACGCAACTGATTACTTTTCATTCTATTTTTAAACAAAAATATTAATATTCAATACCTTTCCGACTTGGTAGGTTGTCGTAATAAGGATGTTTCACACACTCCATGTTTGTGATGTAATGAGCTAATGCCAATATTTTCTTTGTTGCACCTCTTCCTGTAAGTACGAGTTCGGTTGTTCGGGGTCTGTTTTCGATAAAATCTATTAATTTCTCTTCGTTGAGATAGTTATCTCGAATGGATATAAATATTTCATCCAAAATAAGCAGATCAAAATGTATAGATTCCATTAAGGTGGTGAGTGTATCTATTGCTTGATTCACTTCTTCTGTTATTTTAGAAATGGTTGCATCGCTCACATTTTCTTCCATGTGTGGGTGATGTTTCGCAAAATTGATAACATGCGCACCCAATTTCTTTAAACTCTCCATTTCCGAGTATCCATACTTTTCGGGGTCTTTGTGAAATGAACAATAACAAACCGACAATCCACTTCCCAAAGCACGAGTTGCAAGCCCCACGGCAGCAGTGGTTTTACCTTTTCCTGTTCCGGTGTATACGTGGATTAGACCGGTCTCTTTTAGTATATCTCTATTGTCTGTCTCCATTGTCATGCTGTTGTATAGTTTTTATTTTTCTGCTTTGTTTTTTCGTGGTTTTGGTTTAATTATTTTTCGTTCGGGCATGTTGCTTAAGAGATTTTTTTTGTTTCGCAATACAAGCGTCATAGAAGTGCGCGATCTAAGTTCCGAATACCAAGACAACGCTAAGATTCCTAACACCTACACCCGAATCTCGAGTTCCGAATCCCGAGTTTCCAACCTCACACTCTTCACTTCGCTGTCAACTGTCAACTGTCAATTGTCCATTGTTCATTTTCAACTTTCAATTTTCAACTGCTTCCCCTCCCATCGCCTCATTCATCACCTCCATAGTTTCCACAAAAGTTATTGGAGTAGGTTGACAAGCAATATCTGCATCTATGGTAAATAACCTGTTGTTTTTTACAGCGTTCATGCTGGGATAGTTTTTCCACACTTTTGTCTCCTGATCACTTGTCACTCCCATGGTACAAATGAAAATATAATCAGGATTTTTGGCAACCACAAACTCACGACCAATAATTCCTTTGGTAAGTTCTGCGGAGATGTTTTTGCCGCCAATCAACGTTATATAATCATCCATAAATGTATTGGGTGTTACTGTAAACAATGGATTACTACCAACTTGAAAAAATATCTTTGGCGATGGTTTTCCCATACGTTGCTTTTGAATCTCGCTTATTTTTGCTTTGCTGTCGGCAACAATTTGCTTCGCCTCTTTTCTTTTTCCAACTAAATTTCCCAAATGAATAAATTGATCGCAAATTTCTTCAAAATTTTTGGGTGAATCAAAAACTTCTACTTTAATACCGAATTTGCGGAGTGTTTCGATGTCTTGAGCATCGGTAAGTCCCAATACTAATACCAAATCGGGTTTCATTGCTATAGCTTTCTCCATATTTAGTTTCACTGCAGTAGCTACTACCGGCACATTCTCTTTTTCTGCAGCTACGCAGTAGCTGGTGCGACCCACCAATTTGTCTTGTGTGTCTAAATAATATAGACTTTGCGTAAGCGAAGGCGCAAGCGATATTATACGTTTGTACGATTGTGCAAACATCATAGGGATGAACAACAGAAATAGAAGGGAGAAAATGGTTTTTTTATTCATTAATTGGAGTTTTTTTATTCTACCATAATATATAATGATAGTGTGCAAAGGTAGCAAATATTTTTTTTATTCTTAGAGTACTTCGTAAACAACTATTTACCATATTTTCTCAACTGAAGTAAAACAGAATTCTTCTTTGTCTGAAAAGATTGAACCTTCATAGGGTTCTTTCAAATATAATGATTATTTCCACGGGTTTTCACTGCTACCGCACGAGTCCTCTCGTGTGGTTTAATAGAAAGAGTGTGAAGATTTTTTGATGCAACATTAAAAAAAGGATAATCAAACGTAAACCAGTTAAACTTCAGATTAATTCAGCGTACCACACGATACAATCGCGCGGTAGCGTGGTTTGTCAAAAAATCACGAAAACACAAAAACCGACACCCTTCTGCAATTTTGTCAGTTGTAATTATCTTTTGTACAATTTTTCATCCTCTGTACTTTGAAAAATTGTTTTGGCACACATTTCGCTATATAGTTATTGGAAAAAATAATCATCTTTCAGAAGTAAAAATCGAAAGATAAAATAAAACAATACATTAACTAATTTATAATTTTTAAGAACATGAATATTAAACCATTGGCAGACAGAGTGCTTGTGAAGCCGGCTGCAGCAGAAGAGAAAACAGTAAGCGGTATCATTATACCCGATACAGCTAAAGAAAAACCATTAAAAGGAGAAGTTCTCGCAACAGGCGATGGAACTAAGGACGAGGAGATGGTCGTTAAAAAAGGCGATGAGGTACTCTATAGTAAATATGCAGGTACTGAAATAGAATTAAATGGCGAGAAGTTAATCATTATGCGCCAGTCTGACATTTTAGCAATTTTCGAATAACAAACAAAAAAGATAAATAATAATACACAGTTTAATTATGGCAAAAGATATTAAATATGAAATGGAAGCACGCGACCTTTTGAAAAAAGGTGTAGATGCGTTGGCTGATGCAGTTAAAATAACATTAGGACCAAGAGGTCGCAATGTAATTATTGACAAAGCATATGGAGCACCTCAAATAACAAAAGATGGTGTAACCGTAGCAAAAGAAATTGAATTGGAAGACAAATTCCAAAACATGGGTGCACAACTTGTGAAAGAAGTTGCATCAAAAACTAACGACGACGCTGGAGACGGTACAACCACTGCTACAATTCTGGCTCAGTCCATTATTGGAGTTGGTCTGAAAAACGTAACCGCAGGTGCAAATCCGATGGATTTGAAACGCGGAATTGATAAAGCGGTTATAAAAGTAATTGAAAGTATCCGTTCACAAGCAATTGAAGTTGGTGACGATCTTAAGAAAATAGAAAATATTGCTAAAATATCTGCTAATGGAGACGAAGCTATTGGTCGTTTGATTGCTGAAGCAATGCAAAAAGTGAGTAAAGAGGGTGTTATAACTGTGGAAGAAGCAAAAGGTACTGATACATACGTTGACGTTGTTGAAGGTATGCAATTTGATCGCGGTTATATTTCCCCGTATTTTGTTACCGATACTGAGAAAATGGAAGTTCAATTTGAAAATCCATTGATTCTTATTCACGACAAAAAAATATCTACATTAAAAGACATGCTTCCAATTTTGGAAAAAGCTGTTGAAACAGGCAAACCTCTTTTAATTATTGCTGAAGATATTGATTCGGAAGCATTAACAACATTGGTTGTTAACCGCTTACGTGGTTCGTTGAAAATTGCTGCTGTTAAAGCACCCGGATTTGGCGACAGAAGAAAAGAGATGTTAGAAGACATTGCTATCCTTACAGGTGGTGTAGTAATTTCTGAAGAAAAGGGACTTGCATTGGAAAGTGCAACAGTTGACATGTTGGGAAGCGCTGACAAAGTGACAATCGACAAAGACAACACAACTATTGTAAACGGAGCAGGTGATAAAGATGGTATTGATAAGAGAGTAGCTCAAATACGCAATCAGATTGAATCAACAACTTCTGATTACGACCGCGAAAAATTGCAAGAACGTTTGGCTAAACTTGCAGGTGGTGTAGCCGTTCTTTATGTAGGTGCTGCATCGGAAGTTGAAATGAAAGAGAAGAAAAATCGTGTTGAAGATGCTCTTTCTGCTACACGTGCTGCTGTTGAAGAAGGAACAATTCCCGGAGGTGGAGTTGCATACATCAGAGCAATTGCAGAACTTGAGAATTTCAAGGGTGAAAATGACGACGAAACTACTGGTATCGAAATTATCAAACGTGCCATTGAAGAGCCATTGCGTCAAATTATTGCAAACAGTGGTAAAGAAGGGGCAGTAATTGTTCAAAAAGTGCGCGAAGGTAGTGGTGATTTTGGATACAATGCTCGCACCGAGAAATTTGAAAATCTGTATGAAACAGGTGTAATTGATCCGGCTAAAGTTGGACGTGTTGCTCTTGAAAATGCAGCTTCAATTGCAGGTATGTTCTTGGCAACAGAATGTGTTATCACTGATATTAAAGAAGAGAATTCGGCTCCACAAATGCCTATGGGTGGAGGAGGAATGGGTGGAATGATGTAATCAATGAAAATTTGAAAATCCATTCCTAACTTATATTTAGGTATAATGCGTACAACTAAAACATAATTATTATTGTGTAAAGTTGTACGCTTTTTTATTATAACCCCTGATTAAGTAACAATCTTTTGTTTTGATTGCCCTTAAAAGGTGAAACTGTAAAGCTGCATCTTTCTCCCATCATTTCGAATCCAATAATTTCTTTTATATTGTCTGCAAAAAATAACATAAATGTAGAAAATTAATTTTATCTTTGCAGTCCACATTCGCGATATTCTATTAAATAACCAATAAATTTAAGTTTACTATTTATGATTAAAAAAATCAGATTTTTATTAGTAGCACTCATTATATCATCAGCTACTATAATGCAAGCACAAGTAACCATATCCAGTATGAGTGGGCGTGTTACTGATGCTGAAGGAGCTGTGATAGGTGCAACAGTCATTGCAACTCACAATCCTTCAGGAACAACTTATGGTACTGTAACGAACATGGAGGGCCGCTTCAACCTAAGTGGTATGCGTGTAGGCGGACCATATACCGTAGAAGTTACTTACATTGGATATGGTACAAGCACAACAAAGAACATTACGTTGAGTTTGGGTGAAAACTATTCAATGAATGTTGTACTCTCAGAAGAAGCAACAACATTAGGTGAAGTAGTAGTTACGGCACTTCGCACAAAGTTCTCTAATCAGAAAACTGGCGCAGTGACTAATATCACAAGCTCACAGATAGATAATTTGCCTACAGTAAGCCGTAACATTATGGACGTTACTCGCCTTTCTCCTTATGGAGGTAATGGCATGAATTTTGGTGGCGCAGATGGTCGTTCATCTAACTTTACAGTGGATGGAGCTAATTTCAACAATAACTTTGGCTTGAGCAGCGGTCTTCCTGGTGGAGGTAACCCAATCTCTCTTGAAGCTATTGAGGAGATGCAAGTTGTAATCGCTCCATACGATGTTCGTCAAACCAACTTTATTGGTGGTGGTGTAAACGCGATTACAAAATCTGGTACAAATACCTTCAAAGCCAGCGCTTATATTTATCATAGAAATGAAAACTTACGCGGAGATGCTGTTAATCGCCAAGTAATACCAGGGGCGCGTGATAGAGACAGCAACACAGCCTACGGTTTCACTTTTGGTGGTCCAATTATCAAAAACAAATTGTTTTTCTTTGTAAATGGTGAAATGGCTAAAACTCCAACCATCGTTAACCGTTGGAGAGCTTCAACGGATGGTGTTGCTAATGAGAACGAGTATATCTCTCGTACAACAGAAAGTGATATGAAGAAGGTTTCTGATTTTGTGAAAACTAAATATGGATACGACACGGGATCTTACACAAATTTCCCTGCAGATGAAAGCAATGACAAACTTCTTGTTCGTTTGGATTGGAATATTACAAACCAACATCGTTTGGCATTACGTTATAATTACACAAAGAATCTCCGGTGGAGTTCTCCTAATGCTACATCAATGGATGGTGGTACTCGCATGTCTGAGGCAAGAATGTCAAAAGCCTCAATGTCATTTGCAAACTCGATGTATTCGCAAGACAACCTTGTTCATTCATACTCTTTCGACCTGAACAGTCGTCTATCGGATAACTTGTCGAACCAGTTCCTGGCAACATTCTCAAAACTTGACGATATGCGTGGTTCGCCTTCTTCACCATTCCCTTTTATCGATATTTTGAAAAAAGATGAAGAAAATAATGACCAAGCTTATATGTCTCTGGGTTACGAACTCTTTACTTGGAACAATGGTGTTCACAATGATGTGTTCAACATTAAAGATGAGCTGATTTATTATTTAGGTAATCACAAAATAATAGGGGGTATCTCATACGAATATAAGATGGCAGATAACTCTTATATGCGTAACGGTACCGGCTACTATCGCTACCGTAGTCTTGATGACTTCTTAGAGGAAAGAACTCCTGAGGTTGTAAGTTTAACTTATGGTTACGATGGAGAGCTCAATCCTGCAGCTCGTGTGAGAAGCAGTACAATTGGAGTTTATGGGCAAGACGATTGGAGTATTAACGAAAGATTCAAACTTTCATACGGTCTTCGTGTTGATGGACTTATTTTCAACAACGCTGATTTGATGACGAATAATGCTATCCTGAAGGAAGATTATGATGGTCGTAATATTGATACTGGTAAATGGCCTTCAACAAATATCATGTTCTCTCCTCGTGTAGGTTTTGTATGGGATACTTATGGAGACAACAGCCTGAAAGTTCGTGGAGGTACTGGTCTTTTCTCTGGAAACTTACCGCTTGTATTCTTTACCAATATGCCTACCAATGGTGGAATGGTACAATATCAAGCACAAATAAACGCTGCGAATGCAGCAAAGAAAGGTTTTACAATGGATGAATTTGCTGGCGGTCTTATAACTGATGCTTCAGCATTATATGATAAATTGACATCTTTGGGTTATCCTAAAACTATTTCGCCCGAAGACGGCACAGTTCCTTCTTCAATTGCAGCAGTAGATCCAAATTTCAAAATGCCACAAGTATGGAAAACATCACTTGCTGTTGACTATGCATTCAAAACATCTTTCCCATTCTCTGCAACAGTGGAAGGAATCTTCAACAAAACGGTTAACGGTGTTTCTATTTCAGATTGGAGTACTCCATCTGTAGGTGGTTTTGCTCGCTTCAACGGAGTTGACAATCGTCCAATTTATCCTGACGGATATCGTACGGGCACAAAAGCATTTGTGTTGGAAAACACAAGTCGCGGTTATGGTTGGTCAACCAACATCACTTTAGATGCTCAACCTACAAAATATCTGAGCATGATGGCTGCTTATACACATACAGTTGCTAAAGATGTTACTGGTATGCCAGGATCTAATGCAGAATCTGCATTTACATACGTGCCTACAGTTGAAGGTCCTAACAACATTAAATTGCACAATTCTCAGTATAACACACCCAATCGTCTTGTGGCATCGCTTACAGCTCACGACAAGAGTGGCAATCACTATAGCCTTATCTATGAAGGATGGCAAGGTGGAAGAAACTACTCATATATGACTGCCAACGATATCAATGGCGACGGTTATAACTACGATGCAATTTATGTTCCAACTGACGATGAAGTTGCAAACAATGAATTCCGCTTTGTTACGGCAGACGACCAAACTCGTTTTATGGACTATGTTCATGCTAGTGATTATTTAAAAAATCGACAAGGCAAGTATGCAGAACCCTATAGCGTTTACTCTCCTTGGGTACATCGTGTAGACTTTAGCTACAAACACGATTTTGTTGTGAATGTAGGCCAAACTATCAACAAGCTACAACTTAGCTTTGATGTGAAAAATGTTATGAATCTGTTTAACTCTAAATGGGGTGTGGCGAAATATTTGAATCCTGAAATCGGATCTGATCCTCGCATCCTCAAATATGAAGGTGTTGATGCTGATGGTGTGGCTACATTCTCTACACCTGCTTCAATTAATGGTGATACCAAAACATTCACTTCAAGCTACTCATTAGGACAAACCTGGTATGCTTCAATTGGTATCAAGTATATTTTCAACTAATTAAAAGTATAGACAAAATGAAATTAAAATATTTATTCCCACTATTCATCGCAATACTTGCCTTGATAACAAGTTGTGACGATGATGAAACACCGACACTGCTTAATGAAATTAAAGTATCGTCATCATTTGTCGCTATTCCTGAAGATGGCGGTTCCACAACCATTACTATAACGGCTCAAGATAGCTGGACTGCAGAGAAAGTAACAACCGATAAAAATAAGGTTGAATGGTTGACTATCTCTTCAACAAGTGGAAGTGCTGGTGAGTCAGAACTTACATTTTCAGCCCCATCAGCCATAGATGGTCGCACTGCAGAGGTTTTGCTTCACAGTGGAGGCAAAACGCAGAGAATTAACATCATCCAAGGTTTGGCGAAAATATCCAAAGCTACAGTGGCTGAGGCTAAAGCTGCTCCTGACGGAAAAACTCTCCGTATATCGGGTGTTGTCACTTCAATTGTAAATACTGAATATGGAAATTGGTATTTGACTGATGATACCGGAGAATTGTATATCTATGGTACGCTTGACAAGAAAGGTGCAGAAAAGAACTTCAAGAGTCTTGGCATTGAAGTGGGAGATGAAGTAACTATCGAAGGACCAAAATCTTCATACAGCGGAGCAGCTCAAATGGTAAATGTAATGGTTATCGAGCTCAGAAAGTCACTTATACAAATTGATTCTCTTGAAAACGATTCTCTTCCTATCAAAGGTGGTGAGTTTATAGCACACCTTTCTGTAAAAGGAGAAGGCGTATCGATAGATATACCGGAAGATGTCGAAGAGTGGTTAGCCATTACGGCTATCGAATCGTCGGGCGAGGAAGTAGTAGTTAAATTCAAGGTTGAACCTAATGCAGGTGGTGACCGGGGAACTACTATCAAATTCCGCACAGTTAAAGACGGTAAAACTTACTCAACCGAAACATCCATTTTCCAAAAAGGAGCTATTGTAAAAGCAACTATTGCTGAATTTATCGCAGCTGCAGTTGGCGACACACAATATCGATTGACAGGTGTTATCACCAAAATTGCCCATGCTACATATGGTAATTTATACTTGAAAGATTTTTCTGGTGAAGTGTATGTTTATGGTATTAAAGATTTCACGACGAAAGGTTTGAAAGTGGGTGATATCATCACAATTGTTGGTAAACGTGCCGAATATAATGGTCCTCAAGTTGCTGGTGCCGTTTTGGAAAGCGTTATTCCTGTAACTCCTACTACCATTGCCGATGTGTTAACTAAACCTGATTCTAAAGAAATCTACTATATGGTAACCGGTGAAATTACAGAAATTGATAATGCCACATATGGCAATCTCTATTTGAAAGATGGCGAAAGTGAAATTTTCCTTTATGGTTGTTATCCGGGATATGGTGCAACTGGCGATTTTAGAAAAAACTTGTTAGCTGACAAAGATATTAAAGTTGGAGACACACTAACAGTTATTGCAACGAGAGGCACTAACCCTAATGATGGAACAGATCAACTTACAAATGGTATTTATTTCAGCCACGAAAGTGTAGAATAAATAATAGGAAACCATATACTATAAGTAATGTAACACACATTATAAATTGTGTAACAGATAATAAAAACCGTGCAACAAATGGCACAAACCGAGTAGCTTTTAATAAAAACTACCGTTTGTATAATTTGTTATGCGGTTTTTACTGTATGTAACTAAGGGGTTGTGCCGAATTAACTTGACGCTTTAAACGTGCTCTTTTGACCTTTAACTTCCTTGAAAATTCATTAAATAGCCCGCTATTCGCAGAATTTTCAAGTCGTTAACGAATAAAATAGCTTCGTTTTAAACAGTCAACTTATTTCATTACAAACCCTAAGCTTATAAAACAGGAACAACAGTTTGAACAACTTCCTATGCGGTTTATAAAGTAAGTTACTACAGCGATATCTCTCTCAAAAGAATCGGCAGAAGCGAAAGGCTCTACTGTGCTGCAAGACAACACTTTCGATAACCTTTATCCGCATTACCGTGAGTTTATTGACTACGCTAAAATCCTTTCCGATAATCAATCCTGAGCCGGCTTATCATGCAGGAATGGCTTTTGGAAGCACTTTTGTAAAAGGGATAATGTTAATTTAAAAAAACATCCTAAAATTCTCAAAATATTCAATTATCTTTGAATATCAAATTATCGAAGTTCAAAGAATATTTTAAACCAATTCTTTGGATCTTTGTTTACAAAAAAACAAATTACTTATTCTACTGTTGTGAAGAACACAAATAAAAACAGAACTCGTCATTATAGGTTTACAATTCTTATACCTGAGTATAATGAAGAAGCTAATATTTTTCCTTTGGAAAAAAAATTGCAACTTTTTCTGCCACAATCTTCGTACTCCACATGTGTAGTTTTCATAAACGATGGTTCAACAGACGATAGTTTGAACCGTATTCGCGAGGTATGTGGGCGCAACAATCATTTTTTTTATATAAGTTTGGAGAAGAATGGAGGGCTTAGCGCTGCACTCAAAGCCGGAATTGATTATACTTTTTCTGATTATGTGGGTTATATGGATGCCGATATGCAAACCGACCCTGAAGATTTCAACCTGTTACTTGAGGATATTGATGATTATGGATTAGTTACAGGTATTAGAGCAAACCGGAAAGATTCTTTTTTCAAAAAACTGCAATCTAATATTGCCAATAGTTTTCGCCGGATGATGACCAAAGACGGAGTGTCGGATACAGGATGTCCCTTGAAAGTGATGCACACCGATTTAGCCAAACGCATTCCTCTGTTTAATGGAATGCATCGTTTCTTGCCTGCATTAATTCTGTTGCAAAACAGAAAAGTACAACAGATTCCTGTGCGTCATTATCCTCGTTTTGCGGGAGAATCAAAATACCATTTGTGGAATCGATTAACGGGCCCATTTATTGATTGCTTTGCTTATAGATGGATGAAAAAAAGATATATAAACTATACAGTTAATAATAATAATTTAGAGGAGTAATGCAAGTAACCCATTTTTGGATTTATGCAATTGGCTTTACCGCTCAACTGTTCTTTTCTGCGCGCATCCTTTATCAATGGATTGTTACCGAAAAAGCTAAGAAAGTACTTTCTCCACCGGCCTTTTGGATATTAAGTATTCTGGGATCTTTTTTACTTTTTATTTATGGCGTTTTGCGTGACGATTTTGCTATTATTTTAGGGCAATACCTATCTTACTATATCTATTTGTGGAATCTAAGCATGCAAGGACTTTGGAAAAAGATAGCAGTAATATTCAAAGTTCTTTTGTTGGCAACTCCTATCGCTGTTACGGTGATAATGCTGCGTGATTTATCGGTGTTTACAAACACTTTTTTTCAGAACAAAGATATTCCGTTGTGGTTATTGATTTTTGGCTCTGCTGGACAAATAATGTTTTCGTTACGTTTCTTATATCAGTTCATTTACTCTGCATATCGCCACGAATCAACTTTACCTACCGGCTTTTGGATTATCAGTTTGATTGGTTCATTTACCATTATTGCCTATGCCATTTTTCGTCTCGATCCGGTTCTGTTGCTCGGACAATCATTCGGCTTTGTAGCTTATATTCGGAACTTAACTATTGGAAGTAAGAATAAGAAATTAGACTTAAATGAAAAATAAACAGATATATCTCATTCTCATTTGGTTTATTGCACTTTTGCCAATAATGATAATGCGCGATTTTACGCCTAACAACGAATTACGTTATTTAAGTATTGTGGATGAAGCCTTAGTTAACGGCGATGTATTTACTTTCACCAATCAAGGTGAAATTTATGCAGACAAACCTCCTTTGCATTTTTGGTTAATGATGTTGGGAAAAGTGCTGCTCAACGGACATCGTATGTGGTATCTATCAATGTTATCGTTTATTCCTGCACTTATAACATTAGTAACGATGACAAAATGGATGCGTATGTCAAACAGGGAAAAAGAAATTTCCGAAAATGAAGAAAATGAGAATGCAGGCATTCTTATGTTAATGACTTCCGGATTATTTATAGGACTTACAATATTTGTGCGTATGGACATGCTTATGGTTATGTTTATCACGCTTTCACTTTATACGTTTTATAAGATATACAAAAGAGAAAACCATCCACGCGATACGTATCTATTTCCGATTTATGTTTTTCTCGCTCTTTTTTCTAAAGGACCCATAGGTATTTTGATTCCTTTGATTTCAACCACACTATTTCTGATATTCAGAAAAAAGATTCACACATTTAAAAAATATTGGGGATGGAAGAGTTTACTTATCATTCTTGCAGGTGTTATAATATGGTTTACGGGGGTTTATATAGAAGGCGGTAATGAATATTTAAACAACCTACTTGTACATCAAACAGTGGAAAGAGGAATAAATTCTTATCATCATAAAGAGCCTTTCTACTATTATGCAATATCAATATGGTACTCCATTGCGCCTTGGTCGTTATTGGCAATTGGACTTTTGGTAGCAAGTCTATATAAAAGAAAAATAAAAAGTGATATTGAACTTTTCTTTGCAATAATAGTCCTTTCCTCATTTGGATTTCTCTCTATTATTAGTTCTAAAATAGAGATATACTTTCTTCCGGCTATACCGTCGTTCATATTCTTAACAGCTTTGCTTCTGAAACACTTCAACATCCAAAACAAATGGATTAGAGCATCTTTGGCTATTCCGGCAATGAGTCTTGTAACAGCACTTCCTGTTATTGTCTATCTGAGTAATATGAATAAAACAGCTTACTTAGCAATGCCTTTAATTTATATAGCTGCAACAATTTTAACAATTACCGGATTAGTTATTATATTTTTCCTCTATAGAAAAAGAGAAACATATAAAGCTATATACTCCATGTCTTTGGGGTTATTATTGAGCATTTTTGTTTTAGGATGCACCATGCCGCAATTGAACAATCAATTAGGTTGGCGCAATTTATGTACGAAAGCTATGGAATTGACGAAAGAGAGAAACATAAGCGATTATTATATATATGAAATATCGCGTGCAGAGAATATGGATGTCTATTTAAAAAAAGATGTTCATGTGGTAACCAAGGAGATGATTGTTGAAAATATGCTCAAGAATAAATTGCTTTTACTACCGATAAAGCAAGTGAAAAATGACAACGATATACTTTCAGTAATTAAGACCAAAGAACATTATCAGATTGGGAAATATATGATAGTAGTCTTTTAAATTGAATAAAATGAAGATAATTGTTACAGGTGCAGCAGGATTTATAGGTTTTCATGTGGTGAAGAAATTGCTTGAACAAGGATACGAAGTTGTTGGTATAGACAGTATTAATTCATACTACGATGTAAATTTAAAATATGCGCGTCTTTCTGAAACCGGAATTATGGAGGAAGAGATACAAGATCATTGCTTTGTACAAAGCACAATCTTCCCTTCATATCGTTTTATGAAACTTGACATGACGGAAAAAGAACATTTCTTTTCCCTTTTCGAAGATGAACATTTTTCACATGTTGTACATCTTGCAGCTCAAGCGGGGGTTAGATATTCGTTAAAAAATCCCTATGCATATATCAATTCTAATATTGTGGGTTTTATGAATTTATTGGAAGCATGCCGACAATTCAGGGTAAAACATCTGGTATATGCAAGTTCCAGTAGTGTGTATGGTGCAAATACAAAACTGCCTTATAAAGAGTCGGATAGAACGGATAATCCGGTAAGTCTCTATGCAGCAACAAAAAAATCGAATGAATTGATGGCATACGCTTACAGTAAATTGTATAATATTCCGGCAACCGGTATACGGTTTTTTACTGTTTATGGACCTTGGGGGCGTCCGGATATGGCTCCTACACTGTTTATGTCGGCAATCTCTGCCGGACAAACTATCCGAGTATTTAATCATAGCAATATGAAACGAGATTTCACCTATATTGACGACATTGTGACCGGACTCACAAAAATTATTCCATCGCCCCCAAAAGTAGAAATACCTCACATAATATATAATATGGGATGCTCATCGCCTGTTAAGATAATGGATTTTATTGCAACAATAGAAAAAGTTGCAGCAAAAAAAGCAGTGCTAAAAATGGTTGATATGCAACCTGGCGACGTAGTTGCAACATATGCCGATACATCGCTTCTTGAAAAAGATTTTGGTTACAAACCATCTACACCTCTAAATTCCGGGATTCGGCAGTTTTATGAATGGTTTAAAGAATATTATTCTTAAGATTGAGTCCTCCAGGAATTCCCCATTTTTCTCTCGCAAAGTTATAAAGCATTAAATAGATAGCAAATGAGCAATTGAGTGTTTTCAGATTGAGCTCAATACATTCATCCATAGCAATTTATATGAAAGCTACAAAATGAAAACTTGCTGTTTTTATTTAATATCTGCCAGAAAACCTCATTTTTTTGACTCTTTGATAAGAAAATGCAAAAACTATCAAAAAAGATTTTTTGGAGGATGTTCATTTATAAATTTAGCACTATCTTTTATGAGAAGATAACAAACTAATTATATCAAATATCGTTTTATGTATGTGAGTCCTACTTAATCTATAGTTAATAAGCAATAAATCACTAATCAGCAATGGACATGTAAATCACGTATGACTAAATATACAAATCATAAGCTTTTGCTATAAATCCTTTCAATTATGAAAACAAATAAAACGAATTTAATCCGGAAAATAAGAAGTTTTATTTTCTTTCCGATGTTAGCACTTACTGTGGTGCTTCTATATTCTTTTGTTCTGCATTCTTCAGAAGCAAGAGTTGTATTAGAGATAACTCAACAAGAAAAAATAACTGTAATAGGTAAAGTTTTAGATACCAACAGTAATAGTATCGACGGGGTAATGGTAAAAGATAAAAAGGGTGATGCCGAAGTAATATCTGATACCAACGGTAAGTTTACATTGTCTTTGAACGAACCAACAGTTGTAAGTTTCACCAAATTTGGCTTCCAGACTTTGGAAAAGGAAATTGCTGAAAATGATAGCAATCTAATAGTTATTTTAACTCCTGAATCAAACGAATTGATTGTTGGTGGTTTTGGTAGTAAAATGAACGGAAATAAAGACAATAAATGGATATTAGATTCATTGAGTTCCGTTATCGACAATTCTCCCTTGTATATTATTGATGATATACAAAAGGAAAATGATTTCAATGTTAAAACGCTTAATCCCAATGATGTAGTGTCAATTGAGATGCTGCCAGACTCAATAGCAGAAGATCGTTACGGTGCTGAAGGACAAGGAGGTGCTGTAATAATTACAACGAATAAAGGGGTGGATTTGGATAATCAAATCCCAATGCAGTTGAACAAAGATGACTCAGAATCCGCTTCTTCCATTCTAAAAGATAAATATGAGGTATATAAAGATTCTATGAATGCACGCAACGATAGATTGCATAAGAGGATTGAAAATAAGCGGAAGGAGACAACTATGATGAAAAAAATGGAAAAACTTCCTATGGATTCTGTTGATAGGTTGGGCAAAATGCACGAAAACGAAAAAATGGAAAACTTAATGGATACAACCACTATGAAAGGGGTAAAAGATACAGTTAGATAGTCCCTTTCTGCAAGAAAACAACAAAGAGTGCATTTCGACGTCGCTCAATGTAACACGTCACTCTCGCTTTTACAGAATTAATTAAAAAAGGAGTCATCCCATACATACTTCTTGTTCTTTTTTAAATAAAAACCTTCCAAAAGCTGTAACGGAGGGACTCCTTGATTTCATACCGATGCTTAGCTAAGATGGAAGAGACTTTGCCTTTTCCTTGTCAAAGACTTAGAAAATAATTGTTTTCTGACAGACACTATTCAGTTTATTGATAGATAAAATTTGTTTTTAAGACTTTAATTTATCAATAGTTCGCTTCACTTTATCTGCGTTTGTAACGTTTTGAATGTATTCATCAATAGAAACTGCAGTTCCGCCCATTTTGAGATTAGGGTTTCTATAAATCATTTTACTGTTAACAGGTTCGCGCGCTGAAAAGTGAAATTCTGTTGCTCCTGTTTCTTTTGCAAGGGAAGCAATGTTCTCTTCATTCACTCCACTTCCGGGCATAATAATGATTCGATTATCAGCTTTAACAACAAGTTGCTTCAGGAGCAAAACACCCTCAATGGCTGTGGGTTGTTGTCCCGATGTAAGTATTCTTTCGCAGCCCAACGAAATAATCTCTTCTAAACTTTTGAATGGATCTTTACACATATCAAATGCACGATGGAAAGTGACACTCATGCCTTTGGCAGCTTCAATTAATTCTTTGTTGCGCTGCATATCAATTTCCCCGTCTGCAGTGAGACAGCCAATAACCACACCGTCAACTCCCAGCTCTTTTGCTATTTCAATATCGCGCAACATAGTTTGATGCTCTACATCGGAATAGAGAAAGTCACCGCCACGCGGACGAATAATTACGTTTAATTTTATATTAAGTAGCTCACGTGCTATTGCAATCTCTCCGTACGATGGAGTGGTTCCTCCTTCCGGAATACCGGCACATAACTCTACACGATAGGCACCTCCTTTTTCTGCTTCTACGCTACTTGTAACAGAATTGGTGCAAATTTCAATTTTATAATTCATTTTTTTTAATCTTTTGTTTTATGAGAAATCAAATATAGACAGCAATCAATAATCAGTAATCAGTAAACAGTAAACAGTAATCAGTGATAACAAGTAAGACATTATCAACTATTCACTATTCACTATTCACTATTCACTGTCTCAAAGCCTTATCTATCTCCACCGATTCCAATTTATTTTCCTGAAATCCAATAGGATTAGAAACATCTTCGAAGATTTCTAAATCGAAGTATTTTGCTGCAGCCAATATGTGATCAAAAATATCTGCAACAATTCCTTCGTATTGTGCCCACACAGTTGTGTCTGCAAACATGTACAACTCTAAAGGCACCCCTTTTGAAGTGGGGTCTAATTGACGCACCATTATCATCATATCTTGTTTCACCTTCGGGTGATTACGCAAATAGCCTCCAATATAAGATCTGAAGAGACCCATATTTGTAAGGTTTCTGCCATTCACAGCCACAGATTTGTCTGCACCAATTTCCTCGTTATGTTTTTTTATTTCAGCATATCGTTCGTCTATGTATTTTGAAATAACTTGTATGCGTTTGAATCTTTCTAACTCTTTTTCAACCTCTATAAAGCGGATAGAAGATTGCTTTATGTGAACAGATCGTTTAATTCGTCTTCCGCCTGTCTCTTGCATTCCTCGCCAGTTTTGAAACGATTCCGAAATTAGAGAGTAGGGAGGTACATACGATATGGTTTTGTCAAAGTTGCGAATTTTAACAGTAGTGAGATTAATTTCAAACACATCACCATCAGCGCCAAATCTATCCATAGTAATCCAGTCGCCAATTCGCACCATATCATTGGCCGATAGTTGAATACTTGCTACAAATCCCATAATAGTATCTTTAAATACCAACATCAATATGGCTGATGCTGCTCCTAAACCTCCAAGCAGAACTGCCGGTTTTTCGCTTACTAAAATTGCTATCACTACAAGTATCCCTATAGCAAAGAGGAATATTTTCACGACTTGAAAATAACTTTTTAGAGGTTTGTCTCTTAATGAGTCTCTCTCTCCAAGCATATCTGCAAATGCATTTAACACAGATGATATGAGCCATATCACATAAATAACTATATAGGCATCAGCCAGTTTATCAAAAAATGCCATTGTTTTAGGAAAGTCAAAAAAGATAGTAGGTATTGATCCTTTTATCAAGCTAAAAGGAACAATCATGGCTACATATTTAGGGAATTTCCTATTTATAAGATATTTTAAGAAAGACAACTTTTTTATACGTGATGTTCTGTCCAAAACTAATGTGATAATCTTGCGTGTAACAACTTGCAAGATATAAACCAAGACAATAACTATGGCTATCAAAAAAATCAGGTTAATGTACTTGATAAACTGCTCGCTGATTCCCATGTTGCTTAAGAAGTTCATGGACCAGTCTCGGATAAAATTTGTTGATTGTGTGATTTGTTCAATCCGTTCGTTTTCGTTCATGTTAAATAAAAAATTAAATTCTGGGCGGTCTCTATCTCCAAAATATCATTCCACCTCTTAAATTATACACCTTAAATCCTTTTTTTGCTAATATTTTTGCAGCATTTATGCTACGTATCCCGCTATGGCAATATACTGCCACCGGAATTGAAACATCCAATTTGGTATCTACTATTTCTTCAAAATTAGAATCATAAATATCTATAAGTTGTGCTCCCTCAATTTTGTGTTGTTTAAATTCTTCAAGTGTTCGAACATCTACCAATTGAATAGGCTTCTCAGTAATAAGTTTTCTAAACTTAGATGGCCACAGTGATTGTATTTTATTAGATTTGCGGCGTGAAAAAAAAGAAAATGCTGCCATATATTTATTTGCTAAAGTTGATTGTTTTGAGAATTATTAAAATCAAAAGAACACCAATAAAACATCTTATTTAGTCTTTACAAGAAAACGGATAAATACTTCGTTACTCTCGTTTTTGAAACAGTCATCTCGCCTTGACGAGATTCCTTGATTTCATCTCGCCTTGGCGAGACGAAAGCTTTCGCTAAAGCGGAACAGGCTTTGTCTTTCCCGTTTTCTTATCAAAGACTGGAATTAAGGAGTTTTCTGGCAGATACTATTTAAAAGATATTTTTGTTCTCTTTTCTCTCTTGATAATACGTTATTTTACAAAGGTATGAAATTTATTTTGTGTGAGAAACTTTAAATAGCGATTAACGGGACACTCGTAAAAGTATGTGTTATCTTATTATTTATTTCAAGTGAAAAAACAACAGGAGTCATCACATAATAACGTATGTAAAACAACGCCCTTTCACAGTGAAATAAGAGATGTTGGAAAACCTAATCAAGGTGCAAGATTTGTAATATGAATAAGGTAAATAAGGTTTGG